>Ga0307990_1002709_pt1 | contig 13988 bp, 11 predicted proteins | sample EllFjometagen129_FD_203168 | JGI IMG/M metagenome (GOLD analysis project Ga0307990, IMG submission 203168) | Marine microbial communities from Ellis Fjord, Antarctic Ocean - #129 | ecosystem: Environmental > Aquatic > Marine > Unclassified | place: Southern Ocean | collected 2014-10-08
GTTAAATTTGTCCATAGTGTTTTCCTTTGTCCCGGAGTACCGGATTCACACCATGTGAATCTTCGCTCCAGGACAGGGAATTTTACACTAAAACCGAGACCTCTGCCGCGAAGCGGCTTAGTTCAACCAGCAGGTGCACAATACCGAGAGGGACGCTTTGCTTATCCCCTCTCGGATTGTGACCTAATCGTTGGAAGGAGAGTGTAAGATGGCTGGAACAAAGCACAAAGCAATGAATCCCAAAAAGCTGCAACTGCGGTATCACACCGAGGATGAGCTCTCGGAGATGTTCAACAAGCTTGATGCCCTTTCGGATCAGGTGTTGTCGCCATGGCAAGAGAGCAAGGCGCAGAAGGAGCATATCGACTTGTTCGGAGAAACCGTTCATCAGGGACAATACTACTTCAAACGGACGATCGGCCCGGGGTTTCACAATGTCGTCAAGCTCTCGGAAGCATCCATGGACCGTCTTCTGCATGCAGTCTTTGCCGGCAACCAACAGCTGCAATTCATAGCGGAGCAGTTCCAGAAAAAACAACTGGACGACATGAGAATCCTCTTGGACAAAGTTCAAAGTCCCTTGTCTGTCAGGCAGAAGGATGACAAGTCGAACATTTAGCTCCACCTTATTCCGATAACCGCGCGGTGCGCGGCCACCGGAAACGGTGAGCATTTCGTTAGGCAAAAGGAGATAATTTACCCCAAAGGTATTGTTAACACCGCCTTGTTTCATTTGCCGGCAAGTAAGGGGTATGTTCTGGACTGCTTGTGGGACATGAATACTCGAATTCTTTCTGAGCGTGTATAACCATTTATCAAGAGACTTAGAGAGACCCGGCCAACCACACCTATTGTTCTTGCTGAAGACAGTAATTTTGACGACCTTTCTACGGAGAAAGGCGACATTTTGCGGGAGATATCGGCGAAGCTGATCGCGCAAGGAGACAAAAACCTCTACATGTTGTCGAACAAAGGAATGCTGGGAGAAGATGGTGACGGAACTGCTGCTGATCGCCATCCTAACGATTTAGGAAAGGCTCGACAGGCAGCTGTATTCATAAAGTGTATTGAACCAATACTGACGAAACGACATGAAAATGCTGCGTCTCTCTCTTATTAAATCCCATCATGTTTGCGAAGGATTTTCGCTTTGGTTCTGTCGCATATCCGGGCGCTTCCAAGGTGAGGTACAAGACCCCCGCAGATTACCTAACTGCGACCCTCAAGGCTCGCGGGAGAGCCACAAAAAGAAGGTAGAAAACAGAAAAAGACAGACAAAGGAATATTGATGAAGTAAAGGTCAAGGTCAGCAATAATAAAGAAGCGATGACAATCGACACCGCCAGGGGTTTCGCAGTCCTCTGGACAAAGCAGTCGTTCGAGGGGGACCTGCGGATCGAATACGACTTCAAGCGTGTTGATGCGAAACACCGTGGTGTGAACATCATCTATATTCAGGCTACGGGTGACGGTCAGAAAGGATGCGTGGAAGATATTTCCCCGTGGTCCGATCGCCGAAAACTGGCGGCGATGAGCGACTACTTTATGAACATGCACACGTATCATGTCAGCTATGCGACAGACAAAAGTGATTATATTCGCGGACGACGTTATCTCCCGCTAGCAAACAAGGGCTTGGGCGGCACCGCACTCTCAGGTGAACACACGAAGGTGGGACTGTTTGGCGACAAGAAGTGGATTCATATAACGCTCATCAAGCAATCGAAACAGCTGTGGATGGAATTCAAACATCCCGATAAGACACTGCTGTGCCAATTTCAAAACAAGGATAAGCCGGGGATTGATAAGGGACGCATAGGCCTTCGACTGATGCCCGGACGCATGTCGCAGTTCAAGAATTTTCGTGTCATGTCCAAGGAAAGCTCCATCCCTGCGAAGAAAAAAGATAATGGGCAAGTTCGTGTTGAGAAGGCCGAGACTGACGGCTGGCGTTGTAATGTCATCCAGCCTGACCCGAAGGACCATGGCCCTGACGGCATCAACATCCACGATTGGGACGGCGACATCGACATGGTCGTGCCTGACCGCGGCGTAGAGATTTGCTGGTATGTCAATCCGGGAAAGGACAAGGTCACCGGCAAGTGGGAGCGCAAGACACTCCACAAACATCACGAGCCTATGTTTATGACAGTCGCCGATGTCAATGGCGACAAGATCAATGACTTCGTCATCACCGGCGGCAGTAAGGGGACGATGGGGAAGAAACTTATCATTCTCTTACGTACCAATAAGAGCGGGGATTCAACCTTCAAGGAGATCTTGATCGATCAACCCTGCGGAAACTTCCCCAAGGGTGTCGCGGTAATGGACCTGGATGGCGATAGGACCAAACACGAGATAGTGGTCATTCCAAAACAGGGAGATATCTGGTCTGCCACCTATACCGGTGATTCGATGCAGGCAGACAACTGGAAGGCCGAGCTTATCTGGATACCGCAAGCCGAGACCCGCAAGAAGATGGACAATGCCTTTCTGGGTGATATCAATGGCGATGGCGATCTGGATGTCGCAACAACTGAGGAGAACGGCGGCTGGGGCGTCATCTGGTTTGAGAACCCCCAAATAAATTGAACAGATGAAATCTCAACCAATTGCTGCACGTTACGACTGACCGCGCGGCGGCCCGTCGAACGTGAGCATGACGTTACACGAAAACTAATGACTATGACCCTGAATAAATATCTGACAGCAATAGTACTGTTAAGCTGCCTATCGGTTGATGTATCTATCGGAGGTGACCAGCTGAAGCCACTGATGAAAGACTTTATCGGCATTAACGGACACTTCCAGTTCAAGCCTTCGCTGTACAGCCAGACGTGCCGCTTGGTTCGAAACTACCACAACATGAATTGGGACGTAGGACAGCCTGGTGCCCCGATCACTTTCCCAATGTGTCCCAACAAAGTTGATTGGGACAAGCATGTTTACCGCAAATGGGGAGCGCAGGGCTTCGAAGTGGACCTTTGTGCACAGTTCGGAGGATTCGGAGAAAGCAACAAGGATTACACCCGTCTCTGGCTCGGACAGGGGGACTGGATCTACAAGTATGGTTACGAAATGGCAAGATACTTTGGGCCTTCAGGAAAGAATAGGCTTATCACGTCAATCGAAATCGGCAATGAGCCCGGTAATGATTTCGACGATGCACTTTACCAGAAGCTGTTTCTTCAGATGGCCAAAGGAATCCGCAAGGGAGATCCCAAGATAAAGATTGTGACCGCCACCACGCGCTCGGGCCTGGCTGACAAATACTCTAAATCGCTTGAAGAGACATTTTCTTCACCGTCAATTAAATCACTTTACGACGTAATCAATGTGCACGTCTACGCAACCAAGCCTAAGAAAAAGGGCCAGAGCCCTTGGGACCGCAGCTACCCGGAGGACCCCGCTCTTGACTATTTGAAACTCGTGGATTCCGTAATTGCGTTTCGTGATCAGAAGGCTCCCGGTAAAGAAGTATGGATTACGGAGTTTGGATATGATTCCTGTACAGCAGAAGCAATGTCAAAGCGCGAAGGCTGGGCCAAGAAACTCAACTGGACCGGAGTAAATGACACACAGCAGGCACAGTATATTGTGCGATCACTACTTTGCTTTGCCGAAAGCGATATTAATCGCGCCTATATCTATTTCTTTAACGATGATGACAAGGCTTCGGTTCACGCGGCATCCGGCCTGACTCGCAAGTTCCAACCCAAGCCCTCATTCTGGGCGGTCAAACATCTTTACGAGACGCTGGGGGAATACCGCCTGAGCAAAGCAGTCCTCAAGCAAAAGGACAATCTGTACGTATATGAATTTAAACACGAGAATAGTAAGAATCTACGATGTTGGGCTGTCTGGTCGCCAACAGGGAGTGATCGTAAACAGGTGATCACTCTTCGCAATTTGCCAGGCAAGCTTCTGCGTGCCGAGAGCATGGCATTAAGCAAAGACGGAGCTGCGAAGATCAATGTTCAGAGCCTTGATGCAAATGCAATAAGACTAACGGTGACAGAGAGTCCGAGCTATCTTATGTTTGACAAGAAATATTGATAAGCAGATAAACTGCATAACAACGAAGTCCACCCTATTGTCAACCCGCGCATTGCTTGTCAAAGGGTGACTTCCGCATGTTGTGTAAAGATTTAGCTTGTAAAGTCTTTCGTGGAAAGATATTATTTTCTGCACTCAAACCTACTCAGCCAAACAAAAGAGAAAATCATGAAATCTCCGAAACGCTTCCTTAAATCCGCCGCCGCAATCTTCATCGTCGCCCTCTTTCTGGTGGGTTGCCAAAGCCTTCCGGAAGGCTTCAGGGGCGCCGTGGAGGGAATGCTTGCCGGCAACCAGGAATTGAGCCTTGAGACAATCGTCGCCGGGTTGAAGGAAGCCCTCGCCGTGGGGACCCAGAACACCGTTGCCTCGACAACCCAAAAAGGCGGCTATTTGAACAATCCATCCCTCCGCATCCCCATGCCGGAAAAACTTGAGGGGCTGGCTTCCACGTTGCGAAAAATTGGGCTCGGTTCCCAAGTCGATCTTTTTGAAACAAAAATGAATGAATCAGCGGAACTGGCAGCCAAAGAGGCGGCCCCCGTCTTTATGGATGCGATCAAATCCATGACCTTCGACGATGCAAAAAAAATCCTTAATGGTGGCGACACCAGCGCCACAGATTTTTTCCGGGAAAAAACAGACGCGACCCTGAAAGCCAAGTATCAACCGATCGTCACCACAAAAATGCAGGAATTGGGCGCGGTGCAACTCTACCAGAATCTTGAACAGCAATACAACAGGATACCCTTGGTTCCCAAAGCGTCGGTTTCCATGGAAGACTACGTGACGGAAAAATCCCTCGACGGACTGTTCTTCATCCTCGCGCAGGAAGAAAAGAAAATCCGCGAAAACCCGGCGGCCAGAACCACGGCATTGCTCAAAAAGGTTTTCCGCAAGCAGTAATTCCCGACAGCCGTACAAGAGAAACCATCGGTACTCCGCGCGGCCCCTGCGCGGTTGATGGTCGGGGGCCGCCCACCGTACATAAAGCTACTCCGGATCTCTGGTTCTATTGGCATTCGAAAATGTATTGCGCTTTGGGGCACTTGCGGAATCAGCCGGCCCGTTATCCCGAATCAGGAAACTGATCAAGGCTGCGCTGGACAAGCGGTGGTGTCCAATTTCAGTCACGGGCACGGAGCCAAGAAAAAACGTTTCTCCGACAGCGTGGTTGCGATCTGGATCAGGATAGTTGTCCGACGAGAATCCGGGTGCGGTGTTGTATGTGACACTGTCCGTCCAGTTATCTTCGCCCGTTACGCCGTCGACGACCCCGAACACGTCGACATTGAATCCACTGCTGGTTTTTTCGTGATACCATGTGAGTGTGGCGTTGGTAACGGTTGTGCTAAGAATCGTCGAAAAGTCGAAGCACAGAAAAGGAACATTGTGGCGGGTTGACTCGATTGGGCGGGTTGCCGTATACTTTGCGCCATGACAAAGACCATGATCTTAACAAGGGCGCGAAGTGAGCGATGCGGACATAGAATTGATCCGCTCCTTGATGGCCGCGCACCCGAAGGGTTCAAAAATCATCGTCTTCAGAAAGAAATCCAAAGATCATATTGTGGAGCTGAAGCATCGCGGATCAGAGGTCTTTTCCTCCGGCACATCGCTGACTGAAGCTTTCGTAAAATTGCCTGCTGAGTTCATACTTGACTCGGACAGTTCTATCTCTGTCGCGTTACACGGAGAAACTGGTGAAATCAAGTGGAAAATGAAATCCGGGAAGGAATGGAATATTTCAGGTTCGTTGCTACCTGAACCAATCGAACTGTCAGGTTCATGGTCGGTAGCTTTTGAACCTGATCGTGGAGCACCTGCTCAAATCATGATGGAGAAACTGGCATCGTGGTCCAAGCATACGGATAGAGGCGTCAGGTATTTCAGCGGCGTGGGAACTTACAAAAAGTTCTTCACCTTGCAGAATGCTTTTCTGAAAAAGAATACACGCATCTCACTTGATCTCGGAGACGTTAAAGAATTAGCAGAGGTGCTGGTAAACGGAAAGTCTGCTGGGATTCTCTGGCGCTCACTCTTTGTCATTGATATCACAACGCTTGTTCAGGCAGGAAAGAATGATCTCACTATCAAAGTAGTCAATACATGGGTCAACCGACTGATAAGCGACAAGAACGTTCTGAAAGACGAATGGATCTGCAAAATAGTTTCTCCCAACCCGAAATGGTTTACTGCACAGTCTCCGCTGCATCCATCAGGACTGCAGGGACCGGTTTACATACGTGCCTCTCAGGAATATATTGTACCTCAGAAGTAGAGAAACAAGTAACTTTGAACAAATTAATCGACACATACAAATCAAATCGTGCTTGATTTGATTTGATGGTTATTCATGACGTTCTCATATAAATGATATTGATTTACGGCACAGCAATGATATCATTGTGTCTAAACGGAGATATAATATGATTGTAGCAGAAGCACTGCACCCACAATACTTGAAAACAAAAGATGGTGAATCATCTTTTGTTGTACTCCCTGTTATGGAATTTGAGTCACTTATTGAAGATTACAATGATCTGACAGTTATTAACCAAAGACGGGAAGAGTCTAAAATTTCACTGGCCGAGCTGAAAGTAAAGCTGAATCATGCCTGAATATGCTTTAGAAATAGCAAAATCATTCGAAAGGGACCTGCGTAAGATTCCAGTCAATATGCATGAAGTTTTTTTCACCGAAATAGAACATTTAGCAACCGATCCTTTTCCCAAATCAAGATATAAGAAACTTAAAGGAACAAAACACTCATATAGATTGAGAGTTGGAGATTACAGAATCTTATATGAGGTAGATTCCTCAGTCATGCTGTTAACAATATATAGGATAAGGCATCGAAAAGATTCATATAGAAATCTGTAGAGAACCAGACAAATGCACGGTACGGTGTACCGCTGCCCGTGATTTGCAACGTTCTGCATTAAATGATGAATATCCAGAATATAAATCAAATTGCCTATTCGACTGTTGCCTCAGTTTTCGTTGTTTAAGGTGCTTCGCTAGCCCCAGTGGTCTTGTGAGCATACCGTGATGACAATAGGAGAATGAAGTCATGATGACAGGTTTGTTTGTTGCAGGTGCTGCACAGCAGATGGCTCGGGCAAATCGAGCATAGTCGGCAGGGGAACGGGCTACTCGGACAGCGGCGGAGGTTCGCACGCAAAACGAGTCCATCACTCGTGATGTAGAGAAGCTCTTCATGATCACGGAGGCCCTTTGGACAATTCTTAAGGAGCAACATGGTTCAGTTTACGAAGCCAGCTTGAAAGGGTTGATTGATCAACTGAGCATTGACATGAAACGCAAGGATATCAACTTTGTTATCGGTCGCCTCAGCGATTACTCAATGAAGAACCCCAATTGGGTGGCTGTCCGCCAGGCACAGGTCGCGGTCGCAGAGGCCAGCCTGCGTGGTGCCTGGGTAGATACGGACGATTTGAATGACGGACTGAATAAGAAAGGGGAGGAGATCAAGAATGATCTTCACTGCTCTGTTGAGGGTTTCAAGACACATGGAAAGAGTTTTGCCGAGAAAGCGATAGCATTGATTCAAAATGAGTCCAACAAAACCATCGACAGCGACAAGAAATAGCTACGCCATTTCTTGCGCGTTTGGCACAAGAAAATGAAGATGATCACAGCCATCGCCTGCAGTATCCTTTTGTGCTCATGCACAACCCATCGAGTTTCACATCGGGTTGAAAGGTCAGCAGCCATGGATGAAGCGCAGGTGATTCTGCAGAATCACACCGTCACGGGCAAAACTAGATACCGAGACCATTGGGATGGAGCCGACAGTCCCCACTGCGTACTGCTTAATATTTAACTAACGGAGATTATAATGAAGAAACTGATACTGCTCACAACAGCAATATTATTTGCCGGGTCAATCCATGCGAAAGAATATCATGTATTTGTAAAAGGGTTATCCAAGCCGGATCGTATTTCTAAATCATGCACAATTATTCATAAAAGAAATGTGCCGGACCAGGTCAAGCTGGCAGGCAAAGAACTCAGACGCTACATATACCTTCGAACAGGTCAGCTTCTCCCTATATCGGATAAGATGCCCAAAAAGGGTAATGCCATTATTCTTGGCCTGGATAATGCGATGGGTGCTCAGGAATACCGGCTGAAGACCATTGAGAAAAAGGATCGCTGGATGCTTCGTATAACAGGCGGAAGTGCGACAGGTCTTCTTTATGGTGTTTATGACCTTGCAGGGAAGCTGGGTGTAAGGTTTCAGTTGGATTGCGACATCATTCCGGACAAGAAGGTCAAGCTGGCGCTGTCATTCCTGGACGAAAAACATTCGCCGATATTTGAAACACGCGGCATTAATCCGTTTCATGACTTCTCTGAAGGGCCGGACTGGTGGAATACCGACGATTATCTCGTATATGTGACTCAACTTGCTCGTATGCGCATGAATTTTATGGGTCTACATTGCTATCCCCAGGGAAATGTCGGTCCTGAGCCGCTTGTCTGGATTGGACAGGACGGTGAATTCGATAAGAAAAACGGTGAGGTAAAGAAGAGCTATAGAAGCCGCTGGGTAGCGACTACAGGTGACGGCAAGGCATGGGGATATACTGATACGCCATCATCAAGATTTGTTGCCGGCTCCTCGCAGCTGTTCGAATCCGACATGTACGGGCCTGATGTTATGGCTGGTGTTGAGTATAATAAACAGACACCAGATGACTCAAATGCATTGTTCAACAGAACGGGAGCAATGTTAAACACTGTTTTCACCAGGGCAAAACAGCTCGGCTTAAAAACCTGTATAGGAACAGAAACTCCACTGATCATCCCAAAAGATGTTAAGGCCCGCATAACGAAGGCAGGGAAGAATATTAATGATCCGGAGGTGAAGAAAGAAGTCTACCAGGCAATGTTTGCCCGGATCAAAGCAACACATCCATTGGATTACTACTGGCTCTGGACGCCTGAAGGCTGGACATGGGGCGGAAATAAACCAGCTCAGTATAAGGCAACGGTTTCTGATCTCAATGCGGCCCTGGACGCGTTGAAGGCCCTGGATAATCCCTTTACTCTTGCAACATGTGGATGGGTGCTTGGTCCTGCGCATGACAGGTCGGCACTTGATAAGGATTTACCTGAGACCTCACCAATGAGCTGCATTAACAGGAAGGTCGGGCATGATCCTGTTGAGCCGAAATTTGTAAACGTCAAGGGCCGTCCGAAATGGGCTATTCCCTGGATGGAGAACGATCCGAATATGGTAGGCCCCCAGCCCTGGGTAGGTCGCATGCGTGCCGATGCTGTAGATGCGAAGAAATATGGATGCACCGGTCTTCTAGGTATTCACTGGCGGACAAGGATTATCAGCCAGAATGTTACTGCACTTGCTCAGGCCGGCTGGGACCAGTCATGGTCAACGGGAGGTGGAGCAGTAAAGAAGACAGGCGCTCTTGACGGTCAAGTTTCATCATTTGCTGATCCGGTAGAAAATACAAAAGAAGACCCAATATATCAGAAGGTTCGCTTTAACGTACACGGCTACCGGCTTGAGATTCCTGCAGGTACATACACTGTGACCTTGAAATTCAATGAGCCTTATTTTGCAGAAGCTGGTAAGCGCCGGTTCGGGGCGAAGATTCAGGGTGAAATCGTTTTTGATCAACTGGACATGTTTGCTAAAGCCGGTAAGAACAAAGCTATTGATGTAGTAACAGAAAAGATCCGTGTTGATGACGGGGTGCTTAATATAGATTTCGTGTATGACATCGAATTTCCCTGTATTGCTGGTATTGAAGTGGTTGGAACCAAGGACGCTGTTAACCAGTTCAAGGCCGCTCCCTATTCGCGCAGGATAAACTGCGGCGGCGGTGTCTGGAAAAAGTATGAGGCAGACAAGTCAGTTGCAGCTGTCGGTGGCAAAGCGCGTTCAATGCCTGTTAAAGATTTCTACTTTGACTGGTGTACCGCCAGGTTTGGTGAAGAAGTTGCCGAGCAAACAGCGACTATATTTGTGAAGACTGACGGGCTTGCTTATCCGGAGATATCCGGTTGGTGGAAAGGACCGGGCGGCGTGAAACCATGTCGTTCAGCATGGGCAGCAGAATCAAATCGATTCGCGTTCGTTGACGAGATGGCTGCTCTCAGAAAGAAAGTAAAGGGTGCGGGGAATCTGGAAAGGTTTGATTACTGGCTTGATACATTTGAATACAGCATGGTAATGCGCAAGTTTGCTTGTGGCCGTGCCCAACTTGATAGCCTGATGGGTCCGGTTAATAAAGAAAAGGACAAGGCTAAGAAAGCTCAGCTGGCAAAGGGCGCGTTGGCAGTACGGGTTGGGATGGCAAGAGACTGGGAAAAGGCAATTATGCATCAGATCGCAGCCGTGCAGACTCCCGGTGAACTGGGCACCATCATGAACCTTGAAGAGCATACGCGTGTTTTTCAGCGCATGCTTGGTGCTCATGACAAGGTGCTTGCCGGTGCATTAGGAAAGGAGCTTCCTGAAGAAGCTAAGCTATCTATGGATTACAAAGGCCCGAATCGTATAATTGTTCCGACCGAACGTACTATTGCAGACAAGGGTGAGATTGTTGCTATTAAAGCTATTCTGCTTGCGAAGAAGAAAGTTGATGATGCTGTAATAAAGTATCGTCCGCTGGGTGGTAAGAAATGGAAAGAAATAGAGATTAAGCCTATTGCCCGAGCGGTTTATAAAGTAGCGCTTCCTGAGCTGACCGAAGATATTGAATACTATATCGAAGCGGAGCTGGACGGTAAGAGTCATGTATGGCCTGCGACAGCACCAGACCTGAACCACACGGTGGTGGTGAAGTAACGGAGGCAACTGACCTATTCGTTTGGCGGTGATGATAATACCCATGGCTAATTTATCCGTTAAAGCTGCAGAAAAATATGATGGTCAAAGCGTGTTGTCATTGTGGGGAGCAAAGGAAGGCACTGCTGAGGAAAAGGATTTCTACAGTTTTTATGAAACTCGCAAAAGAGGAGAAGAACTTTCGGTTATCGAAGGAAACTGGAAGCTCATTCGTTGCGGCTCTGGCCTTGAGTGGCGGAGTCTTGTCTGCGGCGATTCACGAGCTTGGGCATGCAGGAGCGGCCAAGTTGGCGGGTGGTCAAGTGGTATAGTTGCAGCCATGGATATTCAGGAGAAAGAGAGCCAAACAACAAACGGATGCACCCGTCGCCGACAAAGACTAGTGGGCTCGCTTCGCTCGACTAACCGTGTTTCGGCGTAGGTGATCTTAAACGTTATGGAGATGAAATCGCAAAATCCTCATCTAAACGTTCTACAAAAGGAGAGAGAAAAAATGAATAGAGACTGACTGGCAACACCCGCCCCTTTGAATCACAAAGACAAACATAAAGAAAGTATGATTTAAACATGAAAGCAAAGAGACTGTTACTGTTAATTTTTCTGCTTGCCGTTGCCCGTACAGAGGGCGGTGATCAGAATGGAAAACTGGTACGCTGGATTGATCCATTTATCGCGACAAAGGGGGGCAATGGGCAGCTCTATCCAGGTGCCACGACACTCTTCGGACTGGTGAAACTGAGTCCGGAAACGGCAGGCGAGCTTCTGAAAGCCAGGGACGTGCTCAGCTATAAGTACGCCTACGAAGGCTGTTTATGGCATTGGAAATGGAATGTGCAGTTTGATGTCCAAGGGCTGGTCAACCTGCGAGGCAGTCGCGAAGAACTCGCCGATGATCTACAGTACTTCTTTCATTGTTAACAATGTCTCGGAACAGAACTTCTACATTAAGAAAGCGACGCTGAATGGGGCACCCCTTAATTGAGCCTGGATCTCCCATGCCGAGATTGCCAAAGGCGGCACGTTATACCTTGAGATGGATTCGGTGCCAAATAAAGAATGGGGCGCAACGGAGTTTCTTTCATCCCTAAGTGAGGCCGAATAATTCTTCAGGGGAGTGGGGACTTACAACACCTCACCGGTTTAGGTCATTATGCCTCAAAGTGTTAGGTCAACGTTCTGCAAAGGAGTCAAAAGCATCATGAATATTCCAAACCGGCACAAAGCTAAATTTCAGCTTGTTTAAGTAGTCGTAAACTTTACGGGTTTTCGTACGTAGTTCACGCTTCAGCGTGTTGAATCATACGAAAAAGCCCCGTTTCAACTAAAAAAAATCGCACCCAAATCGCATGAGGTATAAATAAATGATTTGAGCGGATGGCAATGATTTAGTATAGTTTGAATTATCACCGGGTGTTTCTCTCTAAAGTGTCGTTTTGGTTTACAACATAATAGAGTTTTATGCCCGGTGTTTTAAGCATTACTTAGCATTATTTGGCACTGCGCACCAAAATTCTCAAGGCAGACGTTCAACAACAAAAGGAAATATAAACATGTCTCAAAAACCAAGCTACAGAATAGCCCGCGTGGCAATTGCCATACTCTCATTTTTGTTCATCGTAAGCGCTACGCCCGATGCAATTGCCAGCCCTAACGTATTGCGGTACGTAAAACCAGCTCATGACTGGCAGAAGGAGGCGCTGCCCATAGGCAATGGCCGATTGGGTGGAATGATTTTTGGAGGTGTATCCAAAGAGCATATCCAGTTCAACGAGGATACCGTCTGGATTGGTGATGAGGGCGACACGGGCGCCTATCAGGCTTTCGGTGACCTTTACATTGAATTGGAAGCCGATGTCAATTCGACGACAACGGAATCTGCATACAGGCGAGAACTGAATATTGATAGGTCGCTCCATTCAATCAACTACAGTAAGGATGGTGTTAATTTCACACGTGAATATTTCGCGAGCCACCCGGCCAACGTACTGGTCTTCCGGTTTACCGCGGACAAGAAAGGAGCATACACAGGAACTATTGCTTTGAAGGATGCCCACAACGGCATGGTGAAAGCCGCCGATAACAAACTAATGTTTTCGGGCAAACTCTCCGGAAAATACAGAAAATCTAAAGATAATTACGCGATTTCACTAAACTACGAGGCACAGATAATTGTTCTTAACGAGGGTGGCTCACTAACAGTTGTCGATAATCAAATCTCATTCAAGGACTGCGACAGCCTGATCATCTTGCTTGATGGAGGCACTGACTATCAGAACCAACGGGAAAAAGGCTGGAAGGGTGAACATCCCCACAAACCCATCACGGATCGATTGGAAAAAGCGTCAGCCCGATCATTTGATGACCTGCTCAATGAGCACATCAAGGATTACCAGAAACTCTATAACCGGGTCTCCCTGAACCTGGGAACAACACCTAAAGATGTCCTTAAGCTAACAACTTCGGAAAGACTTAGCACATATCGGGGTGCACGGCTAAAACAGCAGACGGGCACAAAGTATGAACAGGCCGCGTTAAATCTAAAAGGGGGTCGACCGGATCCGGGGCTGGAGGAATTAATCTTTCAATATGCACGTTACTTGATGATCAGCTGCTCACGGCCGGGTTGTATGCCATCCAACCTGCAAGGGCTTTGGAACCAGAGCAATCATCCTGCGTGGCGTTGCGACTATCATACGGATGTAAATATTCAGATGAATTACTGGTTTGTCGACCAGGCAAACCTATCCGAGTGCTTTACACCCCTTTCCGAATGGTTATATTCCGTTGTTCCGGTGAAGCGAGAGGCCACCAAAAAGGAGTTCGGGGTCCGAGGCTGGGCGCATCGGTCAGAAAATGGCATTTTTGGCGGGGCAAGCTATAGATGGACCGCAGGTGACGCGGCATGGATCATGCAGAATATATGGGATCATTATGCTTTTACGCTGGATGAGAAATACCTGAAAACCAGAGCATATCCTCTGCTTAAAGAATTATGTGAGTTCTGGGAGGATTCCCTTAAAGAAGGTCCTGACGGCAAACTGATCAGCCCGGCAAGCGTTTCTCCAGAGCATGGACCGAAAGCTGAAGGCAA
>Ga0307990_1002710_pt1 | contig 13987 bp, 11 predicted proteins | sample EllFjometagen129_FD_203168 | JGI IMG/M metagenome (GOLD analysis project Ga0307990, IMG submission 203168) | Marine microbial communities from Ellis Fjord, Antarctic Ocean - #129 | ecosystem: Environmental > Aquatic > Marine > Unclassified | place: Southern Ocean | collected 2014-10-08
CGACTCGTGCTGCCGTGCTGCACTATACCCCAAAAATGCAAACAAAAAATTATTTGATTTTTTTCGAAATCCACAGGATTCTGTGATTTATTTTTAATCTTTTTTTGAATTTCTATCAATGATAGAAGAAACTGCAGAGTCTCCGGTAACATTAACCGCTGTACGAAGCATATCGAGTGGTCTGTCCACCGCATAAACCAACGCAACGCTTTCTGCCGGCAAGCCAACCGCTTCCAACACAACAATCAACATAACCATCCCGGCACCCGGAACCGCGGCAGAACCAATGGATGCAAGCGTAGCGGTAAGTATGATGGTTAATTGAGCAGAAATATCCAGTTCAATTCCAAGGGTTTGAGCAATAAAAACGGCTGCTACAGCTTGATAAAGGCTGGTTCCGTCCATATTGATTGTTGCTCCGATTGGCAATACGAAATTTGTTACTTCAGATTTTATCCCGAGGTTTTCTTCGCAGGATTTTTTTGTCATCGGCAGGGTGGCTGCACTGCTGCTGGTGCTGAACGCCAATAGTTGCGCAGGAAACACTCCTCGTAAAAATTTCAAATAAGGAATTTTTGCCATCAAGCGAACAAAAAGCGGATACACAATAATCATCATTATCAGCAATCCAGTTACTACAGAAATCGCATATAATCCCAACGAAGCAAATAACTGTATGCTGTTTGCCGGATTATCGCCGGCTACATCAACGATGACTGAAGCCATCAAAGCAAACACGCCAATTGGTGCAAAACGCATGATGATATCGATGATTTTTAGAACCACATCATTTAGTCCGTCAAAAAAGGAAATGACAAGTTTTACATTTTTCCCTTTTATCATGATAAGCGCAATCCCAAAGAGCAAAGCAAAAAATATAACTTGCAACATATTAACGTTTTCACCAGCTGCCCCAATGATATTTTCAGGCACGATATCTACAAGAAATTGCAATGGCCCCTGCCCTTCTAATTCCTGAGCGCTAAGTGATTTCTCCAACACGTCGGTTTTAAAATTTTCGGCATATTCTGCTTTTTTCTCCTCAGGAAACACACTTCCGGGTTGAATGGAATTAACGATCAGTAAGCCGATGCTAATTGCAATAACAGTAGAAATAATGTAAAGCAGGAACGTTCGCAATCCCATACCCGAGAGTTTTGAGGTATCTCCTAAGTCGCTGATTCCTTTGACCAGACTTACAAAAATAAGCGGAATTGCGATTAATTTGAGCAATCGAATAAAAATTTCTCCGAAAGGTGCAATCCAATTAATTGTAAAGCTATTTATTTCGAGAAAAATCGAGATAAAACCGAATGCAATACCTAAAAGTAAAGCAATCAGTATCCATGCATAAAGCGGTATTCGCTTTAATTTGGTCATTATTTCGCAGTTTGGTGCTGAACTCTTAGCAAGTCATTCAGCTCTTTTACCGGATTGAAGGTAATTTGTGGTACTTGCACAAAGACAGTCAGCCATTTGCTCATACCGCCATTCCACAAGCCCGGCAGCTCATAAGTTTTAATCGTTTTACCTTCGTGAGTTTTTTCGACAACGAGTCCTGCATTTTCATCCCTAAAATTCAAAAGGTTAAACTTATTTCCTTTATAATCGCGGATACTGCAAGCAATGTCAACTGGATTAAAATGCGTTGAATTTTCAAACATTTCGCGCTGATTTTCATCCTCCAAATTAATTTGATTTTTCTCAAGGATTTCCAGGCACAGATCTCCGTTTTTACGTTTCACCCAAAATGGGCCACCGCCTGGTTCGCTGGTATTTTCGACCATACCACAAACGCGAATTGGGCGATTCAGTGTGTATTTAAGCTCAACAATTGCCTTGTCTTTGTCATTGGAAAATTTTGTGTGAGGCAAGATGTTTCCAACGAAGCTAAGGATCTTTTTCCAGTCTTTATCAGAAAGTTTCTTCGACTTATCCAATTGATTCAAAATATCAAAAGCCCGCGCTCTGACGTCCATTAAATATCCGCCAAGGAACTTTTTATATTTGACGGTTTCATGTTTAATGGTATCCGGTGCAACATTATCAATATTTTTGATAAAGACGACATCACAATCCAGATTATTCAAATTTTCAATCAATGCACCGTGACCACCGGGTCGAAGCACTAATTCACGCTTTCTATCTCTCAATAAATTTCCTTTGCGATTGATAGCAATACTGGATGTACTTACTGATTGTTCAGAAAAGCCAAGATTGAACTTCAACGCTTCTTCTTTTTTCAAAAAAGTTCTGCTGGCATGCTTAAATCGTTTTTCAAAAAGTTTTTCATGTTCCTTTTGAATGGTAAAATGGATATTTACTTCATTGTCCTCAGAACGACAATACATCATGCCTTCGACAAGATGCTCTTCAAAAGCCGTACGAGTATGTCCGGGATATTTATGAAACAAAATAAGTGCCTTGGGTAATTCGTTGTAATTCAACCCCTTTTTGTTAAGAATCATGCCGGCAATTTTATCGTACTCATTTTTACGCAATAATTTTTCCAGAGACTGTCTTCTGCGGAAAAAACGCTTAAATACCTCAGGATAAAATGCAAATTTTTCGATATTGTCATACGTGTTTCTCAAACTATAAAAATCCTTTTCGGCACTAACCTGAAGGAATTCATCTTCGCTGCCTTTATAATTATCACGAAGATTATCTAATCGTTTAAACATTCGAGAAGCCGCACCACTAGCAGGGACAAATTTTGCAAGGCGGAGTTTTTTACTTTCCGTTTCAAAAATTTCCATATAATGGTTAATTGCTTCGGGTTCAGGCTTAAATATCCCGTCCTCAATTGTTGCAGGACATTCGGCGATTATAAAAGTTTCCCCTGCCTTAATGGTTTCAATCTGTTGCTCTAGGCGTTTTGGGTTAACTCCGTTACTTTTAAGAAATTTCAAATCTTTTTTGCTAAACATACTCCATTGGATTATGATTTGTAAGTACGAAATTAAACATTTTTCCTTAAAACAGTCAAAACTCTGGCAGGAATATCTGTGCAATTTTGTATAAAAGCCTGTATTATATCAGTTAATTATCTAAGTATCATAGGGGTTAAAAACGAAAGAAAAACTATCTTAATTCTGAAGAGTTATCGGATTGTTAGACGAGTCACCTGTTAAATCAATAATAATAGTTATCCATCGTCGGACGATAGATAATGGTATCGGTTCCCAAGGAAGCAGACCCCAGAACTCCCATTCCACTACTAACATTTGAATAGACTACAACCGGTTCCATAAGAGGATTTCCCTGAGCGTCCATATGATTGTTTCGTGTTACAAAATATTGGTACATTGCTTCATCTAGGTAATAGAGTTGAAAAATTAGTTTTACGGTATCATAAAAATACGACTGTGTGCTACCAGTAATGGTATAAGTGTCTGTATTTATAAGTCTGTCAGAGAACAACATACCAGAATCGTATCCGTTTGATTCCACAATCACATCGTTGGAAGACAAATAAACATAATTTTCATAATAGTAATAATTATTTTCATCCTCATCCGTATAGTAATCTGACTTTATTCTAAGCATGAAAAATTGTTTCTGTTGCGCATCTAAGGCGAATTTCAAACGAAATTGTAGTACTTCTTCATTATATTCCCCTTGTCCTCTTGAGGTATCGAGAGCAATTATGGGCTGTGCAAACGGCACACGGGTTTCACAAGTTATAGGTTCATAATCGGTTGCTTCTATTTCAAATGAATAGAGATATCCTGATTTAGCACGATAACTTGCCTGATAAATCCCAGAACTTGTTTCGCTCAAGCTTTCAATAAATTCACCATTTTCATACAGTTTTACCGAAGCATTTTCCACGGCTTTTACTTCGGCATTATCAATAATAATTCTTGAGCAGCTTAGATCCAATTTTATCAAAGAATCCTTCATTAGCATACTGTTAACAACCAAACGCGGGTTACGGTATTCAATATTCAGCGGAATAACCTTTTCACAAGCAATCAAAAAAGCGAGTGATAAGAGGACGACTATAATGATAAGATTTCTCATGACGTTTAAAAATTAAATGAATAACGAACAAATGGTATTGCAGGAAACAAGCTAAGTTGCTTTAACTGCCGATTTCCGTTCCAATCGGTTCCAAAAAACAAATAAAAGGGATTTTGTCTATTGTAAGCATTGTACAAACCAACAGACCATGTACGTTTTCCCCATTTCTTTTCTTTATGGAAATTAGCAGCAAAATCCATTCTATGATAAGCCGGCATTCGATACGCATTTTTCGAATCGTAATATTCAATGTCTGGGCTGTAATTATATTCATTACCGGTAGTGCTAGTATATCCTGCATATCTTGCCAATGCCAGAGTAATTGCATTTCCTGTACCGTAAACCCAAGTAAACCCAAAATCCATTTCATTGCTGTGTTTATATGTCATTGCGATTGAAATATCATGTCGTCTGTCGTATTTATAGGGATATTTTTCTCCAAAATTCAGATTATCAAATTGTCGCCATGACCACGACATGGTATAGCCAATCCATCCGGAAAATTTTCCATAATTTTTACGCACAAGCAGCTCCATTCCATAAGACCATCCATCGCCAATTTCAATTTTATCTTCCCAGTTCTGAGAGACATCAAAAAAGCTTGCTCCTTCTTTATAAGCAATCAGATTGTTCATTTCCTTATAAAATCCCTCAAGACTCATGTCCCACATGTTGTTGATGTTCCAACTCAGCCCGAGGGCAACTTGGTCAGATAATTGCGGCGGAATGGAATCGGTACATGGCATCCACAGATCTGTGGGCAAACCGATGGTTGAATTTGTAAGCAAGTGCAGATACTGCTGCATGCGTGCGTAAGCAGCCTTTACAGAGATTTTTTCACTAATTAAAAAGCGGGAACTGATGCGAGGTTGCAAATCATGATAGAAGGCATTTTTGAGGACAAAGCCACTGTAATGCAATCCCATATTTGTTTGCAAGCGCTCTGTCATGGTCCAGTTGTCTTCAAAATACAGCGAATATTCGTTGGCATACACTGGATTATTACCAATATTCTGATTGATTTCTGCTTCATCAACTTTCATTGAATAGGCGCTGACACCCGGTTTAAATGTGTGATACAGATAATTAACACCCGATTTCATTTTGTGTTTTGGAAACCAGTTTAAATCAAAATCCATCGAACCGCCAACATCCTGAATTCCTGATACAAATTCAGACTGGTAAGATTCTGTCAGAACATTGTTTTCGCTGTGATCATATCCGGTGAGTACCGAAAATCTGTAATCTGAGAAAACCAGCGTGGTATTAGCAAACACATGTGGACTGAACACATGGTTCCATCGAAGTGCTGTGGTTAAATTTCCCCAGAACAATTCATTTTTGCTTTCATCATCATTGATAATATTATCGTAAATCCATTGGTCGGAATAGTTTGAGTATGCTTTATCTCTGCCGGTGTATAGACTTAAAAACAACTTATCATCATCTCCAAGCTGATGATGGATTTTGGTATTCAAATCGTGAAAAAAATAGCCAGCCGAAACATCCCCGACACTTGCTAAATCAATAATTGGTCTTGCCAACAAATCAATGTAAGTTCTTCGCCCTGAAATCAGGAATCCGGTTTTATCTTTGACGATAGGACCTTCAATAGTCAGCTTACTGGCGACATTTCCAATTGCCCCTGAGCCGTGCCATTCTTTCAAATTTCCTTCCTTCATGCGGATATCCACTACCGAAGATAATCGTCCGCCATAACGCGCCGGGAATCCACCTTTAATCAACTTCACGGAAGAAATGGCATCTGGATTAAAGACAGAAAAGAATCCGAACAAATGATCCGCATTGTACACGGGAACCCCGTCCAGGAGAATGAGATTTTGATCTGGGCCGCCACCCCGCACATATATTCCGGATGCACCTTCCTGCCCACTTTGTACGCCAGGCAATAGTTGCAGACTTTTCATCACATCAGCCTCGCCAAGCAGAACGGGTAACATTTTAATTTTCTGAATTGGCATTTCAAACATACTCATTTGTGATGATTTTACCATTTCATCAGCTTTTTTATCAGTAACGAGTACTTCTCCAAGCGTAATTGCAGGGTCTAATGCAATGTTAAGCTTGATATTTTCAGTAAGTTTCAAACTTTTTTTGTAGGAATTAAATCCAACATAGGAAACCACGAGCTCAACATCCGGGTTTGGTAAAACCAAACTGAAAAATCCGTATTCGTTTGTAATGCAACCGGTTTGGGTTTTCTCATCATATACAGACGCATAAATCAGTTTTTCACCAGATTTTGCATCTGACACAAAGCCGCTAATGGTGTGTGACTGCGCCAAACTTAGTGTCGCTAACATTATAAATATAATACTCAGGTAGTGTGCCCGTTTCATAAGTTTCGTTCAAAAAAAACAATAACGCAAGATAAAGGAAAAGATTATAATTATAGAAATATAATTTATAGATTTCGAAAATAGGTGTCAATATTGAGGTGTTAAGGCTCCTTAACCCTTACTGGATATCTGCATTTCTTTATATGATTTTTCCCAGATTTTCCAAGCTTTATCAGCCTGTTCTGTGAGCATATCAAATCCATTTTTAATTTTTGCACCCTGATCTTCAGCATGTTGCAAAAACAAAGTTTTTTTCGGATTGTAAATCAAATCGAGACAAATATGATCTTCGGTAAGGAATTCAAATGGGATTTCAGGACAGCGATTTACATTAGGATACATCCCTACCGGAGTACAATTTACGATAAGTTTATGTTCCTGAATAATGTGTTTGGTCAGTTCATTATATCTGAGATGATCGTCGAAGTTGGGATGTCTGGTCACAGTTAATCCGCTCAATCCTTTTAATTTCAAAGAATGTCTGACAGCACGCGCAGAGCCTCCGGAACCGAGAATCAGTCCTTTTTTTGGCAAATTAAACGGGATGTACATTTTTTCCATTCCCAGCACATCGGTATTGTATCCTTTCAGGAAAACTCCGCCTTCATAATGTTGAATGACAATTGTATTTACTGCCCCAATGCTAAATGCAACCGGATCAAGATCATCAAGATACGGGATAACCAGTTCTTTATACGGTGTGGTGACATTTAATCCATACAATTTGGGATGTGCCTCAAGTACTTTCCGCAATTTTCCAATTTCAGCAAGCGGGAATAAATGGTATTTGACATCTGTCAACTCTTCCTTTTCAAACTTATCTGTAAAATAAGTTTTCGAAAAAGCATGATCTAATGGGTATCCTATTAATCCGTATTCTCTCACGTACTGCGTTTTTTCTGTCGGTACAAATATAACCGATTGCAATAGAAAACAAAGGTAATTATAACATGATTTATTAACATCGATTACTAATTTTCTACAAACCTGTTAATTACAGTGTGATGAAAAGATAAACAAATTGTTTTTCATAAACAAAACGACAGATAATTGTGTCAATTAAAAAAAAACTTTAATTTTAGACAAAATTTACAAAAAATCATCAACATGAAAAAAGCTTTGTACGGATTAATTATTTTGGCACTTTTGATGCCGGGAATGAAAGTTTTAGCACAAAACCATAATTTAAAATTAGACCTTACTGCATTAGCAATGGCAGAATTGCGTTTAAATTATGAATATAAACTTAACGAGAATAAATCGTTTGTTTTAATGGCCGGGACAATGATTCCACATAAAATTCCGAGTCTGATTTACAATACTTCAATGATTGAGGACGAGTACGGTGGAGATGTCAATTTACAAAATCGATTTAGTGGATATATGGTTGGTGGACAATTTCGCTTTTACGTTGGTGAAAGTACAGTTCCGGCAGGTTTTTATGTTGCGCCCTATCTGAAATTTCACAGATACTCAATTAAAACCTCTGTACTCTACGAGGATAATATCACAGAATCACAATATCAAGCTTTGAATGAAGATGAACAAACTCATGCCGAATATGTGAGCCCTGATAATTATCTGTACAATAGCACAGGAAACTTTGACGGTTCACTCAGACGTATTGGTGGCGGTTTGGCATTGGGATACCAATGGCATATTAACGATGCGCTGACAATTGACTGGACATTTATTGGGATTGGCGTAGAGCGTTTGACAGCAAAGCTCGAAGTTTCTACAAGTTCAGAAAACTATGATCCGGATTATCAGGAATGGGCTGATGATATTAACGAAGGTGCAGAGGATTTCTTTTTTATTGGCGATCGTTTGGATGTAGAAGTTGAATCAGACAAAGTAACAGTTGCTTTACCGATAACTATTCCTATGCCCTATTCGTCAATTACGATTGGTTATACATTTTAAGAAAATCTTAACGCAGTTAAATTGTTTATTATATTTTAATAATTTTGGCTACACTCGGCATAGCTCAAGCAAGCTTGGCTCTGCCCTCATTTCCATAATTTTGGCTGCACTCGGCATAGCTCAAGCAAGCTTGGCTCTGCCCTCATTTGCACAAAATTTGCACAAAATTTGTTCCCGTAGGGTTTTCAGCGTTTCTCATATAGTGCTTCAAAAAATTTCATTGTCTATGAAAAACGCTATAAATCTTGATACGAAAGAATTATTAGAATTCCCCTATAAGCTTCACCAAAAATAGAACAGTTTAAAAGTAGAAAGATAATAACTTTAAACTGTGAAATTTGAAGGTAAATAAAACGCATGCAGAGAATTCTTTCATGACTAAAGCGATTCAAATCATTATCTCAGTATCAGTTTTTGATTTGAAACGCGATAGGTTGTTGCAAATCTGACAATGTATAAACCGCAAGGTATATCTGACAAATCAATCATTGTGCCGTTGCCATTTACCTGTAACGTTATAAAATGTGTTCCGTGTACATCATATATTTCGATTGACTGAATATTTTTCCCTTCAAAAAACAATTTCCCATTTGAAGGGTTCGGATACATCTGAACCTCAGACAAGTTTTCAATTTCTGTCGCATTTGCAGTTTCAAAATTCACAAGCAGATTTATGTTTGAGTTAGCCTCAAATATATATTCAGAATTGGTTGAAACTTCTGTTCCGGCTTCAGTCCAGTTGACAAAATTATATCCATCTTCAGCAAGGGCGGCAAGTGTAATAGTTTCTCCGTAAACATATACTCCTGTCCCACTGACACTGCCTGCACCAGAGATATTGACATCAGCGGAAACACTGAAACTATTTGCAGCATCGGTAAGCAAAATATCATCGACTTCCCAAGTAGCTGCCTGAGCGGTTGTGGATGTGTATTTAAAGGCAATTCGTCCGGTAGTTCCGGAAAGTTCACTCAAATCAATAACTTCGGAAAAAGTCCACTCCCATAATGTTTCACCATTGTGCCATGTGACATTTGGAATTTCCTGCCAGGTAGCTGTTTCCGGATTATCAACAAAGTCCGCAGAATACAACAATTGCATTGCCGATCCGGTGTATCCGGAGGTATTCCAAAATGACAGTTTTAAGTCATCATAATTATCGGCATTAAACTCCGGAGAGATTAACCAATCTTCATTTTCATAAGCCCCGGCATCATAACCTGTAATGGCTCCATAGTAAGAATAATTATGTCCGTATTGGGTTGCAGGAATCGTCCATACCTGATCCCCGGCAACACTAAATGCCAACCATCCACCGGAGGTCAGGCTTTGGTCTTCAAAATCTTTGTTGAAGATAAAGGTTTCGTTGGGAAAGATTTTAAGTGCTACAGGACGGTGATCTGAGATATTATCGTTGTATTCAGTCATGCCTCCTGGGAGATAATTCTCTATTTTCAGTGTTTCGATTGATGAGCTATGGGAATAAAAACTATTAAAAAGCTCATTGGTGATTAAGATATGATCAATATGCGAGGGCCAACCCGGATACGACCAGTTGCTATTATCTCCTATCGCAATTTCATAATCCGCGAAAGCGTAATTATCCGGATTATTGAAAATACTTTGAAATACATTATTTTCTAAATCATCGGTCAGAATATCATTCATGTCACCAAGAACAATAACTTTGTCATCGGGAAAATTGGCATCCATATAATCCTTTAATAAATTGACTGCAACAAAGCGTCGGTTTTCCTCATCCCAGATATCGTCTGTGTTTAAAAGCCCATCACCCATTGCTTTCAAATGGTTATTAATAATGACATAATCATCACCATCATAGGTCAACTCCATAACATAAGGTTTTCGCAAAAACGGGATGTCATACTCCTCATTGGTATAAATTTCATACACATTATTTACCTGAATTACGTCTGTTTTGTAAATAAAAGCAAAATTGACCCAATCGCCGGAAATTCCAACATATGCTTCATATCCGGGAATTTCGTCAATCATTTGATTGAATACAGTTCCATCAGCTACTTCCTGAAATGCAATCACATCAGCATCAATAGCAGGAATTAATTGCGACAGATTATCCACGGTAACATTTTCAACAAGAGGAAACATTTCAATATTCCAGCTAATGACTTCAAAGGAATTATCTGTACCGTAAGACAAGTCATCAATTGTTTGAGCGTTGATGAGTGTTGTGAGGAACAACAAGTTAATTGCTAAAACGATTTTTTTCATGCTCAAATATAGAAAAAAATCATTTATGCCGAGATTTTCTTTTAATTAGGTCTCCAATGCAAAGCTGACAAGGCTGATATCGTTTCGAGAAATGCCATTGACCTTTATCCAACCATACTTCCATTCTGAAGATTTATAGTAGCGAATCCCAATGTATTTTTCTGTATTTTCTAGATTATACCATGGTCCGTTTGAACCCAAAATAGTGGTTGGTGGGACAACCCACATATAATTTATATTATTTGTGGCAGTCCATTCTGCAATATTATCGATTTGGGTCTCATATGCTAGGGTATCTACCCACTTCATGCTGCTGGTCTGACCGAGTCCGACATAGTAAGTTTGGGTTTGCGTAGCCACCTGTCAATAAGATATAATCTACTTTTTGTTCATTAAACAAATAAATTCCATGAGTCCAGTCTTTCTCTGAAAATAGGCGAAATTTGACCATTTTTAGTGCCAGCGCCTAAGACAATGGCCACATCACTTTTATTCTCAGAGTAGTTTGTGGAAAAACGCAATATTTTGATCGAATTGAAACAGAAATAGCAAGCTATATTCCAATAAAAAGCAATACAAAGATTCGTTTTACACTCTTCATGTTTTTAAAATCTTAATTTTCAATTGTTCGACCACATTAAAAACAATGGGACAAATTTCATAATTCTGAAGGACTCCAGGCAGTCTTAAAACAAAATCTGCTCTGTAAAGGTATGGAAACATTCTGCATTCATCATATCTTTCTGAGTAAATTATACATTTATTACCATCCAAGTTTTTACATGCAAAACCCATGGAATACTTATATTTCTCAATATTCTCAGGCTCCACATAATTTATCAGCACTTTATCTGAAGCAATCGGACGAATATTATGGCAGCAGTTACCACATTCCAAGCAATCAATTTGAGCTGCTATAGTATCATTTAATTGATTTACTAATGCATCCACATAATTTGCGTTTTGCTTTTGAAGTAATTGACGAAATGTTTTGTTCTCTTCTCGTTTTTCCAAAGCGATGCGAAGTATTTTCTCAATATTTCTTTCCAATTTCATATCAATCTGTTTAAGTTTATTACATATAACTAATGGATTGTCAATGATTAAAAAAACCACACCAAACTATTAAGTCAGAGCAATGCGCAAAAATAGGCATTTCTTTGTTAATTATTTAGGTTATGTTTTAAGATAATGTGGGACATCTAATTCCAGATATACATTTTCAATTTCTCTTTCCTTTTTCGTTTATGTCCAGTTGTTTATCATCACATTCAACTATACCCGAAAAAGAGGAACCATTCATTGTGGCAATAGATGATAATAACTTATGCCTCCAATCAAATATTGTTTTCATGTTGACACCTAGCTTTTTAGAAGCCTTTCTAATTGTAATGCTTTCAACGGTGAGTTCCAAGAATTCTTGAAACTTTTCAACCTTCTTAATGCCAGAAATTGCTGTGCCAGTAAAGTCATTAAACGTTTTTTTACATTGTTTACATTTGTATCTCTTACGCCCTTTGTAGGTCCCATGGCCGAATATCTCTGCGCTTAGGCAGTGAGGACATAAGACTTTTTGATCTTTATTAAGACCCTTTTTTATCTTATCTAATTCAGGAATGAATTCCATATCTATTTTCAGAAGATTATATAGTCTCTGCAAGAAAACGCCAAATATTGCGTTATTCTCGTTTCTAAAACAGTCGATCCGCCGGCTGGCGGACTCCTTGGTTTCAGAAACATCGAAAGTCTTATCTTTGACGTTTTCTTATCAGAGACTGAAAAACAGTAGTTTTCTTGCAGACACTATATAGCTTTTTCTTTTCTGATAAATCAAGCCCACTGAGTATTTCTTGTAGTTTCATAAATATCTTGTTTGATGCAAAGATACAAAAATAATCAACATTATTCTAAAACATAACCTATTTATTTAACTGATTGTACACCGACAAGTGATTATTAATAAAAGGATAGTAGAACCAAAGAAATAGCAAACTCTCATTTTCAGGACATAGAATATAATGAAAAACAATATTTTCCGGAAGCGTTTCACGGCGGCATGGGATTCACTTATTATTGTTTGTCGTACTTATTTATTTTTCATTTATGGCTATCCTAGAGCTACATCTAAAAGCATCATTGTAGCAAAGCCAAGCATTGCACCAATTGTAGATAAATCTGTCTTGTTTCCTGTTTGAGATTCAGGGATTAACTCCTCAACTACTACAAATATCATTGCTCCTGCGGCAAATGACAGAGCATATGGTAATAAAGGGGTAATTGTCAAAACAAGATAAGCACCAATAACGCCTGCAATTGGTTCAACAATGCCGGAAAGTTGCCCGTAATTAAATGCTTTTAATCTTGAAAAGCCTTCACGACGCAGCGGGATTGAAACAGCAGCACCTTCAGGGAAGTTTTGCAATCCGATTCCAAAAGCCAGCGCAACAGCTCCTGCAAGCATACCCGTATCAGGATTATTTGCTAATGCCCCAAATGCCACTCCGACAGCCAATCCTTCCGGAATATTATGTAAAGTTATGGCAAGTACAAGCAAAACACTTCTTTGCCAGGTTGTTTTAATTCCTTCTGCCTTGTCAACTGATAAACCTAAGTGTAAGTGGGGCAAGATCTTATCAACTAATAATAAAAAAGCTCCGCCTGATAAAAATCCAATTACAGCAGGCATCCATGGAATAGAACCATTTTCTTTAGACATTTCGATTGCAGGCTTTAACAATGACCAAAAACTAGCCGCAATCATTACCCCAGCCGCAAAACCGAGCATTGAATTCAGGATTTTTTGATTAATCGATTTAAAAAAGAAAACCATTGAAGCACCTAAAGCAGTTATAAACCACGTAAAAAGGGTTGCTCCCAATGCTAAAAGTACGGGGTTGTAATTAAGTAACCAATCAAAATTCATATGCTTTATTCATTTTCATTTTTGACAAAGATATATATATTCATTCTCATTTGAATTACATTTTGTTCGGTAAAAACCAAACATTACATTTTGTAAAAATGAGATTCCTCACTACCGTCAGAATAACAGCAACCTGCATAGATTGTCATTCCGACCGTAAGGAGGAATCTAAAAAAAACATTTATCAGACAACAGTATTAACCCGAAAAATTCACCGCAAATAGTTATACCGATTGTGAATCAAAATTGTTTACTCCCGAAAATCGGGGATACCGGAGTTTTTGATTTTAAAGTGTACTAACATTGGGTGAATGTGACTTAATGAGATCATAATGTTAATTGTTATAAATTAATAATTGTTCACAAACTCCGTTTTAACCTGCATTATTCATCGCAAAATTAAGCGTATTTGCATATGTCAATATACTAACATTTTAAAGCCTAAAAACAATTAATAATTTACACCTAATTTTAGGTATGCTTGAAATTCCCTTTGCACATC
>Ga0307990_1002711_pt1 | contig 13985 bp, 13 predicted proteins | sample EllFjometagen129_FD_203168 | JGI IMG/M metagenome (GOLD analysis project Ga0307990, IMG submission 203168) | Marine microbial communities from Ellis Fjord, Antarctic Ocean - #129 | ecosystem: Environmental > Aquatic > Marine > Unclassified | place: Southern Ocean | collected 2014-10-08
CAAATAAGGTTTTTTGTTTCCCGTCTTTAAGGCATTGATAAATTATAGATTCTACAAATTCTTTGCCTACTATCTTTTGCAAGGCAACATTGGTCATTATTTTAGCTTTATTTGTTTTTCTTAAAATTTGCTGATTTATTCTATCTGCTTTAATTTCAGAACCATATTCTAAGATATAGATTTTTTTAACATAATTTGACAAAAGTATGGCTGATTCAAAACCAGCATTGCCACCGCCAATAACAGCCACAGTTTTGTTCGTAAATAGAATTCCATCGCAGACAGCGCAATAACTCACGCCTTTGCCCAAAAACTCTTTTTCGCCTGGAATGTTTAAAACGCGGGAATCTGCGCCCGAGGCAATAATTATTGTTTTTGCCTGAATATCCTTTTTGTTTTTAGTCGAAACTAAAAACAAACTATTGCTTTTTTTAATTTCTAAAACTTCGTCAAGCTTAATTTCAACTTTCTGTTTTTTAAGATGGTTTTCGAATTTTTCAATTAAATCTTTGCCTAAAATTTCTTCAAACCCAGGATAGTTTTCAATCGCAACAGCTTTTTCCGCAACCTGACCCCCAAAAGATTTTGTAATCAAAAGAATTTTCAAATTTTGTCTAGCTCCGTAGATGCCAGCCGTAATACCTGCCGGTCCACCACCAATAATTATAATATCATAAATCATATTAATTTTTATTTTAGCTATTCTCTCTTTTATTAATTAAAATATTATCTTAATCTTAATCTTAATTCCTATTATATCACAAAAACAAAAGAAATAAAAAATCCCATAATACATACATTCTAATCCAAAGTGCAACATCCTATAAATTATCAATACTTTTAGTCTCAAAATAAAAAGAGCCATGTTTATAGACTTGGCTCAAAGTCTTTATTTTAGCATACGCTCCTAAGCTCGGAGCTAGCTGAGATAACAGCTTCCGTAAAATCCTCTCCTTCCTCTAAATGCTTTTTTATCTTTCGGATCATAACTTCATCCAAAGATTCTGGCAACCAATCAAAATTCATTCCGTCCAAGGCTTTTGTTCCATAAGAGCTGAAGTATTCCTTCAGCATTCGTCTTGCAGAATTCACCGTATATCCGTGCCCATTACAATTATAACAGTCTGCATATGTCTCAATCATCCCAAGACCTTTCTTGACGATATATCCCCCTTCTCCGTGACAATACTCACATTTTGTCTTTCTTCTCATTTTCTTTCCCCTTTCTCTTTTAAAAAATTTAGTTAATTTAAAAATTATAACATATCACCCTTTAATCTATTCGTTTCCTTTGTCAAAGCTTAAGCATTTTCATAAAATCTGATACCGAATGGGCCTTAACGTAGTCTTTGTAATCATATGACGAGAATCCCATTCTAATAATAATTACGTCTTCGGAAGCAGAACCCTTGATGTCCTTAAAAGTTATATGTCCTCTGTTGTGTTCTTCTTGCCCTATGCTTTCATCTTCCTCGTACTCGCTAATAATTACTCGCATTGGCTCCTCGGTTAAAAATCTTTCCAAGGCCTCTTGATGGTCAACTTTAATGAACTCAAATTCTTCACCACCTTTACTCAAAAAATATATAGCTCTTGCTATAGATTCTCTTATGGCTTTATCTCCACTAACAATCATTATTTTCATTTTAACTCTCCTTTATTTCTTTAAGTTTATCCAAAGACTCATCCCAGTTTTTTCTGTTCATCACAAAAGGGATTTTTCGTCCAGCAAACTTTTCTAATCCCCTTACAACTGTTTCTAAATATCCAGCAGAATGACTGTTTATATCCGAGCAAACAACTACGGGGATATTTTTCTGTATAGCTAACACGATAACTGCTATCCCGCATGGATTATTTTCTTTGCCGTCTTCTTGTTCTGGAAAATGAATATCGGTGATAATGCCAGAAATCTTATCTTTTAGCATGCCCATCAAGCGCTCCGCATCACTCAAAGTACTGGCTATAACGATTTTAAATCCAGAGCCAACCACAGCTTCCTTTGCTTTTTTCTGTTCTTCGGTCTTGTCCTCTACTACTAAAATAATATCCACAACAATCTCCTTTATTTAAATTTTTAATGTTCTATTTTTACTATTCGTAGTATAATATACTTTTCTGTTTTTGTCAAGCTATGAAGGTAATGTCCACACACATATGGCGGTTTTTACCAAGATAGAATACTATCTTGGTAAAAACCGACAAATGTGTGTGTTTAATACATGAACCAGTACGCTCAACCTGCGGACACAACAACGAACAAATTATTGATACTCTTAATTTTAATATTAAAATGATCTAATTCTTTTATAAAAATTATGAAATTTAGATAAAATTAAATTAAACCATAAAGATTGAATTATCTTTTTTGATAAAATTAGAATAAAAGAAAATCCCCAAATAGTATTATTACTACTTGGGGATTATTTTTTATACTTTAGTTGTTGTTTTATCTTCCCATGGAGTGCCACTGTAGCTACCTCCGCTACCATATCTGACTGTTACTTGATCGCCCTCGGTTTCAATTGCGTTAATATGGATATAGTCTTTTGTCGCTCTACTATTCTGGATTTCCTTGTGGAAAATTTTTTCATTATCTTTCCAAACAAGATAGATAGTGTCATATCCGTAATCACTACCATCCTCTGCCATATGCCTTACTGCGCATATATCTTTCCGGTCTTTTGGGAATACCGGGTCATACGTAAAATCATATCCAAGCTTTGGTCCTATTTTTTTAACCAAGAGCATTGCCTCTCCCGCTGTTAAATTTTCCATTCTCTTTCCCCTTTCTTTTTCAAAAAGTTAATATCGGTTACACAATTTTTAATTCAAAGCGTTCGGCAACTATATCAAACGTTTTACCCCAATTTACGAGTCCGTTATTATCCGTCACCAAACTCGGTTTTATTGTACACCACTCAAATGGCAAAGAATCTATCATCTTATTGTACCTGCTGTCTTTGGAAGATATTTTCGAGCTTGTCTCTAGCTCTGACACTATCCCAAAAAATTTTGGCAGGAATTTTGGCGAAAAATCACCGCTTAACATTTTCGTTGTCGCTTCAGTAAACCCAAGCAACTCATCTTGGGAAAGAATGATGCATGCATTATCAAGGCTTGACGCAAACCCTGGCTTAGCGACTACATCAACATCATACCCTTGATCAAATATGGGCAGAATTTGCTTCCTTAGAGAATCCATTCCTTGGGCGTTTTTCTTGGCTTGTTCTATTACTTTTTCACATTCAATAATTAATACTTTTACCATTTCCAATCCTCCTTTAAATTAATTGTTTTAAAAATCGATACATCTTCCCCTTTAATCCTCAATCTATTTTGCCTCGCCTCCTTTATTAAGTTTTTAATGTTCTATTTTACTATTCGTAGTATAATACGCTTTTCTGTTTTTGTCAAGCTGATGCCGGATATATTTAACTGATGTAAAAGAAAATCCCCAAATAGTATTATTACTACTTGGGGATTATTTTACCATTCGATTCGCATTTGATGGGTTGCGCCCCATTTCTGTTTGCTACTCATCTCAACCAAGACTTCGACAAAATTTTCTCCTTCGCTAAAAAGAGAGGCAGAGGACCTAGCCCGTATCCTGTAATTTTTCTTATACCTAGGATGATAAAGTTCTGTACTAAATCGATCAGTTACTCCAATGCCTTTTCCTTTGACCCAAAAATAAATCTGATATAAGTCACTGACTGCATCATAATCTGAATCAGAGTGTTGGTTAAGCAGAACAACAATGTTGTCGCTCAACCTTTCTAGATGCCCTATATGCCAATGAGAGGTAAGGCTATTATCGATATAGGAAAGAAAAGCATCGGAATCATCAAGAACTCTTTGGAGTAAAGTAATCCTCGCCTGAGTCTTTTTGTACTCGTCCATATTAAAGGTCAAGACAACTATCTTTGTATTACTATCAACTACTTTAATGTTACCAGCCCCTGTGCTAAATCCAAAATAAACGTTATCAATAATCCTATGCTCTACAATGTGAAGGTCAAAGTTATCTTCTTGATATCCATATGCATTGCGCCATTTTCCACCTACAGTAAAAATGGTCTGCTCATCCTTTTTTACAGTAAGAATGCTGTGATATGCAATTCCTGCTCCATCCACAGGAGAGCTTTTCTCGTACGTACTCATTTTAAAGCCATACCTACTATCTCTCCCTTTGTCTGCATTTAAATACCTTTGAACCAATTCGGGTATTTCTGTCAAATTTTCCTTCTTTTTCAACTCTTCTAATCCTTGTAATTTAATAATTTCCATTTTCTTTCCCCTTTCTTTTTTTTAAAAGATTAATTATAAAAAAAATTAATACATTTCCTCTATCTTTAAATCTGTCTCGCCTCCTTTATTAAGTTTTTAATGTTCTATTTTACTATTCGTAGTATAATACGCTTTTCTGTTTTTGTCAAGCTGATTGCTTGACAAATAACATACTTGTGATATAGTCTTAGGAAAGCGACGGCTCTTTAATAAAAACATTGATTATTAAATAGGAGAAAGGGAATGAAAAACGAGAGTAAAAAATATATAAAGGAAATGCTAAAGAAAATGTCATTCCTGCGGATACTTATTGTAGAAGATGACGAAATCTACATAGCAACTTACAGGTTTGCAATAGAAAGACACTGTAAATCTCTTGATGTTGCGACAAACGAGAGAGATGCGATTAAGGCTATTACTGATACTGAAAAACGGTACGATGTCGTGATAACCGACGGGGCTTTTCCAGAATACGAAGGGGCAAGTTTCATGGGTCACAATGATTTAACTCCCGAAGATTTTAGGGGCAAAAATATAGCAAAAATCGCAAAAGAAAAAGGAGTATTTGTTATAGGGATTTCATCCGAACCCAAAATACTTCAATCTGAGAACATAGATATCTTGCTAAAAAAGCCCTATGATGTCTATGAACTTTGGGAAGCTATTATCACATAAACAATAAAGCGTAGGGAAAATCCTTACGCTTTTAAATTTGTTTTAAAAAATATTTATATTTTCTAAAATAAATACGGAATTCAAAAACTACATATTAAACTTCATTAAATCATTCCTAAATCTCTAAAAGACTGTTCATAGGTAGCTAAAATGCTTCTGCCTTCTTCTATGCTTAACTTGTAATCAGAATCTTCTTTTATTTTCTTACAAACTTCATGGACTTTCTCTATTTCGTCTAAATTAGATATAGTCACAGAACCCAGTTTCGAAATACGCTCTTCAAAAGTAGTATCTTGGAAAAAAGGAACTATCTCTGCTAAAATTCTATCTAAAAGTTTATCTACTTTTATAATATTTTTTTTGTAATCTTTTTCCTGAAAATTGTTTCTCTTTTTCAAAATCTTTTTCCATTTTCTTTTGGCTTTTCTTGCTCCAAAGATATTTTTACTTAAAAATTCCGTAAAAGGATAGATGAAAATAAATTTTAACCAACGAGCTCTTAAAAGAAAAAAAATCAAAAAACCAATTAAAAAAAGAGTTAACCCAAAAAAGATTATTTTTAAAAATAATAAATTTGATTGAAGTTCTGGAGAAAGAATGAATGATTCCATTTTTATTCAATGGGTAAATTACGAGGACTCTCTTCTTGTTGTTTTCTATCTGACCCACCACCTGTTGGCAATTTCGTAGGAGCTTCGCCTTTCTTGGCTTCTACTCTAGGAAGATTTGTGCCTACGGTTCCAACTTTGATAGGTAAGTGAAACATTGTTGCCAACTCTTCTGTATTTAAAATAAATGGTCCGCTCTCTAACGGAAAAAGAGTCTTTTCTCTTAATAGGTAGCGTCTAAAAATTTGTCTTTTCTTTAGATAAATAAAATGTTTAGTAAAAATGTGATAAAAATATGATTTAGTCTTTGTTCTTCTTAGTTTTTTAAAAGCATTCAAGTCTTGAGTATTGAAACCAGAAAAAAACTGTTCCCCAAGTGCGCTTTTACCTTTGTCAAATATTTCTCTTTTGGCTAAATAAATACCCCTAATATTTGTAAGAAAAGCAAGTTTTCCTATTTTTGTCTGTATAGCATTAACAATTTCTCTTTCTCTAGCGGTGAGCTTCATTTCTGGAGGAATAAATCCCCCTTCCTCCGATTGAACCGTTTTCTCTCCTCTGTTTGTTAATTTATCAACAATAGCTTTTGCTCTTTTCATATAATCACTATCTTTTGAAGTTACGGGCGAAATTCGAGCTTGAATCCAAAATTGTTCACCTTCCTCTAACATAGCCATACCTTCCAAAAAAGCGTTTAAAGGGTCAATCCTTTTTTCTTGTTTAATATTCTCGGGTTTTTTCTCAAAAAATTGTTCGTAAGTTTTAATCGGATAAACATCTGGCTTTATAAGAATCTCGTCAAAGCCATACATATCCCATTCTTTATTCGGAATATTATAAGGAACGGATTTTGTGTAGTCTTCAACTTCCCTAATTTCTAAATCAGCATAATACGCATAGAGGGTTGTCTCAATGCTTTTTTTGTGCTCCTTAAGACATCTTATTAATATATGAGAATTTGGTCCATTGCTCATCATTTCTATGCAGAAAGAATAAGGCACTCTTCCTCTCCAATATTTTTTTCCTAAATTTCTAAATCCTTGAGTCGAGCTATAAATAGACCAAATAGTAGAAAAGACTTGTTCCATTGAGTTAAATGGTTGGACTATCTCTTCTGATGGTATTAACTCAAGAAAAGTATATTCTTGTTTCTTTTCCCAAGACTCTCTTCTCCACCAAAACCAAGCTTTTATGGCAAAAGGCAAAAAAACGAAAGGGAGAAAAACCCAATACCATATACTAATAAACTTTACTATTATTTGAAAACCTATAAAAGAATTTATGGATTTATAAATCTCGTTGAAAATAACTATAATGTCTTCCATTATTTTATGTTGTCTTTTAAGTATTTTTTTAGTTCCGGGCCATAAATAGGATTATTCAGCGCAAGGTAAAGATTTGATTTTAACCAATTCAATTTAGTCCCGCATTCAAGCCATTCGCCTTCAAACTCATAACCATAAATAACCTTTCCTTCGGCCAACATTTGATTGAAAGCATCGACTAAAATTAACTCTTCTTGTTTTTTCTTTTTTTCTTTTCCTAAATATTCAAAGACTTCGGGTGTTAGAATATATTTACCAACAATTACTAAATCAGACGGAGCTTTTTCAATGGAAGGTTTTTCTATGATGTTTTTAATTTTATAAAAACGATTAGCTATTTTCTCAACCGCAACCACTCCATAGGCAGGAAGTTTTTCTTTAGGAAGACGCTGAAGAGCAATAATTGGTTTTCCACAAGTTTTGAAAACCTTTTTTAGTTGCGCAAGGCAAGGAATTTTTGAATCAACAATATCGTCTGAAAAAAGACAAGCTATTGGGTCTTCTCCTGCAAACTTTGATGCCTGCAAAACAGCGTGCCCATCTCCTAAAGATTCTTTTTGTAAAACATAACTAAAAGAAACATTTTTAAAAATGTCTTCAAACTTTTTGAGTTCTTCTAAGACAGAATCTTTTTTTCTTTCTTTAAAAACCTTGTTTAATTTAACTGAAGGTTTCAAATAATCTGAAATTATTTTTTTATTTTCAGACTTAACAACGAAAATCACCTCTTGTATCCCAGAGTTAATAGCTTCTTCGATAATATATTGAACCATTGGGATATCCACCAATGGCCAAAATTCTTTTGGCACTACTTTAGACAAAGGCAGAAATCTTGTGCCTAATCCAGCGATAGGAATAATAACTTTTTTTATATCCATAACCTATTAATTATTTTTGATTGCAATTACTCTTTTTTTCTTCTAAATATTGCAGGAATATCCCATACCTCTTCTTTTTTTAATATTTCTTTTTCTTCCTCTTCAGCTGCTTCTCTGACTTGCAAACCACTCCGTCTAACCTTTTTATCTTCAATTTCCTTTAATTCAATTAGATTTCTTCTTTTCTCTTCCTCTGTTATTGCGCGTCTTATCTTTGGCAAAATAGTTTTCACTTCAACTTTATTTTTATCAATTGTTTTATTAATAGCTCTTGCTTCAGATTTTAATTTGTTTTCTTGTCTTGGTTTTTCTGCTATTTTGATAGCTAAAACTTTTTTGCTCTTAGTTGCTGGTAGTTTTTTAATTTCGGTTGTTTTTTCTTTCTTTCCTGTTGACTCTTCTATCTCTTTATCTATGCTTACATCCTTTTCTTGCACAGGCAACTGAATAATTTCAGTTTTTTTCAATTCATCTTTTTTAACGATAGATTTCTTTTTATTTTTTGTTTTTTGTTTCAACTTTTTCTTTTTAGCAACACCATTTTTGTCCTCTACTCTAACTTCTGGCAAATCTTTTTTCAGACTACAGCCAACCGCCAGTAAAGTTATTTTAATTTTGTTTTTAAGTTTTTCGTTTTGATTTATCCCAAAAATAATTTTGGCATTTTTGTTTATTAATTCAGAGATCGCTTTTGATATTAAAGAAACTTCCAAAAGCTGAAGCGTTTTGTCGCTTGATATATTATATAAAATTCCTTTGGCTCCTTTTATGTTGTATGGATATAACTCGTTAAAAATTAATTTTTTAATCATTCCGGTTCCTTCAATATTTTGCGCAGAAAAAGCAGAAATATTATTAGGTTCTATATCTGTTTGATTATTTTGAAAATTATAAAAAGATTGATTTTCAGAACTCTGAGAATCTCTTAAATCGCTTCTATTATAGAAAGAATCATTTTTAGGATTATTAAGTGTTTGAGTCTCTATTGTGTTGAGGTAAACAAGCTTGCCTCTTCCAGATAAAATCGTTTTCAAATCAGCGAAATCAATATTAATTAAACCAGATGAATATATCATTTCAATCAATCCTTGTAGATTTTCGGTCAATTCCCTATTAATCGAAGAGAGCGCGCTTTGCAACGGAGCGTTTTTATCAACAATTCTGAAAATCCTTTCGTTTGGAATAATTGAATAGGCGTTAAGGTTTTGTTTCGCTTCTTCAAGAGATTCCTTGCTGATTTCCATTTTTTTCTCTCCTTCAAATTCAAATGGCAAAGTAAAAATTCCGTAAGTGATACAATCTAAGCTTTTAGAAATTTTAGAAAAAACTGGTAAAGCTCCAGATCCTGTTCCTCCTCCCAGAGAAGCAACTAAAATACAAACATCCTGACCCTCAAAGAGTTTTTTTATTTCTTCTTTCTTGTTTTCGGCGGCCATTCTACCTATTTCTGGATTCATTCCAGCCCCAAAACCATTGGTCAAATCTTGCCCAAATTGAAATCTTTTAACTTTTTTTGGCATTTTTTTAAGAGCCTGAACGTCAGTATTGGCAACCACAAAATCCAATTTATTCATCTTTAGGGCAAGCTCAGAAACAATAGAGCCTCCTCCACCCCCAATGCCAATCAATCTAATCTTCGTTCTATGAAAATCACTCTCAGAAATATGATTTTTCTTTATTCTTCTTTTCTTGTTAGCTTTAATAACCTTTGTAATCCTCTTTGTGGGTTTCTTTCTCTTAATCGATTTAGTCATTTTTGCCTTATTGATTTTTTTAACCTTTCTGGTCTTCGTTCTATTTTCTATCTTTTTAACTTTCTTAACCTTCTTTGGAATTATTTTTTTCTGCGTTTTTTTTCTTTTGCTTGAACTTTTAACAGAATTTGCTTTTTCAGCATTATTTTTTTTGCGCAGATGTAACCCTGATTTTTTTTGTTTTTTTTGTTTTTTTGTAGCCATTAGATTGAGTATTATATATTCTAAGTATGTGTATATTCTAACTTGTTTAAACCTCTAAATCAATAGATGCGCAATCTTTCGGTTTACATCCAGCCGTCGGCTGGTCGGCTATCGCTGGTCGGCTATCGGATAGCCGACTTTAATTAAATTAAAATATTATTTAGCAAAATCGCAAATATCTCTAAAATCGCAAAATTTGCATTGCCAGCCAGGGTTTGCCTTAAAATCGCTTTGTTTAATTTTTTCAATATTTAACAATATTTTTTCTTTTTGTTTTTGTTTTTCTATATCCTTGCCCAAAAAAGAAACTATCTTGCCTTCTTCCAGATAGTAATAACCCAATTCAGTGGGTTTGATCCCAAAGACATCTTCGAGCGCAATTTGATAAATTAAAAGCTGTTGCTTGTCTTTCAACAATAATTTTTCTTTAAATGCACCTGTTTTGTAATCAATAATCCTAATACCATCTTTTAGCTTATCAATCCTGTCAATTACTCCAAAAACAACATATTTCCCAATCTTTAATTTAAAAGGTAGCTCTAAAGCTATTGTTCCGTTAACTTTTAAAATATTTGGCTTGTCTTTTAAAAACTTTTCGTAAAAACCTTTGAGTATCTTTTTCCCTAATTTATAATACTCTTGCTTCTGTGTTTGAGACTCATACCATTCATCAATCCATTCTTGCTTATATATTCTCACTAAGTCTTCAAAATTCAAGATATTTGAAGGTTCTGTTTTTAAGTGTTCTTTAATTTTTTCATCTGCCTTTTTCTCAAACAGATTATCTTGACTGATTGCCTTCTCCTCGTTAACTAATTTTAAAAATTCATATAAAGTATTATGAATTGTCTTTCCAAAAGAGAAAACGGCTTTGCCTTTTGTTGGTACCTTGTAAATATATGCAAATTTATATTGCAAAGGGCATTTTTCGAAAGCTGCTAATTGAGAAAACGAAAAATGAGAAGGCAAAGGTATTCCCTGCTTTGTTCTGTTTTTGATTAAATTAGTTTGAGGTGTTAAATTTTTAAAAATTCCTTGTTCTTTATTTTCATTTTCCAATTTATCTTTTGTTAATTCTTCTTTTCTCGAAAAACCTATTTCATCTAAAAACCTTGATGGTTTTTTGTTCCTTAGGCCACCATAGTCATCAGCTAAGGTAAAAAATAATTTTTCTTTTGCTCTTGTCATTGCAACATAAAAAAGTCGTCTTTCTTCCTCTAAATGCACATCACCCTCAGGAACAACTTCTTTTGCCAATTCTAATGGAATTTCAATCGGTTCTTTGCGTTGAATGGTTGGAAATCTCTTATCGACTAAATTAACTAAAAAGACATATTTAAATTCCAATCCTTTGGCAGCATGAACAGTCATTATTTTAACCATATCAGGCCCTTGTTCTGGATCAAATCTTAACTTGCCTCGTTCGCCAGATTCTATTTCTGAACTCATCTGTTCTATAAAATTTTTAATGGTTGGATATGTTGTGTTTTCTTCAAATTCTTTAACTTTTTTATAAAATTGATTTACCAAATCAAATTCTTGTTTAGCGTCTTTTTTGATTAAATAGCTCAAATATTCCGAATCTTTTAAAAAAGAAATTAAAACTTCGGAAAGTCTTTTGTCGCGCGCCAATTTAGTATGTTGTCTGATCAAGCTCAAAATAAAAGAAATTCTGTTGCGCGCTTTTTGAGAAATTCCTTGAATCAAGGGAAGTTCCTCTAATCCTTGATAAATTGTTTTTGTTTTGCGCGAACAATATTGAGTAATTTTCATTATATCATCTGAAGCAATCTCCAAAAATACCATATTTAAAATTCTATAGACCGCAGAACTTTCCTCATTGTTGTCCAGAATCTTGAAATAAGAAATAATGTCTAAAATAATCGGTTTAGAATAGAGGCCTTCGGAAGCTAAAAACTGATATGGAAAACCTACTCTAATTAATGCTCCGATAAATGGATTGGCCGTTTGGTTGGCCCTAATTAAAATTGCAAAATCACTAAAATTAGATTCATTGTCTTGCTCAAAAATTTCAGCAATTTTATTAATTACTCCTTGAGCTTCTTCATCTGAATCGTTAAAGTGTAAATATTCAATAACGGCTTGCTCTTTTCTAAAAGCAATTAGTTTTTTATCAACTTTACTAATATATTCAAGCCGATTAGGGTTATTGGCTTGAATAAATTTATAGGAAAGGTCTAAAATGTTTTGGAAGGAACGATAGTTTTTAATTAAAGAAATTTCTTTTGCTTCTGGAAAGTCTTTTTTAAACTGAATAATATTATTAAAAGACGCTCCCCTAAATTTATAAATAGATTGATCGTCGTCTGCGCAGACCGTTAAATTATTTTTCGGAGAGGCTAATATCTTTGCCAATTCATACTGCGCCCAGTTAGTGTCCTGAAACTCATCAATTAAAATATATTTAAATTTTTCTCTGTATTTTTTTAAAATCAATGGCCTGGCTTGAAAAAGTTTTAATGTATAATTGATTAAATCCCCGAAATCTAAAAAATTATTTTCCAGAAGTAATTTTTGATAAATATGATACGCACCGGCAACTTCTTTAATTCTTTCTATTTCCTGTGTTTCGGGCAAATCCGTAAGATTGGTTTTTAGTTTGTCGCTATATTCCAAATAATCTTCAGGAAATATATTTTGGTCTTTGCAACGAGAGAAATGAGAAATTAACGCAGTAATAAATTTAGTTTGTTTGCCCAGAGGCTTGTAATAATTAAATTGAAACTTATCCAAATTTTGCTTAACAAAAAGCCAGGCACTCGTTTGGTCTAACAACCTAAAATCAGTTGACAGTCCAACATCTAAACCATGTTCCTTTAGAATTCTTTCGCAAAAAGAATGAAAAGTAGAAATCCATAAATTCATATAGCCATAATCCAAAAGAGCATCTACTCTTTCTTCCATTTCTGTTGCAGCTTTATCGGTAAAAGTTAGAGCTAAAATTTCTTCTGCCTTAGCTTTGTTATTTTTGATTAAGTAAGCAATTCGTTCAGTGATCACCGCTGTTTTACCAGTGCCAGCGCCCGCAACAATCAAAAGTGGCCCTTGTGTAAAAATAACCGCTTGTTTTTGTTCCTCGTTTAATCTATTTTTTGTGTTCATTAAATTATCTTATCAAATTTTTAAAAGTAAAAAAAGAAGGCTGACTTTAAAAAAAGCCAACCTTTTAATTTTAATTTCCAAATCCCCAGTGTCCGCAGGGGACATCTAAGCCAAACAACAATATATTGTCATAAGAATTCGTAATAGAAATTTTTACGGCAAGCGAATTGTCGTTTACCTCTACCCAAAATTTCACTTCACCCTTCTCTTTTAATTTTTCTTTATACAGGTAATAGACATCGTCAGACATCATGTCTATTGCCTCACGCGCCTTGCCAGAAATCATTATATTCATCAAATCCATTCTCTGCATTGCATTCATTTCATCCCCCCTCTTTTAAATTAGATTTATATAATTGTTTCTTTGTGTTTTCGATTTAATTGTAAATGCACCATGCAATACTTTACCTGTTTTTTTGAAACTTGTCAAAAAATTGTAAATAAAAAACTGTGGAGGTTTGACCTCCACAGTTGCTTTCACGATTACGCTAATAGAACTTAAATTTTTACAAGCTTACTTCAATTGCTCAAGAATCTCGCCTAATTGTTTAATCTTTTGCCCATAAAGAGCCCAATCACCCTGTTGCTGCGCTTGCAACGCTTGTTCGTAATACTGATTCGCTTGAGAAATAAGTTCTTCTTTGGTCACAGAAGGACTTTCTGTTTCTTCTGCTGATTTGCTTGTCTCTCCTTCGAAAATCTTATTCAACGCTACTTCTAAAGTTTCTTCCATTGCAATTCGGCTTTCAGAGACCACTATAACTCTTTTAAGTTCTGGTATTTTTCCTCCTTCTGCTCTGATATATAGAGGTCTGACATATAAAAGAGATTCTTCTATAGGAATAACCAATAACTGGCCAAGATTAACTTCAGAACCACGTTGATCCCAAAGGGAAATTTGTCTAGAGATTTCTGGGTCTTGGTTCATTCTATTAATGATTTGACTGGGTCCAAAAACTAATTTTTGTTTTGGAAAACGATAAACCGCAAGTTTGCCATAGTTGCTTCCATCTGAACGAGCCACCATCCAGGCTGATAAATTATTTTTGCCTTGAGGCGTAAATGGAATCATTAAAATAAATTCTTCTTTTTCTTCTCCCGGCAATTTCATTATAATATGACGTTCCA
>Ga0307990_1002712_pt1 | contig 13976 bp, 14 predicted proteins | sample EllFjometagen129_FD_203168 | JGI IMG/M metagenome (GOLD analysis project Ga0307990, IMG submission 203168) | Marine microbial communities from Ellis Fjord, Antarctic Ocean - #129 | ecosystem: Environmental > Aquatic > Marine > Unclassified | place: Southern Ocean | collected 2014-10-08
CGCCGCCAGAAGGACCTGATGGTTTAATGTGTTTTCGAAATGGTTGAGCAGAATGTAATAGAAGGCGAGAGCGACCAGAAAAAAAGTGAATATCGACTGCCCGAAGGCCAGAATGAATATCGATTTCTGTACTTTTTTTAGATCTCTCCAATTCAAGTTGACGCCGAAGAGAAAACCAATCCAGAACAGCGCGATCGTGGTGACGGGAGAGAGTTTTTCGACAATACGGTCATCGAGTATGGCCAAACCCGTTGGCCCCAACAAAATGCCGAGGAGAAGATAGGCCATGCCGCCAGCGAAAAATCGTTTGAAGAAATTGGAAACAGCACCAGGCCGTTCGATAAGACGCGATCCGAATATGGCGGCAATGCCGACGATGATTAGGCCGATGATTGATTTCATGCAGCGCCTTTTAGTCGCTGAGTCGGATGAAATGCCCCACGGGCACCGAAAAAATAATGCCTTTGCTGAGGCTGTCGCTTGAGGAAAGGATATCCTTAACCACAGCCGCCAATTCCAGCACGACATCGTCTTCGACAACGGTGAACAGAGTTTTGTTATAACCAAGTTCGCCGCGCCAGAGATCTCGAAAGCCCGAGAATATGGAAAGGCGATCCATAACGGCTTGGCCCATGCCCTGGCTTTCAAGGATCGTAGCCGTTGTTACGCCGACTTCCAGAAGACCGGTGAGGACGTCCTGCAACATGTCGGGTTCATGGATGACGATAAAAACAAGCTGCACGCGATGCTCCTAGTGACGGGAATCGACATCTCGGATCGCTTGGAGAATATCCTCCTTAGACTGCCCCGAAGAGATGAGCTTGTTGAATTCTGCGTCTTTGAACAAATGCGACAGGCGCGCCAGAATTTGAAGGTACTCGGTGTTGTCGCGCTTGGGACCCATCAGTAAAAATACTTTATCCACGGGTTTGTTGTCAGGGGCTCCAAATTCAATGGCGTTTTTGAATCGAACAAACATGATGATCGGTTCGGGGATTTTTTCAAAGTAGATGTGTGGAATGGCTAAGCCATTGCCCACTGCGGTCGATGTAATGTCTTCCTTATGTGTGAGTCTTTCGCAAAATTCGCCTTGCGTGTCCCCTGGGATGCATTGATGTTCACACAGCCATGCGGTGATTTTGTGCAGCGCATCCGACTTGTCGCTGACTTCAAGGTCCAAAAGGACGAGGTCGTCGCGTATCAATTTGCTGATGTACACCATGACAAACTACCCTTTATGCGGTGGATCGTGATTTGGCGCCAATTAGCATTATCGAATAATAGCGCATCAGGTCCTGGTTTGAAAAGACTTGTTTTGCCGCAGGCTTTATTTCCGCGTAAGACAATTGGCCTCGCGGTTCGCCTCTTTCGACGATGTCGGCTTCTTCTTCCTCATTTTCCCTTTGGCGAATGATAAAAACTGTGTATTCGGCCATAGCCCATGGCCAGGCGTCTGAGCCACAGAAGGATCGGCGTGGCGATGACGGTCGGCAGATCGCCGCGACGCATGCCTATGCGCCATGCCAGAAAAGTGGTGGCGTCTTCGCCGAGCAGATAGGCTGGAACGAATGAGAGGGGAAGAATAAAGACAGGGTGCAAAACAATGCCCATGAGCAGGTATGCCGGCCACAGCGCCATAAGTGTGTACTTTGCCGGGTATAGCAAGCGCTTTAATCGACCGTGGGCGTCGTGCCACCGGGAGCGATAAACTCCCGAATTATAACCGCCTCGGTAGGCGCGGCGCAGGTAAGCGCGAATGTTGTCCGGGTCCTTATGATACAATATGGATCGGTCGCCTATGGTCGTTTTGCCGCCGCTTTTGAAAATGCGATAGACCAAATCCAAATCCGCGCCAATGCGACAGTCCTCGTCGTATCGGCCCATCTTCTCGAAGTCTTCACGCCAAAAAGCCCATGCGCCCGTTCCACGTTCCCCTTTTAGAACCAACTGACAGGCCGCTTCGTAAAGGTCATTGAGGTGGCGAACCAGGACGTTGTCTTTGTCGGTCCAGACTTTTCGACCCAGGTTGATCGAGCCCATAACCCCTGGAATGTGAAGATAGCGGAGTATCTTTTCAATGTAATCAGAGTCGTAATATCCGTCGGCTTCGCCAAATAGCAGAATTTCTCCCTTGGCGATCTTTGCGCCGGAGTTGCGCGCCACGGGGACGCCGCCATTGACTTCGCGCCTATGGTAGACAACGCCATCCATGGCCTGGACAAGGCTCTTGGTTTCGTCGGTGGAGGCGTCGTCGCAAACAATGATTTCAAGGTTTTTATAACTTTGGCTTTTTAGGGACTCAATGCTGCGGGGCAAAGTGGAAGCGCAGTTGAAGCTGGCGATGATGACGCTGACAAGGCCCTGGAAGGGATTCACCTCCACCTCCGGGCCCGGAATTAGCGGTTTGGGAAGGGATGTCATCAGCTCTTTTTTACCTCGTGATAAATCGATTCCAGTTCATCGACCTGGCGGTCGATGTTCCATACACGCTCAACGAGTTTGCGTCCCGCCATGCCGATCTCGATGCGCATATCCCGGTTCATGGCGAGCTTTCCAAGGGCTTCGGCCAGGGCATCCACGTCACGCTCCGGCGTTAGTAGACCGTTGACATTGTGCTCAATGACTTCTGGTATGCCTGCGTGGTGCGTCGCCACGACCGGCGTCGCTGTCCCCATGGCTTCCTTGAGGACCATGCTGATCTCATCCTTGCCGCCATGCCGGTCCGTCACGGAGGGCAGGCAAAAAATATCCGCCTGTCGCATCTCCTCGGGCAGCTGCGCGAAAGGGACGCGTCCCGCAAAGGAGATGGCCTGGCCTCCGGGTATGGTGGAGGCGAGGGATTTCAGTTCGCCGCGCAGCGGGCCGTCGCCGATGATTTTCAGGTGGACGGGAATCTGTTGCTGTATCACAAGACGCGCCGTCGCCTTGATAAGATACTCAATGCCTTTCTTTTCCACGAGGCGCGCTACGGTGAGAATGACGAGGCGGTTTCTGTTGGGTTTTTCGTACACGTTGAATTCAGACAGGTCGATTCCCAGACGATAAATCCGAATTTTTTCTTTAGGGCAACCCTGGTCGATCAGATCCTTTTTCATATCCTCAGAAAGAGCAAGAAATAGATCGCCTTCGGCAAATAATTTTTCGTAGCGCTTTTTCCACTTGGCCGCAGCCGGTATTTCAAAAACGTCCTGCCCGTAAAAACTGGTTATTAACGGGATGCCGAGTTCGCGTTTGGCATGCAGAGCGTAGTAGCCGGTTTGAGCGAAGTGCGCGTGGAGGATGTCTATTTCAAGTTTTCGAGCATGCTGGGCGTAAAATCGAAAGCCTCCGATGAAACGGCGCGTCACATCTTCTTTCATGGCGTTGATGAGGCCTTCATCTTCGATGGCGATGATGTCTTCGGCCGGGAACTGATCGAGATGTTTTGTTCTTTCGCAAAAGAAAAAAGGTTTTATTTTCTTATGGCGTTTGTAGATATCGTAGATGAATGTTTCAGTTTGCCTGAGATAAGTATCCCGTATATGCGCAACGCGAAGCATTTTTAACCTCATGAAAAAAAACTTTTTACGGATTCGATGACTGTTTCTACTTCCTCATCGGTCATTTCCGGAAAAAGCGGGAGGCTAATTATTTCTTTTGCCAAAGTTTCAGAAACGGGAAAATCACCGGGCCGATATTTCAAATACTTCAGAGCCGGTTGAAAGGGCAGGGGGATGGGGTAATGAATCTGCGTGGAAACGCCGGCATCACGCATGTGGCTCATGAAGTTGTCGCGAGCGGCGAGGCGGACAACGAAGAGATGAAATACGGAAGAAACTTCCGGTGAATCTTCCGGCCATTGGAGCGGCAATGCCGAAAAAGCGTCCTGGTAGGCTGCGGCGATTTTCCGACGTCGTCGGGTCCATCTTTCAAGGTGACGCAACTTGACGGAAAGGATCGCGGCCTGGATTTCGTCCAGACGGCTGTTGACGCCGCGCATCGAGGCTTCGTATCGATTGCTTTGCCCGTAATGACGAAGGATACGCAAACGTTTGGCGGTTTCATCGTCCGCAGTGACGGCCATGCCTGCGTCGCCGGCGGCGCCCAGGTTTTTGCTGGGGTAAAAACTGAAAGCCGAAGCGTGCCCGAATGTTCCGACCATCTGGTCGCCTATTTTTGCGCCGTGCGCCTGGGCGCAATCCTCGATGACGAACAGGTCGTGGGCATTGGCGAATTTCATAATGTCATGCATGGCGGCCGGGCGACCGTAAAGATGCACGGGAACAATAGCCGTTGTATCGGCGTCAAGGGATTCCGGCAGTTTGCGCGGATCAATGTTCCAGGTTCTTTCGTCGATGTCGGCGAACAGCGGTTTGCAGCCCGCATCGATAATGGCCATGGCCGTTGGAATGGCGGTATTGGCGGCGGTGACGACCGAGTCGCCTTTATTGACTCCGAGGGCTTTGAGGCACAGCCGGATGGCGTCGGCGCCGTTGCCCACGCCGACCGCATGATCGGCGCCAAGGAAGCTGGCAAACTGTTTTTCAAAGGATGTAAGCCTGTCGCCGAGGATGTACCAGCCGCTTTCGAGACAATCCAATACGGCTTCGTCGATTTCCTCTTTGATGGATTGGTACTGTCGGCGTGCGTCAAAAAGGGGGATCATGCTCTCTTTTTACTCCGGATATAACTATTGCGCAGATTTAAGGCTTCTTCGCCGGATGTGAAAATGGTGAATTCCGGGAAGGCGCCTGCGGGAACGTTTACACAAGGGTAGACGCGGCACTCTTTGCCCAGAATCGTTCCGGGGGATGTGACGGAATTGCATCCCGTCTCCGTGTTGTCTCCGAGGATCGCGCCCAGTTTCCGCCGTTCCGTATCGATTCTTTCGCCGGAAGGTGTGCACAAAACGACCGTGCCGGAAACCATTTTCAGATTCGCCAGCTTCGTGCCCGCGCCCAGGTTGACGTTTGCGCCCAGAATGGAATCGCCGATATAAGCGAAGTGTCCCGCTTTGGCGCCGTCTAGCATTATGGAGTTTTTTATTTCGGTCGTGTGGCCGACAACGCAATTATCGCCGACAAAGACATTGCCTCGGATATAGGCGCCCTGGCGGATTTCCGTTTTCGCGCCGATAACGCAAGGGCCTTTGATCATCGCCCCTGATTCGATTACGGAGCCCGGGCCGATGATGACGCGGTCGTCGTTGAGGTAAGCCCCTGGCATGATGACGGCGGCGTCGGGTTCCGTAACGCCGTCAATTTTCACGACGATGGCGCCTTTTTCCCCCGAGGGGAAGATTTCCATGTCGCCATCGAGATCCAGCTCGCCTTGAAAAATGACGAGAGGTTCGGTGACAAGGCCCATGAAGCCTTTGAGAGGCCAGTCTTTTTCAAACAGAGATTTGGCGTATCCGGAAATTCTGTCGAGGGCAGTCCAGACTGGTTCGTCGGCGCAAAATAGCTTGGTATTGCTTATCTTCGCCGGATCAAAGAATAGATTTGCTTTCAATTTGATTTCTCCCGAAAATATCGGAAAATTCCTTGTGGATTCAATGGGTGATTTATGGTTTCCCCATGGCTTTCAATGCGTCTTCGCAATGATTGAGTGTTTGGTCGATGTCCTTTTTCGTGTGCGCGGCGGAAAGGAACCAGTTGTGATGAGGATGGAAAAAACTGCCGCGTTTGGTGACCTGCGAGCAGAAATTTTGGCTCTTGCGGAGGTTGGGATCATCTTCCAGGACGAGATAAGGTATGGACGCGGGCCCGGTCAGTTTCATCGGGTATCCGTATTTCTCGCCGAGCTTCTGCAATCCCGCATTGAGCATTTTTCCCATTTTCATCATGACGCCGATTCCTTTTTCCTTTTCCAGGATATCCAGCGTGGCCATGGCCGCCGCCATGCACATGGAGCCGAACCAGAAGCTGCCGGTTAAAAAGACACGCCCCGCAGCGGCCTTGTAGTCCTGGCGTCCGACCGCAGCGGAAATGGGATAGCCGTTGCCGATGGCTTTGCAGAAACAGACTATGTCTGGCGTGAAATCGAAATAGTCATGAGAACCCTTTATGGACAGACGCCAACCAGCGCGTACGTCGTCGATGATCAGCAGGGCTTCGTGTTCATTGCAAAGGCTCTGCACCGCTTTCCAGAATCCGGGCTTGGGCAGGACGCTTCCCGTGAAAGTTGGGTGGTGATAGGGGGTCATGATGACGCCCGCGATGTCGTCGCCGTGTTGTTTAAACAAGTCCGCCAGTTGATCTTCACGATTCCAGTCGAAGTAGAGCATGTGTGAACGATCTTCATCCAACAGTCCGCCGTGCCCCGGCGTGCACCAGGCGTGCGAGCCGTGGTAGGCTTCCCGAACCATGACGATTTTGCGTTTTTGCGTATGCTCTCTGGCGACTTGCGTGGCCCATGTCGTCATATCCGAGCCGTTTTTCCCGAACACAACCCAGTCGGCGGACGAGACCAGCGAGGTTACTCGTTTCGCCAGATTAAACATGTATTCGCTGGGATGATTGAAACAGTCGCCGGTTTCGATGGCTTTTTTCGCCGCCGCGTTGACCTTATCGTTGGCGTATCCGACGACCATCGGGCCGTAAGCGCACATATAATCGATGTACTCGTTGCCGTCCACGTCCCAATAATGGCTGCCCTTTCCGCGCGCGGCGTAGTAGGGGTAGCTGCCAGGGACAGTGATGGCGGGGTTTTGATGCCCATAAATGCCCTGCGGTATCAAATCCGTGGCGCGGGTGAAAAGATCAATGCTTTTTTTGAAGGTTCTGGATTTATTGATCGCCGTCACCTTGGAGCTTTTTGTTTTGGCGCTTTTCCTTGTTGGGGAAGTCGCCTTCGTAGCGGTTTTTTTGACCGGAGTTTTTGTGGTGGATTTCGATTTGGTTGTTTTTTCTTTAACTGATTTGGCGCTCATGCATCGCTCCTTTTAATTCAGATAAATGCCCAGTCGGTCGAGGGCGGCATTGAGATTGTCGATGATGGGAATATAACCTTCGACACGCAGATCCGTTGTGCCCATCAGAGCCATAGCGTCCAACTTGCCGGAAAAAAGGCCATATGCCGTTTTATAATTCTTCAGTTCCAGGGTGACGTCGGGGTCGGTCGCTGAGCCTTTGAAGGGAAATAAATGACCTTCTTTGATAACGATATGCGCAGCCGGTCCGTTTTTAATTCTGAACTCGGCAATTCCGTTTCTTGATTTTTGGATAATCGGGCGCACCTTGGGGTCGTTTTCCCCGATGGCTTTCAGGCCGAAAACAGCGGTGTTTAAGAGACATTTGACGTGAAACTCGAAAAATTGTTTGTTTTTTAGGTCCACATCACTTGGTTTCAGGCAATGCTCCATCCGTTTGGACAATTCGGTAAATCCCTTGAGCAGGCTGATATTCCAGGCACCCATCCAAGGAATGGCCAGACTGAATTTTTTGCCAAGAAACATGTTGTTGAGTTGTTTTGCGGTCGGAAACCACAAGGCAATGGTCGGCAGGGTCGTTACGCCCCGAATATGCCGCGCCTTCCCGTTCGAAAATTCGATGTGAGCGCCAATGCCGCCCGGGCAGGAAAATTGAATGACGTGATTCCAACCTCGGGCTATTTCCATGGCCTTTTTGTCAAAATTCAAAACATCCTCAAGGTTTTGCAAAACCGTTGAGACGTGCAGATGGGCAAGGACTGTCTGATCAACCATTGAGCGGCTCCTGATATTGAAAGTTTGCAGAATAATTTCAATCAAACGAAGCTTAAAACGGGTTTTCAAGATAATCAAGCGTTGCTAGAGTGACGGCGCAGAGAATTTCCTTTCATAGACAAGGCGTATTTGAATGGATCGAATAAAAGTCGGCATCGTTGGATTGGGGCGGATAGCTGATATGCATGTGCCTGGCTATCGGAATCGCCCGGACGCGGTCATCGCCGCCCTTTGCGACGCTGACAAGGAGAATCTGCAAAGAAGATCCCGTGAATGGAACGTTGAAAAGATTTATGAGAATTACGAGGATATGTTGGCCGACGATGATATTAATCTCATCGAAATCCTCACGCCGCATCACTGTCATTGCGATATGGTATGCAGCGCCGCGCAGGCCAGGAAGCACGTTTCGGTGCAAAAACCGATGGCCGTCAATGCCGATGAATGCGAAAAAATGATTCAGGCCTGCTTCCACGCCGGAGTGCAATTGCGGGTTTTTGAGAATTTCGTTTTCTACCCGCCTTTCGTGCTGGCGAAAAAACTCATCGAAGATGGAGAAATCGGCGAAGTATTGACCGTGCGTTTCAAGCTGGGTGCTTTGACCGGCGGCTGGCATGTGCCGCTTTCATCATGGATATGGCGATTGGACAAAAAGAAGTGTGGCCCCGGCCCGACCGTCTTCGACGATGGCTATCACAAATTTTCGATGGCTGTGGATTTGTTTGGACCAATCGACAAGGTCAAGGCGTGGGTGGATTATTCGCTGGGAGCCATTGATTCTCCGGCCATGGTGTCTTTTAACTTCAAAGACAGCCCAGTGCTGGGATATTTTGAAACGAGTTTCACGCCGGGCGCCCGCATCCGAAGCAAGTATTACGGTGCCGATGAACGGGTTGAAATTTGCGGCACGCACGGCACAATTGATATCAACCGATTCACCGGCAAGCTTTTTGACACGCCGCCGCTCGTCGTCCACAGCGGTGGGCAGACGAAGTGTTACGAAGACCTGCGCTGCGACTGGCTCGACAGCTTCGTCGATTCCACTCACCATTTCCTCGACGCTTTGACAAGTTATCGTGCGCCGAAATTGTCGGGCCAAACAGCCAAACACGTTTTGCAGGCGGCGATGGCTGCTTATGTTTCATCGCAAGAAAATCGTTGCGTCTCCCCCGACGGCGTCACCGGAAGGGAATTGGAATGAGGATCGCATATTTTAAGGCAATGCTGCTTGTCGCGGCGGGTAGAGCCATTCTCTTTCTCCCCGATGGCGCGTTGGCGAAACTTGTTGCCATGGCCGCATTCCTTGTTGGTTTGGCGGCGCCGTCATCCGAGATAAACGAGACGCTTGGGGAAGTGCGCGTCATTTTTGAAAAGGGCGGCGAGGGCGCTCAAATCGCCAGGAATATGTTGCGCGTGGGAAGCCGGCGCAGAATCCGGATGCTGGCCCGCTCGGTCTTTCTATAATGGTTGCTTTAATTTGGCTGACAAATTTCAACTTTGAGTCCCAATAGCATGAGAAAATCTGACACATCTATCGGCATTGCGATCATCGGAGCCAAAGCCCACGCTCGCGCCTGGATTGAGGCTATTGCATCGTGTCCGGATCTGCACGTGGCGGGATACTGGGATCCCGATGCGCGGCTTGCCGAAGATCTTGCGCGGGATGTTCACGACGCGCCCGTTTTTGAAGATTTCAATTCATTGCTTCAGCGTCAGGATGTTTTGGCGGCGGAAGTGAATCTGTCGCCGGCGGAAGCCGTCGATGTGGCTGGGCGATGCCTTGAGTTTGGAATTGCCGTTGGACTGCGCTCCACGGCCATCCGGTCCTACGAGGATGTCCGCACGCTGATGGCCAGGAGAAAGGGCAAAACGGCGATCAGACTTTTTGCGCCGGCCTTTTATTATCCGCCTGTGGATCTTGCGCGAAAGACGCTTCAAAAAACGGTTCTCGGAGACATTCAGACGATGAGAATCCGTTCCATTCTCGGTCGCTCCAGTCGCGCCGATGATGTGATTGTCGGCGACTGGTTTGACGATGCTCCGGATTTTTGCACGCCGCAGTACGAAGCCTTGCCGCTGATGTATCTTCTCGGGGATGTCAGAAGCGTCCACGTTTTTAAAAGCGAGGGCGCGAGCGTCATGACCTGGGTTTCAGACCGGACGCCAGGTGGCAGTCGCTTCGGCGTTTACGAAGCCGTCAAATCTTCCGGGCTGATTGTTCGAGGACGGCTCGATCCGTTGGATGAATCCTACGAAATCGCGGGGACTGACGGATATGCTTTCGGGGGCGGACTAACCGGGTGTTGTGTGCAGCGGCCCGCATTTTCGACATACATCAGGAGCGAATATCGCGCTCCGATGGCCGAAGTGGATGATGACCCCATGCAATCCTATCGAGCGGCCATTGCCGATCTCGCCGATATGGCCAGAGCGCGCACGCGAAAAGTGGACAGCATCAACTGGATGCGGCTCCTGGGAATACTTCGGGACGCGCTGGGGCTGGCCGTCGAGACCGGAGAGGAAGTCATGCTGGAAGATGTAACGCCGTCCGACGATTAAAAACCATCGATTCATTGCCCGCATCAACAGCCGCATCCACCCGAATCGTCATCATCATCGTCGTTGTCCGCGAAGTCATCGTCGTTGTCGTCATCCACCAAGTCATCGTCATCGGCGTCGTCGTTGCCGGAATCATCATCAGAATCGTCATCAAATGTGTCATCGTCGCTTGCGTGGACGATGATATAATCCGCCTGGTTGAATGTTTCTCTGCCGCCGGGACCCGTGGCCGTCAGGCAAACGGTATAAACGCCGGCTTCTTCATAGATGTGCGTGGGTCGGCCATCCGTCGAAACGGCGCCGTCGCCGAAATCCCACTCGACCTCACTCGTGCATCCGGGGATGCCTGAATACTGGGGTAAAAACTGCACTTCCAAAGGCGCCGCTCCTTCCAGGGGCGTAGCGCTGAACTCCGGCGCGGACAAATCGCACGGCAAAGCGTAGGTCATGGCGTCCAGATCGAATCCGGCGTCGGCGTCATCGGGATCGCCGTCGCCGTCGTCATTGATACGCACATAGCGCGTCTGCGCGACGCCCAGGTCGAAAGAGGCTGTGCCCGAAGCGACGCCCAGGCTGGTCCAGGGCCCCGTCCAGTTCTCCGACGTGAAAACCTCGTAAGATTCGTTTGAGTCGCCGGCTTCCACGATGGTGAAATCGTCGCCTTCGCCGTCGCGGATCGGTGCGCGATCCATTGTCATCATCACAATAAAACCACCGACCCCCATATGGAAGGGGACATCGTCGGGGGCCCCCAGGGCCATGTAGGGAAGGCTGTAATTATTATGCCGGTCGTTCGGGTCGGCCATTTGGACTGCCGGGATTTTGTAGGCGAATCCTTGAAAATCGAGCGTGGGTTCTAGGTAAAAATCTTGCTCAATCGAATCAGCTTCATTCGCCAAGATCAATTCTTCAGATTCCTGGGCCGCGTATCCGGGAGCAGATATCATTAATTGATGAGAATCGGGCTGCAAAAAGCGCCAGTAATCGCCGACGGGGGATGTATTGTATATTGGCCAATTATCATTGGAAGTAAAAATGATGGATTCAACGGATTCGCCGGTGACGGCGTCGCGGATAACGCCATGTACCCCACGGCGAGTTTGCTCGGCGAACCAGATCATGGCGTCGCGGTTTCGCTCGGAGTATACGTCAATCATTTCCGTCGGTCCCGGTTGAAAGATCGTGAGTTCCACTATGCTCGCCAAAGTACCGTTGGAACCGTAATAGCTTTCCTCGCTGATGCCGTGTACTTGGTACCATTCGTACCCTTGGGTGATCTCCATAGTCATATCCGTCACGCGCTCACTATAGCCGGTAGCCAGTTGGACAAAAGAATCATGGTCCGGGGAGGGGTGCGTGGCCGAGGGCAGGGTATCCCAAATGTAGTTGAAATAAACGGCGCCGGAATGGTAGCTGAGTGAAGAAACAAAGTTTTTTCCCAGCGCCAGATTGACCATGGTTTGCGTTTCGGGTTGGCTGGCGTAGTTGGGCTGGCCTGTCCATCCCGGCTCCCAAAAAAACGGATGATCCCGATTGCAGTCGCAACTGTTGGCATTGGTGCGTTGTCCTTCGGCCACGCCGTCGGGATTCACCATGGGAACGAAATACAGTTCGTGATCGTTCAATAATGCCGTGATGGAGGATTCGACGCCGTAATTGTCCAGGCAGTAATGGATGAAGTTTAAAATCACTTCCGTCGCGATATTCTCATTGCCGTGAATGGAGCCGTCGTACAGAATTCCCGGTTCGGTTTCATCGAGCGTCACATTATCGGAAAGTTTGACCAAGAGAATGTCGCGACCGGAAACGGATTGGCCGATGACTTCAACGCTCAATAAGTCGGGGTGGGCGTCGGCGAGATTGTCAAGAAGCGTGGACGTCTCTTCCGGTGTGTGAAATTCTCCCTTGGGCGGATGCGCGGCGATGACGTCGACGGATTGCGGGTGTAGCCCGGCCAGGATCAGCGATTCCAGTTCCGAGGGCGTTGTGTCCGCTACGATCGTATCGCCGATTCGCGTAATAATGTGGATTTTATACTTGTAAAAAATCCTCATGTCCTCTGGGGAGGAAATGTCGAATCTGGCTTCAAAACGTTCCTGGGACGCTATGGCAATGGAAGGGAAGCACATCGCGCAAAATAGAATAATGAAAAGGAAATGTTTCATTTAATTTTCTCCGAAAAATTGCATTAGACGCTCTCGGTCAGCAGGTGCTAGGATGGGCGTTGCGGGCATTTTGCATGGGTTATTGATTTGGCAATCCTGGAAATCATCAGTTTTTGTTTCACATTCGTTCTGGCGCTTATCACAATGCGCCGAATCATCCTAACTCTTGCGGCGGTTTTTGTAAAAAGCTCTCCGCGCTCAAAATCGGCGATGGAGCCTTTGATTATCGCGCTTGTGCCGGCGCGCAATGAAGAAGATGTTGTGACCCGTTGCCTGGACTGTCTGCTCTCTATCGACTGGCCAACGGAGAAAATCCTCATTGTCGCAATTGATGACGGTTCAACGGACGGCACGGCGGCGATCATCGAGAACTACGCCAACGCGCACGCAAACATTGAACTGCTAACACGCACCGAACCCAATGCTGGAATAGGGAAAGGCGCGGTTTTGAATGATGCCCTGGAGCGTTACGATTTCGGCGATTTCGTTTTTTTGCTCGATGCGGATTCGGTCGCGGCGCCAAGTGCCTTGCGCATTCTTTTCAGCGCGATGGACGCACGGAGTGCAGGCGCCGTGCAGGGCGGAATGTTGCCGGAAGAAAGCGCCAGAGGTTTAAGCGCATTCCACACTGTCGTTGAAAGCCTTGTACATCAGGGAATCACGATGACAGGCGCTGATCGCGTGGGCGGGACGGTTTCGCTCCTCGGCAGCAATACTTTGATTTCGCGAAAAGCCCTCGATGCGCTCGGAGGCTTTCACCCGAGCGCGCGGCTGGAAGATATTGATATGACAATGGCTATGGCTAATGCGGGGATGAAAATTGTCTTTGAGCCGACAGCCGAGTCAACCATTATCCCACCGCATCGTCCAAAAGAAGCAGTTACGCAGCACAGGGCATGGTCTCGTGAATTTTTTCGCATTGCGGTTTCGCGATTTTTTGAAACAACTTTTGCCAGCGCCGGTGTGTTGCAACGAGCGGACCGGCTGATCTTCGCATTCGGTTATCTGGACCGACTTTTCATCATCGGCTACGCGGTTTTGGCCCTTATTTCCTCAGCGACAAACGCTGGTTTTGCACCCTGGTGGTTTCTGGGGGTCGTTTTTGTCATTCCGGCAATTCAATGCCTTTTCGCCATGCATCGCGCACGCAAGCCGCTTTCAGATTACGGAAGGCTTTTTGTGATGCCTTTTGCGTTCATGGTCGATCTCGCCGTGCATTGCATGGCTTTTTCGGACGCACTTTGCGGCAAGGGGCGTGATTGGCAGCGGAGCAGGGGAAAGGCCGGGAGAGTATGAGTAGCGTACAATGCTGCGCGATCATTCTGGCTCATAACTCCGGTCCCGATCTCAAGGCATGTCTAAATCATCTGGTCGCGGCGGTTGAGGCAAAAGATATCATCGTTGGCGACAATGCTTCGACGGATGGTTGCGCCGATGACATGCCCGATGGGATTGAAGTCATTCGATTCGACAAAAACCTCGGATATTGCGCGGGGATGAACCGTTTGATGGCCGCTGCCGCGCGGCGGGGCGCGAATTATTTCCTTTCGCTCAATCCCGATGTGAGA
>Ga0307990_1002714_pt1 | contig 13969 bp, 11 predicted proteins | sample EllFjometagen129_FD_203168 | JGI IMG/M metagenome (GOLD analysis project Ga0307990, IMG submission 203168) | Marine microbial communities from Ellis Fjord, Antarctic Ocean - #129 | ecosystem: Environmental > Aquatic > Marine > Unclassified | place: Southern Ocean | collected 2014-10-08
AAGCTGGCAAGTATGCGACGAACTTGAAAGAAGCGTATGACATTGTGGTTCCAACAATTGATACATCAGTCCGGCTGCTTTCCGGCGGCAATTTACAGAAAGTAATTCTTGCCCGGGAAATTTCCAGTGAGCCAAAATTCATGGTTGCAGTACAGCCTACCCGCGGTTTGGATGTCGGCGCTATTGAGGGTGTTCAAAAACTGCTGCTTACCCAAAGGAGCTCGGGAGCCGCAGTATTACTGATTTCAGAAGAGCTGGAGGAGTTATTGAGCCTTAGCGACAGGATCTATGTCATTTATGAAGGGGAAATCATGGGTGAGGTAGATGATGGCGATATCGATAAGATCGGGCAAATGATGATGGGCACTCCCCTGGAGCAGATTGAAAAAGAAGGAGGGAATTAATATGGCCGACGTCAACGTAAAAGAATCAGCTCCAAAATGGAAGTTTCCTTTCAATATTAAGATTGAGAACAGGGTAGATAACCCCCCGCGCTGGTTATCTCCTCTTTTATCTCTGTCCGCTGTGGTCATTGCTCTGCTGATTGGCGCGCTGGTGATCTGGATTGCCGGTGGTAATCCCTGGGCGGCTTATTCCCATATTGCCAAATACTCCTTGGGCAGCTGGGGTGTTCTTTCGGATACGATGGTCAAAGCCATCCCCCTGATGTTGGTGGGCTTGGCGTGTTCTATAGCATTCCGGATGAAATTATGGAATATCGGTGCTGAGGGGCAATTCTTCCTGGGCGCCTTTGGCGCCAGCATGGTTGTGCTCCTTCCGGTGCTGCCAATGGAAGCACCAAAGTGGCAATTTATTCTTGTAACCGCCGCATTTGGTATGTTCTTCGGCGCTTTATGGGCATTTGTTCCGGGATTCCTGAAAGCCCGCTATAACGTTAATGAGATCATCTCCACTCTGATGATGAACTATATTGCCATTGAGTGGAATAATTATTTTATATACGGGGTCTGGTCTGAGGGCGGGTTCCAGATGTCGCGTATGTTCCAGCGCAACGCCTGGCTGCCGCGTTTATCTGACCTGGCCAAACGCTGGCCATTTTTCGGGGGATTGACGACACACTTTGGACTTGTTTTTGCTATTGTTGCGGCTGTTATTCTCTGGTGGGTATTAAGCAAGAGCAGGTGGGGGTATGAGATTAGGCTAATAGGTGATAACCCCCGGGCTGCGGAATACGCCGGTATATCTATCAAGAAGAATATTGTGTTGGTAATGATTGTTTCCGGCGCCCTGGCGGGTTTGGCTGGAGCATCTGAGATCATGGGAGTTGTTCATAGATTACAGGGTGCGATCTCACCAGGTTATGGTTTTACAGGAATTATTATTGCCTGGCTCGCCAAGCTCAACCCACTGGCTGTGATCCTGGCATCGATCCTGTTTGGGGCTTTGATCCTGGCAGGTAGAGAAGTCCAACCATCAGGTATACCCACATTAATTCAGGGATTGATCATGGTGTTTTTGATTGCGAGTGATTTCTTCTATCGCAACCGGGTCAGAATCACCCGGAAGGTGGAGGACTAATATGGATTTGATTCTTATTTTGGCATCCGGTGTAGCAACAGGTACTGTCTTATTGTATGCAACGGTTGGCGAAATTTTCTCAGAAAGATCAGGAATACTTAATCTCGGTGTCGAAGGGATGATGTTGATTGGTGCTATGTCAGCTTATAAAGCAGCAGCAGCGACAAATAATGCCTGGATCGGGCTTTTGGTTGCCATGCTGGCAGCTGGATTGGTCAGCCAGGTACATGCATTTATCACGATCACTTTGCAAGCCGACCAGGTAATCAGTGGTCTCGCCCTTAATTTCCTCGCGACTGGAATCAGTTTGGTATTGGGAGAAGGTCTCACCAGCTTGCGGGATGTCGTCCCCCAGCTCCCCAAATTCTCAATTCCAGTGCTGGCTCAAATACCATGGCTGGGAGGAATATTCTTCGATAATCACAGCATTATGGTTTATATTGGTTATCTATTTATTCCACTGACCTGGTATTTCATCAACCGCACCAGGCCCGGTTTGCATCTTCGCTCTGTAGGGGAATACCCTGCTGCTGCCGATACACTCGGTATTCGTGTGTATTTCACTCGATATGTATACGTATTTGTGGGTGGTTTATTGGCAGGAGTGGCAGGCGCTACAATCAGTCTTTCAATTTCACCGGGCTGGTTTGGCGGTTTAACAACAGCAGGTCAGGGATGGATCGCGATTGGTTTGGTGATTTTTTCCCAGTGGAATCCTTACCGGGCGGCTTTTGGTGGATTTACCTTTGGGGCACTAAGACGGCTTGTGCTCGATCTTCAGGGCCCAGCGATGATCTTCGGTTTATCCAATCCTTTTCACTACAATATTCATTATGGTTTCTTCCTAAAGATGATCCCATATCTCTTCACCGTTATATTCCTGGTAATTGGCAGTAGGGAAGCGAGCCGTAAACGAATTGGTACCCCGGCAGCGCTGGGTTTGCCTTATATCCGCGGCCAGCGCGGTTTGTGATCCATGATAAATCTAGCTGAACGTAAAGATTTGATCAGGGCCGCCCTCGGAAAGGTGCCGCTGGATTTCCGGATTGACCAGGTGCAGGTGGTGAATGTCTATTCGGGCTCTATAGAATCTGGGTCTATCGGTATCAAGGATGGACGGATTGTCACTCCCTATGCCCAAGGTTATGATTCTGAGCAGGTAATAGATGGTCAGGGAATGTTTGCACTCCCGGGTTTCATTGATACCCACGTCCATTTGGATTCCACCCTGGTTGTCCCTGAATTCCTTTCACAACTCTTATTACCTCGGGGAACGACCGTTATGCTTTCTGATCCTATGGAAATTGCCAATGTCGCCGGGCTTCCAGGGTTCAAAGCTTTATTCCATTCCATTGATAAATTGGATTACCACATTTTCCTCGAGGTATCCTCCCGGGTACCGACTGCACCGGGATTGGAAACTACCGGAGGTGAATTGGATCTTGATGATGTCAGCGAGATATTGACCTGGCCTCAAGCTGTCAGCCTGGGTGAGCTGGATCCATCCAAAGTACTTGAAATGAGGGATGAATATCTCTTGAAAGTAGAAGCTGCCTTGAGATTAGGGAAGATCTGCAATGGCCACGCTGTCGGTCGGGTGGGGAAAGAGCTGGTGGCCTACGCCTGCGGTGGGTTGGCAGACGATCATGAATGTGTCGATTACGAAGAAGCAGTTTCTCGTTTGAAGTTAGGCATGTCAGTCTTGGTTCGTGAAGGGAGTACAGAGAGAAATCTTGACCCCATTCTAAAGGGAGTCGTCAAGAATGGGACTTATTCCCACCACTTAATGTTCTGCACGGATGATAAACATCCTGATGAGATACTCGAAGAAGGGCATATTGATTATATGGTCAACCGGGCTATTGAGCTTGGGTTAACACCCATGCAAGCGATCCAGATGGCAACCATCAATGCCTCTAAACACTTCCGTATAGAACATCTAATAGGATCCCTTTCACCCGGTAGATGGGCGGATATCTTGTTAGTGGATAATCTCCAACACATATCTCCAAATAAGGTCTTCTTTAAAGGAAGAATGGTTGTTGACGGTGGGAAGTATATTGGCACTCTGCCCAAACCTGAATATCCGGACTGGCTATATAAAACGGTTACCTTGAAAAAAGGAAATAAAGGGTCAGATTTTCGCCTGGAAGCGAGCGGCGATCAAGCAGAAGTTTGGGTCATCGATCTATTTCCTGACCAGATCATCAATACTCGAACCCAATCAAAGCTGGATGTTATCGATGGCGCTGTTGTTCCTGATCCTGAGCAGGATATCCTTAAATTAGCAGTGGTGGAAAGACATGGTAAAAACGGAAATATTGGAGTCAGTTTCGTAAAAGGCTTTGGCTTGAAGAATGGTGCCCTGGCTTCATCGATCGCGCATGATCATCATAATATTATTGTGGCCGGTACAAATGATGAAGATATGGCGATCTGTGCAAGAATCATCGAGGAAATGCAAGGTGGTTTTGTGCTCGTTTCTGATGGTAAGGTGCTTAAAAAATTAGCCTTGCCCATAGCGGGATTATTGACGGAAGAGCCGGTAGAAGATGTCATTGCCGGTCTTGAAGAAATTAACCAGGCATATTATGATCTGGGCGGCAGCTTACCTGCCCCCTTTATGACTATTTCATTTATCGGTTTACCAACTGTACCTGACCTGGGTTTGACAGATCTGGGACTGATAGACGTATTTTCCCATCGGCTGATCAGTTCTTTTGTGGAGTGAGTATTGATGCAGGAATTTATTTACCATCGACCAGTAACGATCACTGAGTTGAAAGAAAGTCTCTGTGAACCTGGAGCCAGGATCCTGGCTGGTGGGACAGATATTGTTCCAAGAATGCGCCAGGGTAGGTTTTCTTCCTCGATATTGGTGGATACCAGCGGTGTAGATTCGATGCGTTTTATTGAAGATCAGGGTAATGAGATTGTACTGGGGGCTTTAACGACTCATCAGGAAGCAGCTGAATCCGCCTTATTAAAGAATATCAACCCGGCCCTGGTCACCGCAGCTGAAAGTATCGGCTGCCAGCAAACCCGCTGCAGAGGAACGCTTGGTGGGAATATAGCCAATGCCTCGCCGGCAGCTGATACGCTGCCCCCATTATTGATCTTTGACGCAACCCTTCTGCTCCAAAGTCTGGGAGGGGAACGTAGGATATTGCTTGAGAAATTTATATTGGGACCGGGGAAAACAGACCTGCAGGAAGGGGAATTCATTCACAGCATATCATTTAAGCCGATGTTTGGATCGTGGGGATCCGCATTTATTAAAGTTGGAAAACGGTCCGGAATGGCAGTCTCTGTTGTAAATGCGGCCGTAGCAGTTGAGCTGAATGATAAAGAAGAGATCAGCGATATTCGGATAGCTCTGGGTTCGGTAGCTCCAACTGTGATCCGATGCCGAAAAGTTGAGCAGTCCCTGATAGGTAAAGTACCTGTGCCAGAATTAATTAAAGAAATCCATGAAGCCTGCCAGGAGGAAATCAGCCCAATAACTGATATTAGATCCTCTGAGGAATATCGTGACCATGCTGCTGCAGTGATCATCCACCGAGCGCTGGAAAGCGCAGTGGAACAGGCGATAGGGAGGGGGCGATGAAAGAGATCACAGTTGCTTTTCTCCTGAATGGAAAAAAGACTACAGTCACAAGTCTGCCAAACCGGACTCTGCTGGATGTTTTGCGTACCGATCTGGGTTTAACCGGGGCTAAGGATGCTTGCGGAGGGGAAGGGGAATGCGGTGCCTGTACAGTCATCCAGAATGGGAAACCAGTTAACTCCTGTATGATTTTCATTGGGCAAGTAGAAGGTACTCAAATTACTACCATTGAAGGAATGATGGAGAAGGGTGAGTATCATCCGCTTCAAAAATCGTTTGTTGAAGCTGGCGCAGTCCAATGTGGATTTTGTACACCTGGAGCGATTCTTACTGCAAAAGCTTTGCTGGAAGAAAACCCTCATCCGACGGATCAAGAGATCCGGGAAGGACTATCAGGAAATTTGTGCCGCTGCACCGGGTACAACAAAATGATCGACGCCATCCACCTGGCAGAAGAAAGGGGGGGGGATGACTGATCAATTCCATACGGTTGGGAAATCCCTTACGCGGAAAGATGCCTGGGATAAAACAACCGGAAAAGCTCTTTATACGGCCGATATCCCGGTGGAAAATGTCCGGGTTGGATACTTAGTTCGATCACCCCACCATTATGCCAGGATCCTGGAAATTGATAAAGAACGCTCACTGGAAATACCGGGAGTGTTGGCGGTTTTATCCTCTGATGATATTCCAGGAGCGAAAGAATTCGGTCCCCTGATCCCTGATCAACCTTCACTTGCTATGGATGTTGTCCGTCATCTTGGAGAGCCGGTTGTGTTGATCATTGCGGAAACCAAACAGGCAGCTGAAAAAGCTGCAAGCCAGATCCGGGTTGTATATGATCCATTGGAACCCGTATTTGATCCAGTTCAGGCTGCCCGAGATGATTCAACCCCACTTCACGAGAGTGGAAATGTGATCACTCTTCTGAATATTTGCGACGGTGATATAGAAAAGGGATTTCAGGAAGCTGATCACATCCTTGAAGATACTTATACTTTACCCCGGATTCACCCGGGATATATGGAGCTGGAAACCTCCCTGGCTGTCTGGGGAGAGGGCCAAACTGTTACCGTCTGGGTTAGCTCCCAGCATCCGTTTACCGACCAGGGCTTTATAGCTGCAGCCCTTGATCTTCCTGTTGAGAATGTCCGGGTCAAGAGCGGTGTGATCGGAGGAGCTTTTGGTGGAAAGGAAGATTCCAGTTTATCGATCCTGGCTGCCTTGGGAGCATGGGCAATAAAAGGTGCGGTCCGATTGGTAAACAATCGCCGGGAATCCTTTTTAGCCCATCCTAAAAGACATCCAGCTCAGATCCACTATAAACTTGGCGCAAGGAAAGATGGCATATTTACAGCGTTACAAACAGAAGTCCATATGGATACTGGAGCATACGCATCCTATGGACCAGCTGTTGCTGCGATCTTGACAGAAACACTGGCCGGTTCATATCGGATTCCAAATGTACAGGTAGAAACTTCAGTTGTATATACCAATTCTCCCCTTTCGGGAGCGATGCGTGGTTTTGGGAGTCCGCAATCCCATTTTGCGGTCGAGAGCATGGTGGACAGCATGGCGCAAGAGATTGGTATGGATCCAGTACAGATCCGTCGAGCAAACATCATTAAAGTTGGAGAAAAAATGTTCACGGGTGTGATCCTGAATGAATCAGCAAGTGCACTGCCGATATGCCTGGATAATGCCCGAGAAGTAATAGATCGTTTTCAGGCAATTGAGGTATCACCCGGTAAAAAAGCAGGTGTCGGAATGGCCCTTGCAGCCCAGACAATGGGCCTCGGAGCAAATGTTCCTGATGATTCCTCGCATAGGCTGGAATGGGCACCTGATGGAAAAGTACTCATCCATCTTGGCGCCCCGGACCTTGGACAGGGGTTGGCAATGGCTGTGGAACAGATCACAGCAGAAGCGTTGGGTTTGCCTTACGGTCAGGTGGAATCCCTACCTCTCGATACACTGGATAGACCTAATGGCAACACTACTTGTGCATCCCGGATGACCTATATGGCTGGAAATGCACTGATAGATGCCTCAGATAAATTGATCCAGGACCTATTGTCACGGGCGGGAGAGATCCTGGAAGTACCCGCGAACAAATTAGTATACAAAGAAGGCCAGATCATAAAAGAGGATGGATCTTCGCTGCCGGTAGTTGAGTTCCTTGGCCGATTAGCAGAGGAGTCAATTACGCTGACGAGTGAAAGCACATTCAGTTTTCCTTATCCTGAGGAAACAACTCCCCAGCATTTACCGATTGGAATGCCTCATGTTTTATATTGTTTTGGCGCCCAGGTTGCCCGGGTAGAAGTTGATCCGGATCTGGGAACTGTGGAAGTTACACATTTTGCCGCTATCCATGATGTAGGAAAGGTCATTAGCCGATCCGGCGTGGAAGGCCAGATAGAAGGTGGCGTAGCTACTGGTTTAGGTTATGCCTTATATGAAACCATGTTGAAGAAAGATGACCAATGGGTAGACAGTTTTACTGAATATTTACTGCCTACCTCCAAGGATTTACCAAACCATTATGAGAGTATCATCCTGGAAGTTCCAGAGGCCAGTGGTCCTTATGGGGCGAAAGGTATTGGCGAAATACCCCTGGTGCCAACTGCGCCTGCTGTTGCCAATGCTGTGAATGATGCTGTTGGTGTGAGAGTTACTAAATTACCCATAACACCAGAGCGGATTCTGGGTTTATAAAAACACTATTTAGGAGTAATTATGGGAAGTTTTATAGGTTATAAATGTTCAATTTGCGGTTCTGAGTATCAACCGGATGAGGTGACTTACACCTGCCCAAAGGATAACGGGATATTAGATGTAGTTCTTGATTATCCAGCTTTAAAGAAGAAGAAGACTGATGAGTTGATCCTAAAGGAAGAACCCTCTCTGTGGCGTTATTTTCCTTTGATCCCTGTGAAGGACTTGATCGGAGAAGGCACAACATTACGGTCTGCCGGATGGACACCCGTTTTCTCTCCTCCCCAGATCAAGGAAGAACTGGGATTGAAAAAGCTTTGGATCAAAGATGAAAGCAGTAATCCGACAGCTTCATTTAAGGATAGGGCCAGTTCAATATTGGTTGCGAGAGCTAAAGAGATTGGAGCGGAAGTTATCGTAACAGCTTCGACTGGGAATGCGGGCGCAGCCCTGGCAGGTATGGCTGCAGCTGTGGATCAGGAATCGGTGATCTTTGCACCTAAAACTGCTCCCCCGGCGAAAATTGCCCAGCTATTGGTCTACGGTGCCCGGGTGATCCTGGTAGATGACAATTATGATGCCGCTTGCAAGATTTCTCTGGAAGCAACCGAGGAATTTGGCTGGTATAACCGCAATACAGGTTATAACCCTTTCACTGCTGAAGGCAAGAAAACCGCTGCCTTTGAAATCTGGGAGCAGGTACTGCTTGCTAATAAGCTGGACCGTCCTTTATGCGTGTTTGTCTCTGTTGGGGATGGAAATATCATATCTGGAATTCACAAAGGGTTTAAAGATCTGTATAAGATTGGTCAGATCAAGGTCATGCCGCGGATATTTGGCTGCCAATCCACTGGTTCAGCTGCTATCTATAATGCTTTCATTTCTGGAAAAGAAGAGATCAATCCTGTGCAGGCGACAACCATGGCAGACAGCATCTCTGTGAATATGCCAAGCGACGGCCTACGAGCTTTGCGGGCTGCTACGCAGACAGAAGGAGCCTATATCGCAGTAGAGGATCAGAAGATACTGGAAGCGATCTCAGATCTGGGAGCAGTGGGTATTTTCGCAGAACCGGCTGGTGCAACAGCTCTTGCCGGGTTGAGGGCTGCCCTTCAGGAAGGATTGGTGGGTTCAGAGGATCCTATCCTGGTAATGAACACAGGCAGTGGGTTGAAAGATGTAAAAGCTGCCAGGCAAGCTGCCGGTGAAGCACCGGTAATCAAACCTACTTTGGAAGCACTGAAGAATCTTCTAGAAGGCTGACCCCTGGGGAAATCCAGGAAAGGCAGGGTTACTATGAATTTAAAACCAACTTACACGATCATTGCTCCTATATACAATGAGATCGATAATATCCAGACATTGTATAAAAGGGTATGTGAGGTGATGGATTCGTCTGATGAGCCCTGGGAATTTGTGATGATTGATGATGGATCCTCGGATGGATCTACTGATGCCATCCTGGAATTGAAGAAACAGGATCCCAAGGTCGTTCCGGTGATTTTCGCCCGCAATTTTGGACATCAGATCGCTGTTACAGCTGGTTTGGATTACAGCCAGGGTGAAGCTGTTGTGATCATCGATGCCGATTTGCAGGATCCACCTGAGGTCATCCTGGATTTGATCCAAAAGTGGAAAGAAGGATATGAAGTTGTTTACGCCACACGATCCAAACGTGAAGGAGAAACCTGGTTTAAACTTTTCACTGCTTCAGCATTTTACCGCTTGATCCAGCGCATCACAGATATAAAATTGCCCATGGACACCGGAGATTTCCGATTGCTGGACCGCAAGGTTGTTGATGTGATGGGGGGTATGCGTGAAAAACATCGTTTCTTGCGCGGTATGTCAGTGTGGGTTGGTTTCAGACAAACCGGTGTGGAATATGAGAGAGCGGAAAGGCTAGCGGGAGAAACTAAATACCCGCTTAAAAAGATGTTCCGTTTGGCAAGCGATGCTATCACGGGATTTTCATACTTCCCGCTTCAGCTGGCCACATACCTGGGTTTTGCCTTTACAGGGTTTAGCTTTCTTGCTATCCTTGCGCTGATTATTCTGCGCTTGGTTGGATCACAATTCCTGATGGGGCAAGCAGCTACCTTGATTGCTGTATTATTCCTGGGTGGAGTTCAGTTGTTATCTTTAGGCATGATAGGGGAATATATTGGCAGACTATATGACGAAGCAAAAGGAAGGCCGCTGTATACAGTTCGCGGTGATATGGAGGTGAAGAAAGAATAGGCAAGATGATATCAGTTATTCACAGGTTGAAAATTTATTAATTACCAATAATGGAAAGGATTTAGAAATGATTGATTTGAAAATCGATAATAAACAATTAGAAAGAACTGTGGAACGAGCTAAAGAACGGAATATTATTATCCCTACTTTCGCGCAAATGAAGAACCCGGAACTGATTCCGGATAGTGTGAAGGAAGAACTGAAGAACATCGGCCTCTGGGATATTACATCACGCAATCTGTTCCGAATTACCTGGAAGAATGATCCTGTGGCGCAAGGCGGCGGCTATGGAGGCGTAAATTTTGTTGAGTTGCCTTCCAGCTTAACCGGTGTTGATGCCAGAATCATTGCATTGGTTGGGAAATGGTTCCCCACCGGAGCGCATAAAGTTGGCGCAACCTTCGGCTGCTTGGTACCTCCTCTTATCACCGGACAGTTCGATCCCACCTACCACCAGGCTGTTTGGCCTTCCACTGGCAACTACTGCCGCGGCGGCGCTTATGATGCTTCACTTTTGGCTTGTGAATCCATTGCCATTCTTCCGGAAGGCATGAGCCGGGAACGATTTGAATGGCTTGAAAAAGTAGCTGGTGAAGTGATCGCTACTCCTGGATCCGAGAGCAACGTTAAGGAAATCTACGACAAAGTCTGGGAACTGCGTGGTGAACGCGATAATGTCTTTGTCTTCAACCAGTTTGATGAGTTCGGCAACTATCTGTGGCATTATGAGATCACCGGTCATGCCATGGAAGAAGTTCTGCAGCAAACAATGGGACCGAATGACGATTACCGTGGTTTATGTCTCACAACTGGTTCCGCTGGTACGCTGGGTTGTGGTGATTACATGAAACAACTTTTCCCCGGCAGCAAGAACGTTGCCGGTGAGGCGCTGCAATGCCCGACTTTGTTGGAAAACGGCTATGGTGCACACCGCATTGAGGGCATCGGCGACAAGCATGTTCCCTGGATCCATAACGCAAAGAACACAGATATGATCATGGCCATTGATGACAACGCCGTGGTCAACCTGGCCCGATTGTTTAATGAGCCAGAAGGACACAAATACCTGGTAGATAAAGGTGTTCCCCAAGATCTGGTTGGTCAACTTGACCTATTGGGTTTCTCCAGCATTGCTAACACCATTATGGCGATTAAGATGGCCAAGTATTACGAAATGGATGAGAGCGATATCGTCTTGACTGTCTGGACCGATTCCATGGAATTGTACGAAAGCCGCTTGCAAGAAATGCATGAGGAAGCCGGCGAGTATACCAAGATGGATGCCGGACGCACCCATGCCCGTTACTTGGAGGGCATAACCCCCAATTCCCTGCAGGAGCTGACTCGTGAGGACCAGCGCCGGGTTCATAACCTGAAATATTTCACCTGGGTTGAGCAGCAGGGTAAAACCTACGAAGAGATCCAATCCCAGTGGTATGACAAAGATTACTGGACCAATTTCCAGGAACAAATTCCCGAAATTGATGAGCTGATCACTGAGTTCAATGGTAAAGTAGGGTTAATCTAAGTTTGTCTAAGTTTTATTACACTAGCAGGATACGGTTTCCATCCAGGAAACTGTATCCTGTTTTTTTAAGGATACTGCACCCTCTTGATTTTTCAGAATAATAAATTCTATAATAGTTGAAAGGGGGTAATGATGAATGAATCGTATTTATCACCGGATGCCTTAATTCTAGTCGCGATCATACCCACACCGGAGGATCTCCATGTCGCCAGGATCTTGGGCTGGTATCGAATACCATCCCGCACTGCGCCGCGGATATTGAACGTAGACTTTTTAGCGTTTTATCAGCCGGCATCATTCCAGTCACACAGATGGAGAATAGAATTTATGGCTCCGGTATTGGGTCATGAATTAACAACCAGAGCTGAATTGCTTCAGGATGAAGTTGACCATCCGCGAGCGGATGAAGAATACTTCAAGGTCCAGCTTGGATCTGTAAAACCCATTAGCCACCCCATTAGAGCGGGAGATTGGAAGCGATTTACTTTTTTATACACAACTGGTGAGTATTTTCGAGGAGCAAAGAATCTTACTGATCTGACTGTAGCTCCGTCAGAGCGTAGAATGCTATGGAATGCACTTAGAGAACGGGGGACCAGCTTAACGAGTTACCAGACAGAACAAGATGGCCTGGATGCTATTCCTTTCGACGTCTTATCTGCCTTGCTGGGAATCCTGGAAAGTTGACTCAAGTAAATTATTATATTGTCATATTGATCTTCCTTTGATTTGAGAGAGCCAAAAAGTTGTCTGGTGTATAATTCAAAAGGCAATATTTTACTCGGTTTTTGGTCAATAAATAAAAGGAATTTATGATGAAGAGGACATTGATAAAGAATGGTATGGTGATAACGCCAATAGAAATAATTAATACTGATCTGTTGGTAGAAGGGGAAAAGATCGCCAAACTTGGAAGTGACCTGGAGGTTGATGGAGCTGAAGTCATAGACGCATCTGGAAAATACCTGATGCCGGGAGGTATCGATCCTCACGTCCACCTCGATCTGGCTATGTTCGATACAGTTTCATCCGACGATCATTACAGCGGCCATAAAGCGGCTGCCTTTGGGGGAACCACAACCGTGATGGATTTTGTAGAGGACAAAGACCCTGATTTACTGAAAAATATCACTGCCCTTCGCGATAAGGCGGATCCCAAAGCGGCTATCGATTACAGTTTTCATATCAATATTACAAAATTCAACGATAGCGTCGCAGCACAGATTCCTGCGATCCTCGATAGCGGCGTGACAACCTTGAAGGTATTCACTGCCTACAATAACCGCTTGCGCCTCCAGGATGGGGAGATTTTCCAATTAATGCAAATTGCTGCCAAATATGGTTTCTTAACCATGCTGCATGCGGAAAATGGAGATGTGATAGACATTCTGGTGGAAGAAGCTCTAAAAGCAGGCAAAGTTGATCCGATCTGGCATGCCCGCACCCGGCCTGCCTGGGGAGCAGTTGAATCAGTCTTACGGAGTGCTTCCCTCTCGGCCCAGGCGGAGGCTCCGCTCTATATCGTGCACATGAATACAGCTGGCGGAATTGACCAGCTGGCTTATGCCCGGGAAAGGGGAGTGCCGGTTATGGGTGAAACTTGCCCTCAGTATATGTTCTTCACTGAAAATGAGCTGGAAAGACCGGACGGCGCCAAATGGATCTGTTCACCACCAATGAGGACAAAAGCTGACAATGATCGGATCTGGCAGGGTTTGACGAATGATACATTACAAACAGTGGGTACGGATCATTGCCCCTTCTTTTACGATGGTACTAAGGCAATTTCCTATGAAGGTGAGAAGATTATGATCCCGGGAAAAGAGTTAGGCAAGGATGACTTTACCAAAATTCCTAATGGTCTACCGGGTGTTGCAGACCGGATGCCGATCCTCTGGACAGAAGGTGTTGTAAAGGGCAGAATCACCCCGAACCAGTTCGTTGCTTATACCAGTGCCAATCCTGCTCGAATATTTGGCTTATATCCCCAGAAGGGATGTCTTGAACCTGGATCAGATGCGGATCTGGTGATCTGGGATCCGGATAAGAAGCTCGTTTATGGGGTGGATGTTGCCCATCACCGGACAGATTACAACCTGTATGAGGGATGGGAACTTCAAGGTTATCCTGAGAAAGTATTTTTACGTGGAAAATGCATAGTTGACGGCGACCAATGGCTCGGAAAACGTGGTCAGGGCCAATTCCTGGCACGGCAACCATTTGCTGAGGTGATTTAATGTCATAGTGGATTGATTAAGAGGGTGGTTAAGATAACACTCTCAGAGATAAATAGAACTAGATCACGCATCTGATAGTGAGGGGGTTAGAAAACTGAG
>Ga0307990_1002716_pt1 | contig 13961 bp, 8 predicted proteins | sample EllFjometagen129_FD_203168 | JGI IMG/M metagenome (GOLD analysis project Ga0307990, IMG submission 203168) | Marine microbial communities from Ellis Fjord, Antarctic Ocean - #129 | ecosystem: Environmental > Aquatic > Marine > Unclassified | place: Southern Ocean | collected 2014-10-08
CGGCAGCGAACTGCGCAGCAGTGTCAGCCTCGCTTTTGAGCAGGACTTCCAGCTCATCACACCACTTCATCAGCTCGTCCACCTTTGCAATAATGCGCTTTTGCTCAGGGAGGTGGGGGGCTTAAGTGCTGAATGATGAATGCTTCATTCAGACAAAGTGTAAACGGAGGCTATGTGAAGGTGATTAAGCTCAAAAACGCTAACTTTTAATCTCAGGGTTGACCCTGATACGCTTCTGATACGCTTCCGAGAGGACACGCTTTTGCTTGGGTAAAAAAGGGGGGGGCTGAGTGCTGAATGCTCTATTCGCGTGCTACCAAGGCTCACTGAGCTTGCTTACAATATCACGACGCGATAAAACGGATGCACACCTCTCCCATAAGTGTGCCTCTGGATCAATGGTTTCACGATACTTCACGGTAAAAGCGTCCTGTGCTTTTTTTCTTTCGTGCATGTATTCGTTCATTCGTTTTTTCAGCTTTTCTTCGTCTTCAATCCATTCATCATCGATTGTGTCAGGGAGGCTTCCGAAAATATCATAGGTGTCACGCAGGCGTTCAGATAAAACGTTGTAAACCTTTTCATCCTGGGTTTCGCTATAGACAAGGTTGAGCATATCGACAAACTTACGAGCCTGTCCGAAGCGTTTGATTCGACCCAGCCGTTGCTCCAGCCGGGATGGATTCCAAGGAAGATCAACGTTAATCAAAGTGCCTAATGTTTGTAGGTTCAATCCTTCACAAGCCGCATCGGTTGCCACTACCAGCCGGATCTCACGAGTTCTGATGGCAGCCTTGATAACCTCACGCTCAACGTTGTTAAACTGTTCTCCTCGGAAAATACCGCTCTTTCCTGCCCCTGCATAAACAGCTACAACCTCGCCCGCCAATGATTGCGCTAATTCTTTTGCAATCCATTCCACTGTGTCATAGTATTGGCTGAAAATAATACATCCATGTTCGAGCCATGTTTTTCCGTCCGTCCTGAATTCCGTTAAGAACCACCGCATGGTTTTGAGTTTGGAATCAACGGCTTCGGAACGTGAAAGCTGAGTCTCTATTTCTTTAAGGCAGGCAATTTCCGCTGGAGTCATTGCAGAAAGGATATGTTCCACTTCGTCAATACAGTCCTCATCCTCATTTGATATGGAATGCTCCAGCATTCTCTGCGCTGTTTTAAGACCAGATGCGAAACTTGAACAGATGCGCTGCAGCATTAACGATTTCATAAAGCCGCCCGCTTTGGTTCTCGATTGGAGTAACTTACAAAACTCTTCGGCCTTTTCGTAAGCAACCTGGAACGGTGTATTTGTTGGTATTCCTAAACCAACAAAACGGGAGTGGTACTGGGCGAGGTTGCGGGTTAGCGGGTGAGTGCGAACCCCAACTTTTTCTAATAGCCCGTCGTCTTCAAGCTGTTTCCGTTTTCTTAAAACAACATGACGCAACACAGGGTTATTCTCTTTGAAAAAATCATTATTGGTGCACTGTGAAAGCCATATGTTTTGAATCATATAGTCCAGATCTTCAAACCGGTGAGCACATATGAAAGACTGGGAATCAACCACCAAATAATCTCGAATCTGCTGGATAATTGAATGCTCATGAGCCGGAGGTAAAGGATTGCTCAGCCATTGCCAGATCTCTTGCTCTGAGGAAATCAGGTGTTTCCCGGTCACCAATGGAATCGCTTTTTCATGGTCGCGCCAAGGGGATAATGAGTCACCAAGAACAAAATCCGCATCGCTGTTTAAAATCCCTAACAGATCCCAAAGTTCACGCACGTCTGTCTGAATCGGGGTTGCAGTGCCTAAAATTAAATGCCTTGTGTGCCTGCCGATTTGCCGCATAAAGGCTAGAAGGTTGTTAGGCTCCGATGCTTTGGAACCGAGTCCGCCTCTGGCACGCGCTTTATGCGCCTCATCTAGAATCACCGTTCCAAATCGCTTTTTAAGCAGTATTCCCGCTTCTTTGATGAAGGCACTCTTTTCACGTTGATGCATAATCAGGCCGGTTGAGATTATGGCTATTCTGTAGGGGCATTTTTTGATGGCAGAAGCATCTCCACGGGGGGATAAGATCTGGCCTTCAGCACCCAGCCACACCTTCTTCTGGGAAGACCAGACAGCGGTGGGAATACCCAGCTTGTCCATCATTTCAATCTGCCACTGAATGATTAAAGAGGAAGGGGCCAGAATAAGGACCGGACCATCCCCAAGCAGAACGCTCACCAGCGCACTGGTTGCCATTGAAAATGTTTTACCAACACCGACCTCATCTGCCAACAGCAAGCGAGCCTTTCCGTATACTTCCCGATGCTGCAGAAATAAAGTCACGAAAGATCGTTGCCAGGGTTGCAATTGTTCCCCTCCCCGATAGATTGGAGCTTCCGCCATGGCAGCAGCCGGAATTTCTTCAGGCTTGAGCACTTCAACTGTGACTTCCCGGCGGTTTGCTACACGGTTGATTTCCGCTAAAATGGCTTCCGGCAAAGGAACACCATCACTCCATAAGGCCCAGAACTCTTTCTCTACCCAATCAGCACTTGCTTCATCGTCGTCCTGCCAGACCAATTCATAGTTATGAGCAAAGGCACTCTTGGAATCATTTACGGAGCCAACGAAAGACTTGCGGCTACCATCCGCGTAGTGGATTGAGCCCGCCTTTCCATGGAGAAACAAACGCTCCCTTGGCACTACTCGAATTTCTACATTGCCAGACTGTAACAACTGGTCAAGAATCTGATAACGCTCTTTTTTTAAGAGTGCCTCAGCCTCAACATCCACCTCGTTCCAGCGTTCCTTTAGTGCTGTGTTTCGTCCAGTGGCCACCTGAAAATCTGCCATGTCCAGTTCGGAGTTGCAGATGATCTTCACCTCCGGTATTTGAGCAATCTGTTCGCCCACCAGCTCGAAAATAGAACTCCTGAAATAACCTGCAATACGAAAATATCTGGTCGCCCCCTGTAGGGCTTTAGCCAGAAACTCTGTATCCAATCTTTCCGTGCGTGATGAAAAGCGTCTGATTGCCACTAGAAACTCCTATCTTAACCGTAGATGCGGCCCGATATGGCCGATGTAGATTTGATGTGTCTCGCTGTCCGGATAAAAATGAAGTCGATATCCGGACGAAAGCTTTATATGCTGCTCAAAAGAGGCCTGCTTTCCAGAAGGCAGCCAAAACTCACGTTCACTTCGAAGTTTGGGTGCAGTACGAACTGCGCTAGATTCTCCACTAACTTCAAATGGCAGACCACAATCCCGCAAAGTCTCAGCCCTATATTGTAAGATCTCATTGTGTTGCCATTTTACGACAAACTGACTCAGTATCAATAAGGAGCGCTTAACCTGTTCAAGAATCGCCAAAGATGCCGACCAATTATTTAATTGTTGAGGTGCTTTGCCACAAAGCAACACCCCCGGATAAAGTTCCTCTAGCTGTTTGACAATTTCTTTGCCAGAAGCTAAACCAGCATCCCGCTTGGCCAGTAGTTCCGGTAAGCATTGATGAAATACGGCATGGTTGTAAAAGTTCTGAATTTCAGCATTTTCGCATTCAACTTCTTCGGTTTCAATGTTTAGTCTGGTAATCTGGACTTGTAATGGCGAATCAGTCCATGGCTCTCTTGTTTCAAAGCTGGTCATAGGAGCTTCATGCCAGACTGCTGCACAAACTGCGCTGTAATCTTTACAGCCGCAAAGTGACACCTCAAACAGATCAGCTCCATTGTCTGTGTCTTGCATGTTAAAGAGTGGAGATTGCGTGGCAATCGATCGAAATGCCCGAATGACATCACGATTTTTTCCGCTTTTTTGCTGATCATGCCAATTTTGCCAATAATACCCTTTGGATAATTCCAACCGGAACCATGATGTGTCTACGGTCTGATCGGCCAAAATTGTTTTCAGTCCCGCAATTTTCGCTTCGATACAAATCTTTAAAAATTCAGGAATTGCGCCATCCGCTGCATCACGAGTGTCGAATGGCAATGAATGATGGTTGAAGATAAGGCAATCTCTCATAGCAATTTCTCCAGCAGACGGTCTCCCTCATCGAAAAAACCTTTAGGCCAGATGTCGATTCTTCCATCTTTATCAATCTCAGGATTTACAACAAGCGATTCGTGAACGGAGGTGTCACTCCGTTCGAGGTAGAACACTTGCACTTGATTGACTGGAACAACCTTTTCCTTAACAGCCACACGGACTCCATTTAAAAAATGATCAGAATGTGTTTCGATGAATAATTGAACCCCGTTGTTTGCCGCAATCGCACAAAGTCGTCCGAGCACTGATTGTCCGGCCGGATGTAGATGTGCCTCGGGGTTTTCGATAATAAGTAAATCTCCTGGTTTAGACCGCAGAATAGCAGTTAAAATCGGTAATACAAAAGTAAGCCCAAATCCCACATTTTGTGGTTTGAAATCGGCTGTCATCTCCGTTGCTTGCTGGAATGCGTAGTTTAATGAAACCACATTCATGGCGGGTTGAAGTTCGGCATGAATCCTGATCCCGGGAGAAATCTCCGACATCCATTTGTCCAGATTATCCAGAAGATACAATGATGGAGAATCAGGGTGTTTAAATGCATCAATGCTCAATTTACTCAATCCATATTCTGCAATGTAATGCGCCGTGTACTCCCCGTGATTACCAAGAGAATTCAGATCTCTGATATAGTAGTCCGAAACCTCATAAGATGATTTTGGGCTGATGCGGTCTGCAGAAAGATACTGAAATTGTTTTGTGAAAAGACTCTTTTTGAAAAATATATCTGTAGCCTTTTCGCATTCAGCTGTTACTGGTTGTAAATCAGATTTGCTTTCATATGCAAATGAAAAGTGCGTGGGGCTTTCGTTTTCCCATGTCAGCGTAAATTCAATAATTTCTTTTTCGGCGTTTTCTGCCAGAATGTCCTGTCCGGTCCCAACTGAAACATACTCGCCTTTAAGCAGCAGCCCCTGTTTGGGCAGCGTATTTTTTTCAAACGACTGACGAAGCAAGAGAAGCGTCTGCATAAGCGATGATTTTCCCATGCCATTGAGGCCACTAAATAAATTGAGTGCGGCCAATGGGAATTGGGCATCATTCAACGCTTTAAAGCGTTGTATTCGAATAAATTTAATCATTGAGCATCTCCTTGATGATTTCATGAACTTTGTCCCTGCGGGTACGGTAATGGTCTTTTTTCTGTGTCGAATAGGTTATCGAACGGAAGTAATCATTATCATTGGCCATTGTTTCAAGATGTTTTTGTATCAATCTTTCCCTGTTATCGTGCAAGATCTGCATCTCTTCTTTCGAAATTCTTCCGAGGGCATTCATCCATACTTCAAAGAGGGTGGAGTTTTTTCGACGCCGTTTAGCGTGGTTTCCATCTGTGCTTTTTTCAAAAGCCCGATCTTCAAAAATTCCCCAGCAACGTTGAGTGGCGAGGTGAAATGATTCACTATAGCTGTTCAATTCCGATTCAGAGGAACCATCTAACTTAGCTATCATCTCATCCAGAAATGATGCGATATTTTTTTTACTGTGCTCAAAGTCCATGAAGCGGAAGGCTAGATAGCGGAGGGCCATCTCCTGATCGACCATGCGTCGGCTTTGATCGCCAACTGTTTTAATGAGAAATTCATCACAAGCTAGCTTTTCCAGATATTTTCGCACATCAGGTCCGGCCATGGCATTACGGATTTCCTGATCGGTCAGCACTAAACCGCCGGTGTTGATTCGGCGGAATATGGAATATTTAACAGCTTCTGGAGTTCCGGGCTGAATCAGAAACAGTGTGATGGCGCACTCATCAATTCGTCGCTTATAGGTGCGTGGCAAATCATCATACTTTTTCCCATTGAAATCTTTAAGATATTCAAGGCCATATAATCGTAGTTTTTGATCGATCACAAATTTCTTTACTGCCGATAGGCGCTGGAGCCCATCGACGATAAGCCATTTATCATCGTCAGAGGCATCAAAGTAAAATGCCGGAAGCGGAAAGCGTATCAGAATGGACTCAATCAGTTTCGACATCTTCTGATTATCCCAGAGATCAGCATGGCGCTGGAAATCGGTGTTCATGTCGATCTCGCCATGGTTGAGACGCTGAATGATGTTCCGCAGGCTATCAGCCTTGGATATAATATTTATTTCGGCAGGGTTAAACGGCTCTTGCATCACCGGCTCAAGCTCATCGTCATCGGAGCCTTCCATTGCTGTATCTGTGTTTTCGATTACTATCTCTTCATCTGGATCTACAAATTTGATTTTATTCGCAGTGTCGTTATCTAATACACTCATCTTATAACCTCTGATTTCTAATGGCTTCGGCAAGTACGCGGGCACAACTTGCTTCCACGTCCGGTTTGAAGGTTTTCGTGACTTTCAAACCTTCCCGCTTTTCTGCCAGATACTCTGCCATTTTGGCCAACAACGTTTTGTTCGGCATATAATTGGGACAGTTCTCCATCAGGTGCAGCAGAACATCATCCACATCAATCTCTTTGGTGAGCTCAAAGAGAGCGTAGAGTAAAGCCCGCAGCGGTGTTCCTGCAAGCTCTGCGTCCCCGGACATCGTCGCACCCTTGAGCTCGAAGGAGAGCTTCAAACGTGCCGCGTTGGCCTTTGACGTATCGCTCATCAACTGGTCAAAGTGGCGTACCTTGAAAGCCTTGGCAAAATTCTGGTAGTTATCCAGTGTCTTGGCTCCCTGATGCTCCATCTCCACCATTTTAAAGTAAAACCGTTCCACCGTCTGCAATCGCTGCCACTCTCCTTTTTCAAAACCTACCGGGACCAGGAATTGAACCGCCGTCTGGACCGCAAATTCGATCAGCTCATCGACAAAAGTTTTTTTGCCCTTTTGCCGTGGTGCCTCAGCCTCAGTAATCATATTCTTGCCGTCAATGCGAGAGTAGGCGGTCAAAACCTTCAGGGCCGCGGCATAGCCAGCCATGTGCAGGTCAGCATCGGTGTAGAGTCCTTCGGAACCCTGCTCGCGGACCTTCTGGTCCAATCCAATCAGCGACTCCACCTGCTCTTTGACCGCAGCTTCAATTTCCCAGCCCAGATCATCACGAAAGCTCTCCAGTTCCTGATGACGCTTACGAAGAATCAGGATAATGGTCCCTTTGACATTGGAACCCTGACGCAGGGCCGAATCAGTTTCCGTCACTACATACCAAGCCGCTGTAACCTGCAAGCCGCTGGCCCAGATAATATTGGCCATATCAGCCCAGATGCTGCCGCTCTGATGGGTGAACATCAGCACTTGAATACCGTTGTCCGGCATCATTTGGGTCATCTTGCGATAGGCAGCCACCATGCCCTGACGAAAACCTTCATCCTCACCTTTGATGGCAATGGAGCGACGACTGTCCCAGGTCCAGTCTGCAAACTCCTTCGGGGGATTCTTTCGTAACCAGGCAATGAAAAACTCCGTGATCTCTTCATATTTAACGGCGTCACCGTAGGGCGGGTCGGTGATATAGATATCGTTTTCAACTTCGATATCTTGCGCAGAGTGTGAATTAACTGTTTTTTTAAATAAACTTGGAAAAGCTTTAAATGTGTCCGTTTTGAAAAACTCCTTTGTCCATTCACTCCCTCGACAGGCATAGTTATAGAAAGTATTTAATGCTTGATTATAGAAAACATGTTGAGTTTTCCCCGCTCGACCCGGACCCGGGTATGAGTCCCACATGCATAACTTAGCATTGTAATCAAGAAAGCGTCCAAACTGAGGGTATTCATGTGCCTCTAATCGTTCGCGAAACAATGCACCAATCAACAACTGCCTTGGATTAAACAAATGATGCCAATGGGTCCAACCGCGAGTTCTTATAGGCTCGTCTGTTTTTTCACCAGCTTCAATAACCATATCGGGGATGTAGCCCTTTTGTTGCCACTCCGTCAGGTGCTCTTGGACATAATCAACGACTTTTTGCTCTCTCTCCAAGTCAGCCAATGATACTGTTCGGAAGACATACTCTTTTCCTTTGCCATTAAGTTTGGGTCGTGTCCACATGACTGCATACAAGCACTCTTGGAAAACATCATCTGGTTGAGGCGAAAAATCATTTTTCTTCCACATGCGAAGACGATTTTTGTTTTCTTTACCTTCTTTAAAATTTCCTCTTAATGTACTTATCTTTGTTCGATAAACATTAATCCCGTCTGGACTGTGTATAAGTTCACCTTTATCAACTGTTCCATTCTTTGCTTCATCAATCTCTGCTCTTGTTTTAACATAGCTAATTTCAATGTCATATCGTTTTTCATGAGGAATAGGAACGAGTTTACCAATTACACCATAGCCACGACTTATTATTAGGCTTGGGATTAAAGGAACTGTCCATCCAGACTCCGGACATTTCACTTCAACACAATAAAGATATGCTTTTGCCCGCCAGCCTTCTCCATCAGTCTCAACCCCCAGTTCATCAATCTTTTTCTGAACAAGTTTAGAAAAATTCATCTGCGCTTTATCAATATCAGCCCGTTTTTCCTTATCAGCGCCGACGATATTGAATGCACCCCACGTGAGCATACAGGCAATGGGGTTCAGATCAGATGCATAGACATCACAGCCCAGTCGAGCGGCTTCAAAGGGTATCTGCCCGCTACCGCAGAACACATCGGCCACCCTTGGACGGTGACCAAAGCGGGCAATTCCCATTTGCTCGGTAAGTTCAGGAAAGGAGTTGGCTGATGTTCCGAGGTGCGCGTTGACTCGTGACCAGATATGGGCGTGTACTGCTTCGCCCAGTTCCTCAGAACGCTTGGCCTTGGATACATTCTCTTGATAACTATTGTATGGAAGTGCTTTGGATTCGATTCGCAACCGCTCTTCATCCGGAACCGTATCAGCCCATGATAAACGAGGTGTAATCCACTTAGTGACTCCAGCGCGAACCGCCTCCACGGGATAGTCTTCGATATCGAAAGGCGTTTGCTCCGGCAACTCCACCGCTTCTTTGGTAAAGAACCAATCTTCCGTTGTTAATCCGCCCAGTCGCCGGGCCACATCGGCAGGCTTGATTCGTCCATGGCGCACTGCTAGAGATTCCGCATCCATTCCCATCAACAATTCAAAGATTTCAAGGTCCTTAAGCGGGTCTTCTGAAGCAGGTAGCAGTGAACCCAGGATACAGGCTTTGTTAAGAATCAACGGTTTGCGCCCCTTCCAGTAACTGCCAAGTGCGGTGAGGGTTTTGCCCGAGCCGGCCATTTGCTCCTTGTAGCTTTCAGAGGATACTTTCTGTACAGGGAAGAGATACTCAATCAGGGCCGGTTTATCTTTCCATGCAAATGGTGGCAGTGCCATCAGAGTTCTCCCTTGTCAATGAAATCAAAAAGAGGCACAGCCTCTTGTGTTAATAAGTCTTTTTTTGTTCTTGGCCTTTTTTTAGGCTCCAGTTTGATATTGGTACCATCGGATAGTGCGCAGTAGAGTGCCTTACGCCACCCTCTTTGAGTTTGATGGTCGTGGCCTGCCTCGGAGGCGGTTTTGCTGTAAAGCCACCAGCGCTCCTCGGGGCGCAATGCCAGCCACTTTTGGCAAATCACACGACACTCCTCAGGCGAGGCATGCTCCGCTGCCCAGCCAAGCACGCACAGTTCGCGTCCTAGAAAGCGGTCCAGTTTGACTTTGCCGGTTGTCCAACTGCCCGTGCTCTGTTTTTTTATTTTTAAGCGGGCGTTAAAGTCACGTCTGGCACCATCCCGAATCTTGGTCCACAACTCACGTGCCAGCACCACTCGGCATTCAACTGTTTCACGGTGCGTTTCATCACCGTCAAAGCCGAAATCCTCATAAATGCAGATTGCTTCGCGGGGTACGATCGGTATTTCCACGTAAAAGTGGTGCATCCCAAATTCGGACGGGGCTCCAAAATCCATGGTTTTATTCATGCTTGTTCCACCTCACCATGACCGATCTCGATGCCGAGCTGTTTGGCAAACTGTTCCAAATCATAGCCCGTTGGGGTATAAGCTTTTTTAAAGGTCATAATCACCGGCGCGTCCGATTCCAGGAGGGATTGAAGATGCGCCAGTTCCTTTTCAATAAATTCAGCACTGATTTTCATTTCTCCAAGAGTCAGAATAATGGTCGTGGGCGCAGACCCCAGCGTTAGCATGACGGATTCGAATTCGATGTTTTTATCTTGCGCCAACTTCAGCCCTTTATAGGTTTTGGTGGAGCTGTCGAGGCGTTTGGGCGATGAGCTGTGCCAAATAGCGGGGTCTTCTTTAACGATAGGTACTTCTTTGGAACCCGACTTAGCAAATGTGAATTTTCGTTTTTCTTCGAGACCATCACATTCGGCAAAGACATAAACGGTCGTCTCTTTATCACCCAACTTGATCGGTCCCGTGTAATCGGTGCCGTTTCTGGCTTCTGAACCGTTCAAGGTGAATTTAATAGAGCCTTTCGGTGCTACAAAAAGTTCGAGGGTTCTGTAGAACTTGTCAAATTTATTACGCAATGTCAGGTGGTTCTGCCATGTTTTTGGGGTGCCGGTCAGGTTTTTTCCAGTAGGGTCAACCGCAAGGAACTGGACGCGCAGCGCCTTGGTCGCCAAGGTGTTATCACTCAGCACCGGACTGTTTTCCGAAACAGCGCCATCTTCCACGTAGTGGATACGGGGGCTGTTGCCTGCGTTCGTCACATCGATTTTAAGGCGCACCGTGCCTGAATCATCCGGCGACGACTCTTCGCTGATAATAACTTCGGTGGTTTTTGGTTTCGGCTTTTTTGTGATGTAGCCGTTGCCGAGATCTTCCCAGAGACCACGCTGATAAGCTTCAATCGAAAGTTGATCAAAGCCTCGACTGGGGAGCCACGGCATTTGAGTTCGCTGCTTCATTTTGTCCAGCAGATCAGTTCTACGTGCTTCATCCTGAGAGCCGAAGAGCAGTGACTCGGCTCGGGCACACAGGGCGTCAAAGTTCTCTGTGATCTGGGTGTACAGCTTGATGGGATCAGAACTCAGCGTTTTTATGACCTGCCGTTCGCCATTGTAGGATTCATTAGAGGGATATGTGCTGTCAAGTGCTTTTGGTCGCAGCACATCCTCTCCCTGTTGATTGCCAGGGAAAAGGAGTTTATCGAAAACAGAAAGAACAGTGGTTTGGAAATCCTGTGCATATTGAGCTTTTTTTTCGTCCAGCTCTTTGCGCTGCGGGTGTGAGGCCACGATTTCATTATCCGCTTTCGTGACTGCATAAACATGGCGGGCGGACTTTTCAACGCTGGCGATTGATGACTTATTGCCTGTTAAAACCAGCACGTTGTTTTTGTTGACTAGCCCTTTAAAGAAGTTTGCAACCACTCCTGGAGGGGTTTTACCATCTGGACTGATAATCAAAAGTGCTCGTCCTGTTTTAATGCCAGCTTCCGCGTCATCCATTTCAGGCAGCGGCAAAACGCTTTCATACGCTTCCTTGGTGACAGGTTTATACATCTCTGTCAGGCGATGGCGTATCAGTTCATCGACCTTGTTTTGCGGCGCTTTATCAGCATACCCCTGAAGTTTTTTTGTTAAATTTTCCTGATGGCTGAAATAGTGACGGCCTTCCGGGGTTTGATGTAAATACCAGGCAGCTTTTTGAAGTTCATAGAATGCGCTCCGGTAATCGCTTCCCTGGTGATTCGGGTCGATCAGGCATTCAAGGATCTCACTTTCGGTCAGTCCTTTTACGGAGTTAACCGCTGTTGACAGGCTGGCGGTGAGCAAAAGGCTTCCAACTTGCTTTGTATAGTGATTACCGCTGTTGATGTCGATGATCTGTGCATGGGCGCTGTTAGTGGAATCCCATAGGTCTCTGGCAATCACATCGCGCATTTCAGATATTTCCGCCAGCTTCTCACGGACATCGTGGATGGACAGATCAAAGTGCTGGGCGCCAATAAGATACACATCTTCGCTGCTCTCCCATACTGATTTTAAAAGACGTGAAACCAATTCCATCAAACCTCGCGTTTGCTTAAATTTTTCGTTCTCTTTGAACAAAGCCACAATGCTTTTGAAGCTGGGATGGAAGGGATAGGTTGCCTCAATATCGTTGGCCAAAGCCTCTGCGCTTCTCTCAACTGTTTTCGCCTTAGCTGCTTCTGCCAGCCTTGCCGCGTAGACTGCGGCAAGTTCCGCTATCTCGCTTTTATCCGGCAATGTAAGAAAGAGACGTTTACGAAGAATTTCATAGATTTCATTGGACTCCAAATTAACTGGGGTGATCGAGACTTCCGCCCGTCCTACCTCTTGAGTGGCATCATCAAGAGCGCGTTGGATTAACTTTCCTCCCGTGTCGTATGCCGCAGCCAAATCGGAGACGACAATACAGACGTTTTTCTTTTTCTGAGCGGCGGTCAGCATATTGGAAAATGCTCTGGTGACCACATCGGCAATGGTTCCCTGCCCTAAAACCTGAGTGCTGTAATAATGGAAATAGGGAGGCATCTCATCCAAAAGAATAAGGATAGGCTCTTCCCCATCGAATAGATTGACCCATGACTGTTCATCAGGAGCTTTTGCACCGGACTCCCAATACTCTTTGAAAAGGCTCTCTTTGCCAAGTTGACGGGCAATTTCTCCCCAAAAGTAGGTACTCGGATTATTTCTGCCGTTAAAGGCGGCGATTTTTGCAACATCAAAACCAGACTGATATGGCATGGAGCCGATCTGAGCTTCCCGGAGCGATGCATCTTTTGCCAGGAGTCCAAATCCAACCATTAAGTGCGTTTTACCTCCGCCCATGGCTTGTTTCAGATGAAACACGGTGTCGTTTGACTTTCCGGCCAGACGTGCCATCCCTTTGGAAAGAAGGGTAGTCATTCCGTCTGTAATGAACGTTTTCTTAAAGTATTCCTGTCCATTGGTATCATAAATAATCTGATCAAGACGCTCAATCTGATCACCAACAGTTATTTCAAGGGCTTTTGGTTGTAATTTGCATGCGTTGCGAATGGTTCTCATTTAAACTCCTACATTAAAACACAGTGCAAATATAATGAAACGCTAGCCATAAGTCCATTGTTCTTTGTTAAAAGAAGAAATAAACTCACCGTGTACTGGGATTCCCACCTGCTGACGGGAAACAACCTTAAACCCCATTATTCTGCCAATAATCATTTTGCTCAGACCTGCGATGCAAAATCAAAAGAAAGTCGAAGACTCTTTGGAAATAATCATGTTAATCATGTAATCCTGTCAAAAATATTTCCTCTCACTTAATGCCTATTTGGTTCCGGCTACGCTGGATTAGGATTTATAAAACGTTCTGGTATAGCTCGCACTCCAGCTCCTTGATGGCTAGTTCGTATTCGGTTTTTCCTCCAAACACATTTATAAGCTCGGTCAATGTTCCCATTTTTCTGAAGGGCTGAACTTTAAGAATTTCCATTGCTTCAATGGAGCTTGGTCCCTGGTCGGCATATTTGTCCAGTATGGCTTCCAAGACAACGCGGGCCTGTTCGCCGTATTTCGTGAAGTAGTTGCGTTTCTTGACGCTCTCAGCGCGTTCTTTGCGTGTTAACGGTGGCTTGTCATAGACAATGTGGCAAATCAAGTCAAAGGGATCGTAGCCCTTGCCGACTTCTTCTTCGAGTGCCACGAAAATGATTCCTTGTTCCCGCAGTTCATAAATGAGTTCATCTTTTCTGTCGGCTGAAGTCCAGCGGTTCAGAAAGCCGTTGAGAGTTCGGCAGTCGTCGGGCATGCGTTTGCAGGTGTATTCTTTGAGTGATTCGGTTACCAGGCTTCCATCAGGGTCATAATACTGAACGCGTTCAAGCACAACTCTGACTTCAACATCATTAATAACATATTTTGTTGTGCCTGGTGCGGGTGGGTCCGGTGGGGGATCGGTTTCGCCACCGGGACCAGGGTCAGGTGGCTCTGGTGGGAGAGGTGGATCGTCAGGACCAGGTCTGTAGATTACTTCCGGTTCTCCATCGAAGGATGGATCG
>Ga0307990_1002718_pt1 | contig 13959 bp, 10 predicted proteins | sample EllFjometagen129_FD_203168 | JGI IMG/M metagenome (GOLD analysis project Ga0307990, IMG submission 203168) | Marine microbial communities from Ellis Fjord, Antarctic Ocean - #129 | ecosystem: Environmental > Aquatic > Marine > Unclassified | place: Southern Ocean | collected 2014-10-08
AGACAAACGCAGCTTCTCATTGCGGAGCCAAATCCCCAGCCCCAAATCGATATCCACCCGACACGTATCGCCGTCATACACCGACTGAACCTGCGCGGTATAATGGAACAGCTCTGCATCCTTCGAGATCAGATTCAGCTTCTTCCCCAACGCCGACACATAACTCTCCAGCGTCGCAATTCTAAAATTCGAGCCCCCGTTTTCCAGGCGGCTCACCGTCGACTGCGTCAGCCCCGAATCCCGCGAAATTTTCGCCTGAGAAACGCCCGATCTCACGCGTTCAAACCTCAACAATGGCCCGACATTCTGCCCATTTTTATTTTTCATATCTCACTCCCAAGTTACTCGCCGTTGGTTCCATTCATCGTTCATCGTTCATAGTTCATCTGTCATCTTTCATCTTTCATCTGTCATCTTTCTCCCCACGCCCTCTTCTGCCCATATCATATTAGATATATTTATGCCCATAAATGTCCGAATAACGACGTTTTTATATCAGATATCATATAAGAAAGGGAAGAATAGAAGAAAGTTTTAACCGCGGATTACGCTGATATACACAGATCAAGCAGGGACATTCCTTTAGGTTTCAACCTTTAGAAACTCCCACTCCCAGAAAATTTAGGGAAGCGCAATTTGGGACTCATCTTTTTTGCTGTGCTGTTCCTTGTTTCTCCAAAGTAGCACGAGCGTCCCGCTCGTTTAGTTGCAAGCAAAACGCTCCGAAAGGTCGCGCATTTTCAACTTGCTCTACTTTCATTTCATCTTCCCCTAATCCGGCCCCAGAACGCCAAAGACAAACACATGCGATTTCATTAACCGCAAAGGATCGCATAGAACACAAAAAGTCGACGCCACGCGAAACCTTCGTCACGTTTTTCACTGGTTAGAAAATTACCACACTTGCGCAAGTGTGATAATTTAGAGTTTTTAAAGGTTTGGGAAGAGGGACAGCCATCTTGGCTGTCTACAGAGAATCGACTTCCGATATCTGGAATATTTTTTGACCGGATAAAGGAAACCTCTTCGCGAATCTGGTCCATTTTATCCCAACCGGCAGCTTCTACAGCTGACGCGATAAACTTGGTACAGACATCCCGTTCGCTAAGTTGCTTCTTGTCCATGCCGTTCCTGACTTCTCTAAATGATGACTCCGCCTCAACCCAGCGCGGGTTTCCAAACATTGGAACATTTCTACTCCTTTTTTCCAATGGTTGGAAAATGAATCATGAAAAACCTCCTGCCCTTGGAAAGAACAGTCGCCAGATCATGTTTCAAGGAGGAATTGACGGCAGTCGAACAGAGGAGATTAACTTTTCCGTTTTCAAGCAGACTGATATTTTTTGCGTGGAGTCCCGACTGTTCGGCCAGCTGCTCCTGCGTCCAGCCTTTCAGCTCGCGCAACATCCGGATCACCTCGCCGGGCGTCAGTGTCGCGTGCTGAGTCGCCGGGACAAATTCATCTGCTATTTTACTACTCATAACTCTCAATGGATTATACGCAACGAGGTCGGCGCGTGTTTAATCTGCTGAGTCGGGCAGGATCTGCGCGCGGCGCAGGGAGACAAAGATGGCTGCGGTCATGCAACCCACTCCACAGGCCGTGACGGTCAACAGCAGACTCAACAGGAACCCGGCAGACATCTGAGACTGCGAAACGGCAAGAGCCGGAACCATAGCCACCGCCGAGGCGATCACCCCGACTCCGAGCCCGGCCGCGAGCAACAAGCCATGTTCGATGAACAGCAACTTCCACAAAGCATCATTTCGGTAGCCGACGGCTCGTAGTAGAGCGATCTCTGATCGCCGGTCCTGAACATTGCGCAGCACCACCACGCCCATGCCCATACTGCCGACCGCCAGCCCCAGCGCGCCCAGCACCAGAAACATCGCCAGATAGGTCGATTCCACCGCATAAAATTCGAGCAACCGCTCCACCGACGGAATTTCGTCGAGCCCGGCGCGTTCATAGCGGCGGTTTTCAACCCGTTCATCGAGCAGGAACATCCGCCACCCCTCCTCCGACGGGAAGCGATCCGTAAACTGTTCTTCGGCAATCAGAAGTGACCCCTGAAAAACGGACAGCCGCATCGGAAGCATCCCGACCAGTTGAACGATGCAGTCGTTCCCGCGATCGTCGCGGATCGTCAGTTGGTCGCCGATTTTTTTCTCCAGCCCCCACATCAGCGTATCTGCATCGCCAGCCAGCGCGGGAATCGCGCCGTCCGGAAGCTCCTGCTTCAACAGCTGCCACACATCCTCTTTCACAAGAAACGCTTTACGTGCCGACATTGCATTGGGGTCCACCCCCAGCAGGCGGGGCGACTGCGCGCGGTTCAAATTAAGACAGCTGGCATCATCGCCGTCGCGCACCCGCAAGCGCACACCGCCCAAATTATCTGTGATCGAAAGCGTCGATTCACCAAACCATTTAAATCCGCCGGTGCCCGAGCTCGTTTCGTCCGCATGCGCGGTGACATCTTCTTTCATCGAAGAGACGGCGAACACAAGGAAGCATCCGCAGGCCAGCAGGCCAATCACCGTCAAGCTACGCCCACGCCGCCGCGACACATTGCGCAAAGCCAGCCCGGAAAGTCCTCTCAGCCCTCCCCCGACACTCTGCGTCAGCAGCGCCCGGCAGAACAGGATTCCTGAAACCAGCAACAAAGCCCCCGCACCAAAAAACGGCATCGTAATGCTCTGCACATCGGCCACCCGTGCAACTCCCACGATCCCGATTGCGACGATCAGACAGAATAGAGGTGCAACGATCCCCAGCCCTCGGGAGAATCTGTGCGCCCCGATGCAATAGGTTTGGAAATCAGCGACAAGGAGTTCGCGGGCCGACTGTTTGGTTTGCCGCCGGATAGCGATCGACATGGCAATCAACGCGCAGATGAAACTGGCGACTGCACCGTTGATCACGGTTTGCGGCGAAGCGAACAGTTCGATGGCCGAGCCGGCAACCGCGCCTTTCCAATGGTTGGAAAGTCCGTCGAGCAGAAGTCGGGTGTACCCGATCCCGAGCAGCGCCCCACCAATCGATCCCGCCAGAGCGACCAGTCCGCCCTCGACCAAAAGCAAATTGCGAACCGTGCACGGCTTCCATCCGGTTGCCAACAGAATCCCCGTTTCTTCAGCGCGCTGCTGAACGCTAAACACAAAAAGCAACGCGGTCAGAATGAGCGCGGAAAGGATCAGGAAAAAGCTCATGCCGACAAACAGCTCACCGAAATCCATTGCGTTATCGACTGCGGCCAACGCCTGCTCGCGCACCGGCTGAAAGACAAATCCCGCCGCCGCTGGGTCGTATTCCTTTTTGAACGCGACTTCAACGTTTGCGTTTTCCCACCTCACCGAGGTGAGGCCGCCAAACCGATTCGCCCACATTTCCTGTCCGGCGTTCAACGAGACAATCGCCTTGGGCGTCTGCCCGTACTGTTCCCAGTAGGCCTCGTTGGCGTCATTTTCCAACTCAGCTTCGTCCATGGGAATGCCAACATCCCAATCGGCGCAGCGGTCGACATCGCTCAGTCCCGGGAACTGCGGCGCGAGCGTGCGCTCGACTTCAAGATCCACCATGGGAACAATCGAATGAACGCTGAACGTCCGGGTGCGCTCAGCAAAGTCGCCATTTGACAGCAGTTCGAAATAGGCCATTTCCACTTCATCGCCAGCGCTGGCGGACAGCTCATCCGCCAACCACTGATTGAGGATGATTTCATTATCGGCCAGCGCATGGCGGTCATCAGCCAGCACAAAAGAATACGGCGTAGCGGCGGTGGTGTACCCTATCGAATTGACTAAATAGGTGAGCGTTCCACGCGCACCGGGAACTGCGAGCGCGGCGCGAGCGGCCTCGGGGCCGAGATAAACCTGATCGGTTTCCAGCTGAATAACCTTACCAACCGTTCGAAACTGGAATCCAAAGTCAGAATTGTTCCACACCTTTAAAGGTGAGATATCCGCGCTGACGATGAGATTGGCTTTGCCGTCGAGCTCCGTGAGGTTTCCCAACCATTGGAAATTCACAAACGCATTGTAGGGCGCCTGCTGATTGGCGGATAGACTAAAGCGTCCGAGTTCATCGTCGCCGAGGATGCGCGTGACGATCAGGCGGGCGCGGACCGTTCGATCGTCTTTCTGCGAAGCGAGCGGCGCTTCGCCCGGAAGCAGACCCGGCTTTTCAATTCGCAAAGAGATTTCATCGCCAACTTTAACGTCGAGAGAGTCCGCCAGCTTTCTTCCAAGCAGCACTTCATTTTCCAATATCTGGAACCCTATTGCATAGGGGCGCACAGTTTCTTCCAAGCATTGGAACCCTATTGCATAGGGGCGCACAGTTTCTTCCGGACACTGGAACCCTATTGCATAGGGACGCACATTTTTTTTCGAGCATTGGACATCTGAATCCAAAAAGCTCCAGACATTGGAAGAAACACCGAGCACCTGCACTTGATTGATCTGCTGGGTATCGGTTAGCGCGATGCCACGCAACTGCAGGATGGCGGCAGAGCCGGGAATCCGGTCGGCGAGGCTTGCGGCAAAAAAGCGGTTAGGCGTGTGCATCGCGTACTGAATCGTTCCCAGTCGTTGAAGCGCCGTTTTACGCAGCGAGCCGTCGACGGAGTCGCCGACGAGCAGCGAACCGGTCAACACGGCGGCAGCCAGCACGGCGCCGAACAGCACGCCGAGGTGGCTACGCCAATAGAAACGCAGACTGGCTAACAGATGGCGTAGCAGAGGCCGCCATCTAAATGACGAATTTCCGAAACACCCAAATCCGAATAAATTCTTTCGAGCTTCGGGGTTCGGGATTCCTTTGATATTTGGGTTTTTCGTCATTCTGATTTTTCGAACAGGATTCCGGATTCCAGTGTTAAGACGCGGTCGAGGCACGCGGCCAACCGGTCGGAATGAGTGACCATGATCAGCGTCAGGTTTTCTTCTCGGTTGAGTTCGAGCAGCAGGTCCATCAGGTCGTCGGCGCCCTGCCGGTTGAGCGAGCCGGTCGGTTCGTCAGCGAGCAGAAGTTTCGGCTGGTTAATCAACGCGCGGACAACGGCCGCGCGCTGGCGCTCGCCGCCGGAAAGTTGTCCGGGTCGATGTGATATGCGATCGGCGAGCCCGACCCGTTCCAACAGCTGGACAGCGCGCTCCTGCGGGTTACCTTTGTTGACCAGCGAGGGAATTAATACGTTTTCGAGCACGGTGCACTGCGGCAGTAGATGATGAAGCTGAAAGACAAATCCGATCTGCTGATTGCGGAAAGCGGCGGCTTCATTCGGAGTCAGGGTCAGCAGGTTCTGGCCGTCGAGCTCAAGTACGCCTGCATCGGGGCGATCCAGCAGGCCGATCATATGCAGCAGCGTGCTTTTGCCGCAGCCGGACGGCCCAGTGATCGCCACGCTCTCTCCGGCGGCAACCGCCATATCCACTCCGCACAGCACAGGCGTTTTTTCGTCGTACTGCTTTTCGATGTTTTCCAGATTCAAAAATACACTCATCTGTTTTCCTCCTGAACCAATGCGTCCCCTGCCACTCGCACCAGACACTCCGACAGGGAGCAAACCATCACTCCTTCTCCATAGGGATACATCGATTCAACCGGTGCAACAATATAGGTCTCATCCAATTCTAAATCCTGCCTAGCACTCCAGAACCCCCGTGTGACCGATGGAGCAGAGGAAGCTTTGCATTCAATTCCAATCCGCCGACTGCCAACCTGTAATACCAAATCGATTTCTGCGCCGTTTGACGTCCTATAGTAGCCAACTTCAGCCTGACCACTAACTGTTGAAAGAATCTGCTCAATCACCATTCCTTCCCAGGACTCTCCGAAAACTGGATGGGAAAAAAGATCATCCATCGTCGAAAGGTTCAGTAAGGCATGAAGAATTCCCGAGTCACGGATATATAGTTTTGGAGCCTTCACAAGTCGCTTTTTTACATTTGCAACAAATGGTGGAAGTCGGCGCATCATGAATGCACCGCAAAGCAGATCTAGATAATTACGAATGGTTCCTGCATGAACCCCCATCGATCCTGCCAGTTTTTCCAGATTTAAAAACTGTCCATGATAATGAGCGCACATGGTTAGAAGCCGCCCGACGGATTCCGACGGAATTCCGCTTTTCAACATCGGGATGTCCCGTTCGAGAAATGTCCGAATGAAATCTCTGCGCCAATCGAAACTGACTGCTTCCTCGGCGAAGAAGCTTCGAGGAAATCCGCCGTGGAGCCAGAGTGTTTGCATGGAGGCGGGAACCTCACTCAAAGAAAACGGCGCAAGCTCCAGATAGGCAATTCGGCCTGCGAGCGTTTCTGAACTTTGACGAATCAAATCACGGGATGCCGAGCCGAGAATGAGATATTGTCCATTCACCCCGCTTTGATCGATCAGACTTCTCAGAACCGGAAATAGTTCTGGAACCCGTTGAACCTCATCCATACACACCAGCCGACCCTGATGAAGTTTAAGGAACGCCTCTGGATCGCGTAATTTATTCCGATCCGACGGGAGCTCCATATCCAAATAAACCGCATTCTCAATTTTTTTTAATAAGTATTTTGCCAACGTAGATTTACCGCACTGGCGAGGCCCTAAAAGAGCTAGCGCTGGATTGTTTTCTAACCGTTCACAGGCGGTTGTCTCAATCTGCCTATTAATATAACCATGTTTTTTGTTATTCATAATCCCGTATTACATGGATGCGGCATGTGCTGTCAAGGACTTATCTGAGCTCCAAATGCGGAAACCGTTCCGTCGTCGGCACCAATAATCATCATGCCGTTCACCAGCGCGGGCGAGGTGATTTCGTCGCTGATTTCCGTTGACCAGATCTTTGTCCCCTCGGCGAGGTTAAGTAAAAAAAGAAGACCGTCGGCAGAAACGACGACGGTGTCTTTTGCGACCACCGGAGATGTCGGCAGGCCGCCGGTATCAAATTTCCAAATCCGGTCGCCGTCTTTGCGATTCACGGTATAAACCACGCCGTCGTCGGAGGAATAAACAACGCGGTTTGATGTGACAACCGGAGTAGAAAAGGTCTGGTCTTCCGATTCGTGACTACTCCAAACAAGCTCGCCCTGCTCCAGATCGGCGCAAAGCAAACTGCCATCGCGAGCTCCGGCAAAGGCAAAGTTGCCGTCGACCGCCACGCCGCCGGCCACCTGCGCATCAGCTCCAATTTCTATATCCTGCAGATGCATGCCGTCCGCCGCCGAATAAACATGTAAGGCGGACAGACAGCTCCCAAAAACAATCCGCCCGGCCCCGACACCGGGTGAACCATCGCACCGCTCCACGCCCTCGGTTTTCCAAAGGCGCTCTCCGGTTTTCATGTCGATGCAATGCAATGCGCCTTCGCTCTGATCGAGCACGATAACGGCACTGTTTTTTGACCGCCCCGAAGTGTCGAGGGGCTGCAACGCAGACGAACAGTCCCGAAGATTATCTTCACTTTGCGTCTTTGCGTCTTTGCGGTCAGATTCCGTTCCGCATCGTATGAGATTAGGCGAGCCGATAAAAATGCCGTCCGTTTCATAGCGCCAGTGCTCCGCGCCGGTTGCGGCATTAAGCGCGAGTAGCGTCCCGCGCGACGTTCCGGCAAAAACGAGATCGTCTGCACAAACCAGCGGGGCATCAAAGCGCAGCGGCATTTCCTGTCCGGCAGAGTTGATCCGTGTGAAGCTTTTTTTCCATAGACTGGTGCCCTTTAAATCGAGAGCGACCACCTGCCCTTTGCGGGCGGAAAAGAAAATCCGTTCGCCGTCCGACACCGGCGTGCTATCAACCGCACCGCCGGCATTAAACCTCCAAAGAAGCGTAGGTTGATCCGACAGCGGAGTCGCAGAAAAACCGGTCAGCCCCGTACCGCCATGATAGGTCGGCCACTCGGCAAAAAGCACGTCCGGAATAACCGCCAGCAACGCAACCGCGATAGGTAACCGCAAAGACGCGAAGACGCGAAGACTTCCCTTCCTTTGCCGCTCTACTTTTTTGCGGTCAAAACTCATGAACGACCCGTCTATTTTAAATTAAGACACTTGATCTGAGTGTGGTCACGGACAAGCAATTTGCCGTCGGACAGAGCAATCGGGGCCCAGGTCTGACCTTTTTCCGCAACGACCTTAGCGGAAGCCAGTTCATTAAATTTTTTCGGATTCGCGGCGATCAGATGCAGTATGCCGGAGTTTCCGTCGAGTCCGATCAGCATGCCGTCGGCGGCCAGCATATTGAGGTGCTCAAAGGAGGGTGCCCCGTCAATCTGATTGGTATCCCACTGCACTTCGCCGTCGAGATTGATGCAAACCAGTCCTTTGCTCGGTTTCTTTGTCGTCCCGCCGACAAACAGATGGTCATTCACAAAAATCGGCTGCTCAATCCAAGTAGCGGCGTCTTCTGTTTCCCAGAGTTCCTTAACCTTGTTTCCTTTAATCTGAATATAGGTAGAAACAGATTTGTAGCCGGAGGAAATAAAGAGTGTATCGTTGCCCGTCATAACCGGATTGGGAATCGGGTTGAAACAGGACCATTCTTCATAATCCCACAGCACCTTGCCGTTCATCGGCGATAGAGCAAAAACAACCGTTGGACGCAGTGCTTTCGGCTCTGCCGGAGCCTCTTCGGCATCTTCCGATTTGCGGCGCGACGACTTCTTCTTCGGTTTTTCACCGCCCGCCACAACGAGAATCTGATCCTCTCCATCCATTTTGATCAAAGCGGGGGAGGTCCATCCTCCACCAAAGTAATCATTGTTCATCCAGACAACCTCGCCGGATTTTGGATCCATCGCCATCACGCCGTGCGATTCAGTTAACGGAGCAAAGATCACCAGATCGCCTACCAGCAACGGTGACTGGGCAAAGCCCCATGCCGCAGATATTTTCCCATAGTCCCGTTGCATGTTTTTTGACCACATCATCTTTTGCGACTTTAAGTCCACACAAAATACAGTGCCGTGAAGCGTTACAGCATACAGCGAATCTTCCGTCACGGTCGGAGTGCCTCGCGTGCCTTCATATTTTTTACTGGTCAACTCGCCGGGATCGTCGAATTTTACACGCCACAGCTCTTTGCCGGACTCAAAGGACAAACAACGCAGACTGCTCACTCCGTCCTCATAATCCATTACATAGACCTTACCATCCCGAATAGACGGGCCGGCATAACCGGTCGTCACATCAGCGGCCCAAAGGACCTGCGGGCCTTCGGCGGGCCAGCTTCGTGCCAAGCCGGTTTCAGTCGAAATATTATCACGTGTCGGCCCGCAAAACTGCGACCAATCCGCCGCCACGGCGACTCCAGCCAACACAATCCCCCAAACAATAACTCTCGCTGTCTTTTTCATAATTCTCCCCAAAGAAGCCTATTATCCAATTAACGCCTTATAGACCAAAATCATTTTTTGCGCCATCGTTTCAACACTGAATCTTTCGTTCACGGCTACGCGACCGGCTTGCCCAAGCCGACGAAGTTCCTGCGGATCGGACAGAAAATTCCGCAAAGTTTCTACCAGATCGTCCGCAATCACGCCGCCGCCGGTCGCCTCAATCAGCTCTGGGAACGCCCCCGCATCGGGCTGCACCACCGGCACCCCAGCGGCCAACGCCTCCAAAATGTAGGTTCCGAAGGCCTCGCCCTGCTCGACCGGCACACATAGAACCGACAACGACTTCAAAAACGCCAGCCGATGTTCGCGACTGAAATCCTCAATAAATTCCACATCCTTTTCCAGTCCATGTGCCGTCAATTTTTTTCGTAGCGCCTCAACATAATCACAATCGGTGCCGACCATTCCGCCCGTCGCGCGCAACTTCAGGCAGGCTAATCCTGAACCCTTCTGTTTTTCCAATGGTTGGAACTTTTTCAATTCGATAAACGCATCGACTAGGCGGCCGAGCCCCAGCGACTCATTCATGCGCGACAAATACCCGATCACCGGCGGGTCCAGATCCAGCGACGCCTGTTCATAGCCGTTCAGGTCGATGCCAATATGCACCACATCGATCCGGTCACGTGCAATCTTCAGCCGTTCGCTCATCCGATCTGCGTACCAGTGACTCACCGCAACAAACCGGTCAATATCCCCGCACCGTTCAGAAATCGCCTTCCAACAGGCCTCATCGTGTGGCGAATCAATTTTATCCAGCCACTCATCTTCATCCTGTAGCGAGCAGACCACCGGCACATCTAAAGCGGCTTTAAGATCTGCCGCCAGCCCGATCAACAACGCGTTTGAAATATGAATGATGTCCGGCTGTTCGTGCTCTTTCAGCCACTCCACCAATCGCGCCACCTCTTTGCATTGATTACCGTCCGAGCCCTCCAGCATTGAAATTGTCATCGGACCGAGCCCCGCCGGCGAGGTGGTGCCTTCCATTTTCGCGGCGCGGCGCAGCATCCATTTGGAATCAAACAGCCGATCGAGCCAACGCGGCGTTTTACGGAATAGAGGAACCTGTTGCTGGAGCCATACATTGATGCCGCCGAAAAAGACCGGTGTATTTGCCTGCACTGGATCGCCGTCCGTGAACATCGGCAGATACATCGGCATCATCACCACATCCATTCCCTGCCGCCGCAATGCCTGCACTAGCGCCGCGTCACGCATACAATTCTGACAATAAAACGTACCGCCTGAACCAGGAACAATGTGTACAATTTTCATTAAACTCCCTCCCCTTACTTTTATTCCAAAATTTAGCAGAACGGTTCCTCTGCTGTTTTTGACCGCAAAGACGCGAAGACGCAAAGAAACGCACCCCATTCAGAAATACGGAATCCTGTTTTTCTCACTCTCTTCTCCTTCGTGTCTTAGCGTCTTTTCGGTAATCCAATTTTTTTGGCAGTACTACTGGAACTCAGCCGTATTCGGCGGGGGTCCGGCCATCCCTTTCACTCCCTGCCGAACCTACGGATGAAACCATCCTAAGTTCAGGCGTTACTTCACTCCACCCAAAACGCGAGAGCACCCGTCGGGCACACCGCGACACATTCTTTCGCCGAAATCTTGAGCCCCTCTTTGAGGGCTTCATCAAACGGAACCACAACCTTCGTGTTGTATCCGCGACCCGCAAAAGTGATGCCCAGCTCTTCGCCCGCACGTTTGCTAACGCGAATGCACAACCCGCACTTGATGCACTTACCCGGCTCAAAAATCACATCACCGTCCTGCCCAACCAACTCAATATGCTTCCGCTCATCGGCCGGAAACTCGCGCTGATCGGCGCCGTACCGGTCGGCATACAAACGCAGCTTACAGCTTTCGGGCTTACGGCAGTCGCAATGCAGACAGCGCCCGGCTTCCACCTGTGGAGCAGACATTCCTGTCTGCTCAGCCGATGCACAATTTTTCATCAACTCCCGCGCCTCTGGATCGCGCACCTTGCCGAGTTTAAAATCGAAACGCGGAGTCTCCGACGCGCCGATGGCCTTCAGCGCAGCTGCCTTGCCTTTGGCCACAGCCAGGACCGCAATTTTATGCTCCTCCGGCTCAACGACGGCATCAAATTCCGACGCATTCGGCGATGAGTTCAATTCAAACTGAATGCCCGCCGCCTTTAGCCACTCAATCTCAGCATCTAAAATTTCCGCAGGCAGTTGCGGGTTGGAGCGCAATGACCCCCCAGCAAGCGCCGCTTCGTCAAACACAGTGCACGCCCAGCCCATCTGCAAAAGTTTCCAGGCACTGGAAAGTCCGGCCGCGCCGCTCCCGATAATGGCAGCTCGTTTTCCCAAGGTAGGGACGGCGGTCCCAGCCGTCCGCTCTTCAACAGCACTCCGCACAGTCAACGCGCTCGGAGAACACGCCCTACCAACTTGACGATGCATTTCGCGAATGGTGATTGCGGAATCAACCTGCGCGCGGCGGCAGCCCTTCTCGCACGGCGCGGGGCAGATCATGCCGAGCGCGACCGGAATCGCGAGATCGCGCCGCGCAATCCACGCGGCCTCTTCCAGATTACCGCGTTCCATTTCGCGCAACATCAGCGGGATATCGAGATGCGCCGGACAAATCCGCTGACAGGGCGCCTGGCAATCGCCGACATGCTCGCTCAGCAAAAGGTTGAGAATATTGCGCCGAGCGGACTGCACCTCTTCGCACTCGGCGGCGACGTCCAACCCCTCCGTAGCGCGGGTCGAGCAGGAGGGGATCAGCTGTCCGGTGGCTGTGTTTTTCACCACGCAGAGCATACAGGAAGTTTCCGGCTCGCAACCGTCCAAATGGCACAGCGTCGGGATTTCAACACCGATCATCTTCGCCGCATCGAGCACGGTTGCGCCCTCTTCTACACGTACTGTAATTCCATTAATTTTCAAATTTATCATAATGTTTCAACTACTTTTTTTGACCGCGAAGACGCAAAGGAAAGAAGGGAACATCCCTAAGAACACAGAATCCATATTTTTCCCATTTATCATTTTATTCTCCTTCGTGTCTTCGCGGTCATAAATTGATCCTGTTCGGCTTGCTCTGCGACGGCTGTTTTGACCGCAAAGACGCTAAGACGCAAAGGAAGGAGACTGGTTCAGGAACATAGAATTCACTTTTTATCATTCGCTTCTCCTTCATGTCTTTGCGGTCATCAAATCGTTCCTGTCATGTTTTTTTATCTCACTTCCACCGCGTCGACCGGGCAGATTTGGCGGCAGGCACCGCACCGCACACATTTTTCGGGGTTGATTTTAAATACATCGTAGGGATCGCCGCTAATGGCTTCCACCGGACAGTCGACCGCGCACTTGCCGCAGCCGATGCAGTCGTCGCTGATCGAATAGGTGATTAGTTTTTCGCATTTACCGGCCGGGCAGCGGCCTTCGATATGCGCTTCGAACTCCTCGCGGAAATAGCGAATCGTCGTCAGCACCGGATTGGGCGCGGTTTTGCCGAGTCCGCACAGACTCTGCCCTTTCACGATCTCCGCCAGCTGTTCGAGCTTTTCAATGTCGCCCGGTTTGCCACCGCCTTCGCATAGCCGTGTGAGAATTTCGAGCATGCGTTTGGTGCCGACACGGCACGGCGTACATTTTCCGCACGATTCGCTCTGCGTGAAGGAGAGGAAGTAGCGCGCCATTTCGACCATGCAATCGCGATCGTCCAACACAATAAATCCACCGGAGCCCATCATGGCCCCGACTTCTTTCAGTGCCTCAAAGTCAACCGTTGTATCGCCGAGCGAAGCGGGAATACATCCGCCGGACGGCCCGCCAATCTGAACGGCCTTAAATTCCCGGCCGTCGGCCACGCCGCCGCCAATCTTTTCAACCACCTCGCGAATCGTCATCCCCATCGGCACTTCGATGAGTCCACCCCGTTCAATTTTTCCGGCCAGCGAGAAGACCTTGGTTCCCTTGCTATGTTCGGTGCCGAACGCCGCGAATGCCTCCGCGCCGTTGCGGATAATCCACGGAACCAGCGAATAGGTTTCGGCGTTGTTGACTAGTGTCGGACATCCGTTGAGCCCTTTTTCGGCGGGGAACGGCGGGCGGTAGTTCGGCATGCCGCGCCGCCCTTCGAGCGAGGCGATCAACGCCGACTCTTCGCCACAAACAAATGCGCCCGCGCCTTCAAATACCTTCAAGGTCAACGAGTGCCCACTTCCACAAATATTTTCGCCAAGCAGCCCGGCCTCTTCGCACCCGACGATCGCCTGCCGCATTCGTTTAACGGCCAGCGGATATTCGGCGCGGACATACAAAATACCTTCGGTCGCGCCGACGGCAAAGGATGCCAAAATCACGCCTTCGATCACGCGGTAGGGATAGGACTCCATGATCATGCGGTCCATGAATGCGCCCGGGTCGCCTTCGTCGCCGTTTAAAATGATGCCTCTTCAGCAGAATCTGTGGGTTGATTCAGGCTCAGGCAACCCTCCCATCGTGTGAAGTAGGGCGATTTTGAGCACTTCATAGCTCCGAAAACCAAAGGCTTTTCTCGTTACCAAATTCACTTT
>Ga0307990_1002720_pt1 | contig 13947 bp, 7 predicted proteins | sample EllFjometagen129_FD_203168 | JGI IMG/M metagenome (GOLD analysis project Ga0307990, IMG submission 203168) | Marine microbial communities from Ellis Fjord, Antarctic Ocean - #129 | ecosystem: Environmental > Aquatic > Marine > Unclassified | place: Southern Ocean | collected 2014-10-08
GGATGCTCTGCGCGGAGAAAAAGACCGCCTCGGCGAAACCATCAATGCGTTTACCGATGTGTATCAAAACCCGGAACAGGGAGAAGTGATGCGTAATTACGCCCTTCAGCATCTGTCATCGGTCTATATTGATAATGTTTCCGGTCTTTCAACGACCGATAAGTCACAGATCATCGCCGTCTTTACAAAGGCATTGGACGATCACAGCGCCGAATCGTTGGCGGGCACAGCATTGATTGGATTGCAGGATGCGTCCCGCTGGGATGCCAAAACCGTCGCTCCCTCCTCCGTCGGCAATGCAGCCATGACGTTTTTGCGTGATGAGAACTCAGGCGATCTCTCTAAAATATCAGCATTTCAGGTTAGCGGGGAGTTGAAGTTAAACAGCGCAGGTCCCTATGCCCGCGAGGTCGCCTTCGACAGCAACGCCGACTGGATGCTTCGTATGAGTGCCGTCTATGCCTTGGGACAACTCGGCAAAACGACCGGGCTCGAAACACTTTTAACCGACCCAAACAAACACATAAGCCGCGCCGTGCGCATGGCATTGAATATAAAGAGGTAACCCTATGAACGTTTCAAAAACTAACCGTTTCCTTAGTTGGATTTTGATTTGCGCCTTCTCCCTTATGCAGGTCTCTCCCGCTTGGGCGAATACAAATGCAAATCCATTTGATGGATTGACAGATGAACAAATTGAAAAACTATTGGATTTTTTGTTTGGCGATCCGGTTAACACCAAATCAGGTGCTGTGTATTTTCTTGAAGAAGATTGGGAGTTTAATACTCCCGGAGTGCCAATTGTTTTGAGGCGCACGTACAATAGTGACGAAGCATATGACAGTCCTGTTGGATCTGGCTGGTCGCACTCCATGGACTGGAGGCTGCATCAGGCCCGTGAAATTGTAACGAAAATCATTCCGCCGGTTACGAATCAAAACTTCAAGGTTAACCTGTGGGAGGGCACTCAGCTATTGTGCGATGGTCAGGTTTATACCAACGGTATTGCTCAAACTAATCTGCTCACAATCATTCCAAAGTTTCGGTGTGGAGCCCCAGTTTATGAACAGGTCGGTGCTTATGTATCTCAGCCGGGAGGCAATTATTCGGTCGACCTGAATCAGCCAGACACATATGGTGCAATCGCGAATATTAGTCCGCTTCCGGTTGCCAGTTTGGAAGATATGGACGGGAACCCGTTACCGGAGGACGGGGTGGCGTATGAAACCAACCAATGGCTGGAAGTTTACACCGGCAACGGCCGCTCGACCCGCTTCTGGGATAATAATACCAACGGAACCTATTTGGCTCAAAACAGCAACTGGAGAATCACCTCCACGAACAATCTGTGGACATTGCGTCTGTCGGGCGGTGAGGAGCGTATTTTCAATACGGATGGGCGCATGGTTCGCCATCAGAATGGTTGGGGACCCGGAATTTCTTTCAGTTATACAGACGGAGAACTGACTACCGCAGAACATGACAACGGCCTGACGTTACAGTTCGCTTATGCGGACGGACACATAACCGGAGTCAGTGCTGGATCGGGGGCAAATTTAACGTATGGGTATACGAATGGATTGCTCGATACCGTCACACAGAACTACGGTTCCAAACAGCGCGTCCGGCACTTTGAATACACGGATGGAGTTATGACTAAACGAATTAACCCAGAAGGGCACGAGTATAATTACGGCTATGAGACGGACGCCAACGGAAAGCTGACGTCGAAATCCAATTCAGGTTCTGTTCAGCCAGGGAATTATTTTTCTCAGTCTTTGGTTTATCGCAGCGAAACGCTGACCGATGCTGTTTCTTATACTCGCGGGTTGGAACAGTGGAACCGCTTTGCGTTCAGCTCGAAAACTGGGGAGCTGACGGAACATTTCGGCCCAGGAGTCAACACTGTTGATGCGGAAACCCGTGGGATTAGTTACAGCTATAATTCTGCCGGAGACAAAATAGAAACGGCAACGTTTGATAACAATGCTGGGGAGTTTTTCTCATCCTTCACCGACTACGACGGGCGACACAATCCGACGAACCGTTCAGTAGCGTATAACACCACCAACCGGACTCTGGTTTCTTCCATGGTTTGGAACCACGACTTTATGCGGCCGTCTTCCATTCAGAATGCCGACGGCGAAAAAACAATGATGACTTACGCTAATGGAAGCCTGCAAACGCTGAAGCAGTTTTATACAGAATCGAATAGCTATGACACCGCATATGGCTATACCACCAGCGGCCAACTCGCTACGCTTACTAATGCCAACCAGCACACCACAGCCTATACGTACGATTCGGATGGCTATCTGGATATCGCGACCCCTTCAACAGGGCCTAAAGTTGATATGGATTTCGGTTCCTCTGGAAACATTGCACGGGTGGAAGTTCTTCCCGAGGGCGGCGGTGCCGGCACTGGGCGTGTTACTGAGTTCAATTACAATCCGCTGGGGTGGCTTGAGTCTCGCGTTGATGCCGACGGGCGGGGTGAGACCAACAGTTACAACAAACTCGGCGATCTGACCAATACCGTTGACCGAGCAGGTCACGTCACTGACTACACTTACACCCCTGAAAGTCGCCTTGCTTCCATGACGCAATATTTAGAGGTTGGTGGCAGCAACGTTCCCGTAAGGTTGGCTTATGACTACGACCAGCAACTCAACGCTCTGCGCATCACGGAGCCACGCGGACGCTACGTCGAAAGCTATCAGCTCGACATCCAGGACCGTGTCACCTCCGTCACCAACATCGAAGGCCAGGCCATGTCCATCGACTATGGTGTCGCCGACTTTATCAACTCCATCACCCGCTTTGATGGGTCCACCATCTCCAACACCTACGACACCGCTGGCCGACAATCTGAGACCGCATATATTCCCTTTGGAGGGTCAGCGGCCTCGCTGACCGTTTCCCGCGATTATTATCCCGACTTCCAGCTCAAAACCATCTCCGACGAAACGACTTCCGTTTCCAACACATATAACCGTTTAAATCGTTTAACCGTTCAAAACGCTCAAGTCGGAAATCTTCAATCATCAATCGCCAATGCCTATGATCCGGTTGGTAATGTAACGAATTCCGTTGTCACCTTCGGAGGGTCGAGTTCCACCTCGACCGCCTATGAATACGATGAGGCGGAACGCCTCACCTCCATTGCATCTGGACTTTCGACCTTAGACCTTCAGACCTTCGACTACGCATACTCGCCAATTAATGGCCGGATCTCTTCTGTAACGAACTCCGAATCTGGAGTCGTCACCTCCTATGCCTACGACATCATGGACCGCGCCACCAACATCACCTACACCGCGTCAGATGACAGCCTCATCCGTTCCCTCGACTATCAGTACGACGCCCTCGGGATGATCACCAACAAGGTCCTTTCCGGAGGGTCGAGTTCCACCTCGATCGATTACGAATACGACACCATCAACCGCCTCGTTGGCGAAACCCGTACTGGAGGGACGACGTCCTCGTCGTCCTATTCCTATGACCTCGCTGGCAACCGCACCTCTGTCATTGCTGTAGCCGGGGGCGGTGACCCCGGGACCAACACCTACACCCTCGGCACTGGCAACCGCCTCGCCTCTTGGGGAGCCAACGGTTCCGCGCTCTATGATTCCGCTGGAAACACCACCAACCTTGTCTCCAACGACGGCGCGGAGCTCAACCTCCAATGGGATGAGCGCTACCGCCTCACATCCGTTGAGGGTGGGGACGGCTCTCCGCAGCCGTCCGTCTCCTATACCTACGATGTGCTAGGTCGCAAGATCAGCCGTACCGCAGGCATCCTGCCTGCCGAGGTCGAACACTACATCTATTCCGGCAACCAGATCGCCGCCGACCTCGACGAAAACGGAGACATCATTCGTTCCTATACATGGGGCCCCGGAATTGATAACCTCCTCTCCATGACGGTTTATACCCATTCTGGAGGGTCGACGGCCTCGTCGACTTATTACACAGTAAAGGATCACCAAAACAGCGTGCTAGCCTTCACCGACGCCTCCGGCACCCTTGTCGAATCCTATGCATACGATGCCTGGGGCAACGTGACTGTCTACGACTCCAGCAACTCGGAACTCGAAACTTCCCAACTCGGAAATCGTTATCTCTTCCAAGGAAGAGAATACGATTCCTCAACCGGCCTCTACTATTTCCGCGCCCGTTGGTACAATCCCGAAACCGGCCGCTGGCTCTCCAAAGACCCCATCGGGATTTCCGGTGGCCTAAACCTCTACGTGTTCTGCGGAAACAGTCCGGTCAACTTCACGGATCCACTTGGGTTGCAAAGTTTTAACAATCCGACAGGAGCAGGAACGGGGTCAGTAGGTTCAGGATTTAATCCTCATGCATCGACTCCTGGTGGAACAACCAATATCATTTTTACGAACGGGCCTTCTTGGTCACAGGAAGATGTGCCTCCTTTCTTTAATCCAGACTTTAACGGAACCCCCGTTGATGTAAGCGAGACGGCTTCGACAGCAGAACTGTTTCTTCATGGTGCATTATGCTTGATATCTGTATTGAAAGGCGCCATTACCCTAACAAAGGGCGGCGTTAACTTGACTTTAAAAGTAACAGGTCTTAAAACAGGCACAGAGGCGGCCAAAGCTCTTGAGCAGGCCATTAAGGCGGGAAAAATATCGCAAAAAATAGCAGATAAATACGCTAAAAAATTATAAGGTTTTTATTATGAAAAGAGTAATAATTATATTGTTATTTTTGACTGCGGTTACTTCTGGTTATATGGGGTGGGCGACCTTGGCTCCGCATTATGCGGAAGCGAAATACAGGGAATACTACACATCTATCCAAAACGGAAATTTGGAGTCGGCGTTAACGGCGCTAAATAAGGCAATATTTTTTAATTCGAAAGATGTGAAGTATTACTGGGCTCGTGCGCGTTTATACTGGATGCTCTTTCAGGAAAATGCATTGGATGCCGAAGCTTTGAAGTGTTCCAAGGAAGATTGGCTAAAGATAATAAACCTAAAAGATGAAGATGGGACGTGGTCACGATGGAGTGATGTATATTTTGGCATAGCTCAGGCCGAATTTAATTTAGGCGAGTTTGATCAAAGTGCTTCCAATTATCTGTGTGCTCTTCGACATACGTCGGATCCTGTCCGCAGGGGAGGCATTGCGGTACTTTTGGGATATATATATTTTACACAAGAGAATTATAATAAAGCCATTCAATGGTTAGATAAGGTTCCAGAGAATGATCGGGATTATGTTAAATCATGTTTGTGGAATGCGACGAGCAACCATAGGCTACATAATTTTAAGAGGGCCGAAGAGTTATATTTAAAATACCTCGCTATTAGACCTCATGATCCTGAGGTGAATTCGTATTTGGCTTATCTTTACGCAGAACAAGGTGCTTACACCAAATCGATTAAGTACCTGAAGTCAGGACTCATTAAGGTTAAAGATATTTGCATAGTATTTGATACGATGTCCCAAAATATTTACACGCAAGTTGAGACATCTGTATATTTGAAGTTGTTTAATCATTTTTTCGAACGCTTTCAGGATGAACTCGAATCCTATGTAGCCGGAGATTTTGCTGAAGATAGCGTAGAGATGAAAAAGCTCAACACATTTTATCAATCAGTAAATAAAGTTGTTGTTAATGCTTTGGATAATCCAAATCCTGAGGTGTCGGGTTATGCAGAAGTGCTTATTGGGAAAATAAATGAGGCTGGTTTATACAGAAAAGGTGCCTGTGAAAAGGGTCAGTCCTTTGATATTTGTGTTGACGCGGACGGCTCCGATCAGTAGAAATTTTTTATGCCGAGAAAACCACGTATAGAGTATCCGGGAGCGATCTATCACATCATGAGCCGGGGGAATCGCGGGGATGCGATTTTTCTGGATGAGAAGGATTACGAGACGGAAAAAGGGTCAGTCCTTTGATATTTGTGTTGACGAGGACGGCTCCGATCAGTAGAAATTTTTTAAAAAAAGGGTCAGTCCTTTGATGTTTGTGTTGACGAGGACGGCTCCGATCAGTAGAAATTTTTTATGCTGAGAAAACCACGTATAGAGTATCCTGGAGCGATCTATCACATCATGTGGAGACGGGGTCACGTCTCAATATTCAATATTGATGAGCAGGAGTGATTCTATTTAATTGGTTGTATGGCAAGACCCGTAGCGCCGACGTACATTGTTTGTGTGAAACGCAGGTCTATTTTACGAGCTGGGGGGCTTCCGTCTGGCGGGTCGGGCCTTGCAGCAGGGAGGAGATTTCTTTGGGTAGGTTGGTCAGCCGCCAGTACGGTTTGTCGAGCGCACCGGTCAGTTTGAATTCGAGTAGGCTGAAGAGCGGAGCGGTGCCTTGTTTGAGAATGTCGGCGCCCCACAGATGAAGCTGATACCATTCTTTGTTTTCCCGTGTCTGGCGCAGCGGTTCAGCCTTCAGGACGAAATCGAGGCCTGTTTTCGGAGAGAAACTTCCGCGCCCACGGGCGCTGAGCAGTGTTCCGCCGAGCTGAAGGTTGTCGGTGCGCAACGCGCCGTCGTGGAGTTCAAATTTGGAGTAGAGAGTGGTCATGGAAAAAAACGAAAACCCGGGCAGGGTGGTTCGGATGAGTCGCGAAAACCCGCCGAGGATCGGGAGGTCATGTAGCTGACCGTCTTGGATTTCCACTTTGCCCTGACCCTTTGCAGATGCCCAGAATCCGTTGGCGGTATCGGCGGTGATGTCGAGTGTGGTCGAAAGTTGGCCCTGGGTACGGCTGTGGTTGTTGGTGCTGAGGTGCTGGGCGAGCTGGTTGAGGTTGAGTCGGGTGGCGCTGAGATCCAGACGGTACGGAGACTTTTCATCGCCGAACTGAAGATCAAAGATAGCCGCGCCTTCCACAACGCCATCGAAGAGGTTCATCGATGTGTCGCTGAAGATCAGTTGGTCACCTCGGGCTTCGATCTGGCCTTGAAATGAATCTGCATTCAACCCGGCAGCGGAAACGGCTGTGGCTTGAAGAGAGCCCTGAACCGCGTGGTCGGTTCCTCCGCTGTAATCGATTTGTCCAGAGGCGGTGGAGGTTAACGGGCCGGTGAAGTTGAAGTGGTTTAAAATGGTGGGGTAGTCTGGTGCAATAAATTGCGCGATGACGGCGGGGGAAAACTCGTTGGTTACATCGAAGAAAGCCAGTTTTTTGGCAAAGTCGATCGCAACGGTTCCTGAAAAGTTCTGATCTCCGCGGACTGCTTGGAGCGAGGTCAGGGCGAATATGCGGTTGGAGTAGGCCATCGTGAGGTCGAGCGTGTCGATCGGAATGCCCGCGCATAGAACGTCCTGTCCAGACAGGGTGGCGCGCATTAGTAATGATCCTTTTTCCCCGCCCCATGATACGTCTGCTGTAATGTCCGGAAAATGATTGGTGAAGTTGACACGGTTGATCCAGTTTTGAGCCCCGCCGCCGAGCAGGGTGCCGACGGGCGCGGAGGGAGCGCTGCCCTGTGCGGAGACGTGCCATGCGCCGGAGTCGATATCCATCTCAACGTTCCCGGTGAGCAGACCGCCGTTGGCTTGTGCCTGAATGCTATTAACCTCTAGACGGTTGCCGGTGCGTACGAGATCGAAACGCAGCGGGTCGAGCGTCAGATCCTCGCGGGTGATTTGCAGGTTGTGCATCTGTATGCGGGCTTGTTCAAGAAGTTGCTGCGGCGGGCAGGGTCCAAGTGAGGCATCAAACTCCACCGCGCCGAACGGCTGGAGTCCGGACTGGGCAATTCCGGCGGCGGCGCTTTCCGGCAGCAGACTGAGCAGATCGACGATTTGCAGGGAGTTCGTTACGTCTAGTTGAGCGGTTCCTGAGGAGAGGTTATAATTGCCGGAAAGGCTTAGCTGTTCGTTATTCTGCAGGGTGATCTGTAGGGAATCGAGTTGCACCTTGTTGTTGCGAAAATGCATCGAGCCGGCGATACGGTCGTAGAGTCGCTCCTGTCGCCGCAGGCCGCCGGCGATGAAGGTGGCATCGAGCGTCGTCTGTTCCCAAGTGCCGGATGGAAGGTCGAAATGGAGGTTGAATTCCGGCGGGGTGCTGAACGTGAGTTCGCTCAGGAGTTCTGCGGCTTGCGTCGCATGGGTCTGGAGTGCGTTGTAAAATGCGGGATTTGCTGGTTGCGTTTGATCCGGGAACGCGGCCTGTCCGTTGGCGTGCAGGGTATATCCGCCCCAATCGATTTCTGCGGTGTCCATTTCAAAGCCAGACGGGTCGATTTGCAGGTGGGCCTGTAACCGGTTAATGGTTCTGAAAGGATTCGTCTTATCGAGTGCATTTTCCCACGGGAGGCCCAACGATACCTCGATTTGTTTGCTGTACACGGTGAGATCCCACTGGGTTCGGGAAAGGGGCGTCCAGTCTTCGGGCCAGATGTGAATATAGAGCTTCTCCGTTTGAAGAACTGGCTTCAGATCGTCCGGTTCCGTGCTGTAGATCCGAACATTATGAAGAACCCATCCGCGGTGTGTAGAGAGGCTGATCGAATCGATCTGGAGCGGAATGCCTTTTTTCTGCAGCCATCCGGTAATGTTTTGAGTAAGCGGCCCGGGGATACCGATGGTTAGTAGATGGAAAAGAGCCAGAAGTACAATAAGAATAAGGGCGAATCCTGCCAGCCTGAACAGGTGCAGAATTCCCTTTCCCAAACGGCCCCGCGGGTTAGGGCTGCGTAATCTCTTCGGCTTGTTTTTCAAGAGGCTGTGTCAGTTCCTGGGTGAGGGCTTTTGCGGAGCTTTCCGGGAGAACAAAAACAATGGGTTGTCCCTGTAACATGGCGTAGCGGCCGTCTTCGGCAGTATTACCTAGCAGAAGAACCTGACCGAGAATATTGGTGCCGCTGAGTGTGATGCTTAGTCGGGTTTCTGGATTCACCAGTCCGTAGGCCGTTAGCGAATCTGGATTGAAGGCAACATAGCGCTCGGTGCGCAGGCCGGTCAGTTCTGCTGTGAGCTCAAACATTTCGTCGGGGTTGGCTTTTTGTGTCCGGTCGGCGGCGGCGTACTGCCCGTTAGCCTTTTCAACCCGGAATTCCTTTTCGCCAGCGGTTAATGTAACCGCCTTAATCTGCACCGGATCAATCTGTAGCACCGTGCGGGTGCGGTAGAAGAGGGCCTCACGAAACGCAGGATCGAACAGTTCGCCGCCGATGATACCGAACGAGAGTTCCTCATCGCGCTGGATCATTAGGCTCCCGTTCGCGAGGGGTTCACTGATGCGCAGGGTATGCTGTTTTTCGTCTGTTCCAAACGTAATGGACCAGGGTGCGTTGTCGATTTGCGCAGTCTGGAGGGCATCCGGATTGTCCACGAAGTCCATAATGACACTGCTGTTGATAGCCTCTAGTACTGTGTGGACCGATGCTTGTTCAGCTTCCCAGCGGGCGGGGCGCATCACGTGCCACTGATCGTTGGTTCGCAATAGTTCGGTTTGGTTTTCGCCGGATGTGATGATGAGGCTGGAAACGCGGTCGAGCGGCTCATTCGCGAGTTGCCGGTTGCGCAGGGTGTCGCTGTTTTGTTCAAATTCTGCGGCCCAGTCCGAAGCGACGGAAAAGATCGAATAGCTATCGCCCCATTTTGCATAGCGCGCTTCCGGTTGGTCGGGCAGGGGTTTGCCGATGTGCAGGGTCTGCGTTTCGCCGTCCTCTGCAAAGAGCGTCAGTTCGAGTGAGGCCTCTTTTGAGGCTTCTTCCAGGCCGTAGATGGTGAGGTCATCCGTTTGTTCATCGGTAATAAACTTTCCGATTCGGGCGGAAAGGATTTTTTCGATCAGTGTGTTTATGCTTAACCGGTCGGCCCGGCCCACATGCGGCTGTTGCATCATCCAATTGCTGCCCTCTGCCTGACGAAGTTGAAGAAATCCGCGGGTGCGCTGCAGGTCGATGCCGCGTACGGCCCCCGCTTTACTGGTGAACAGCGTGTGGTCGCGGATCCAGGCGGGATCTTGCGGAACCAGATTCAGCAGGGTCTTTGGCGCGGCGATAATATCGTTTCCGCTGGACGACATCACATACAGCATTTCGCCGAGCGGAGCGTCGCGGCCGATCAGCCAGGTGACGGTTCCCCTGTTATTTTTAAAGGTGATTCGTGCGCGCGGTTCGTCGAAGCCGTAGTCGGCGGGGGTCAGTCCGCGTTCTTTCAACGTTTGCGCAGTGATCAGCTCGCCGCGCTCGACGGCGGCCATGCCCGCGATCATTTGCTTGACCACCGCTGCGTTAACCGGTGCGTCGGATGGACGGATCATACGCCACTCGCCGGAAGTTTTGCTGCATTCGATCTGCACCTCATCCCGCTCCATTTGAATAAAATCAATGCTTTCCGGATAGACGCTGAACAGAGTGCGGGTTTGCAGCTCCTGCTGATGCGATGTGGCGCTGTCGCGTTCAAAAAACCAAATGAAAGCGGCGAGCAGAATGGCGCTGATGAATAGCATTCCTGTGGTGAATTTTCGTTTCATGCGATTATTTTCTTCTGAGCATCCAGAGAATAATTCCGAGCAAGGCCGCCAGTGCGGGGATTCCGCAGACGGCGCTCAAGAAGAGGATACGGGTGTCGGTGCGGGTCAGTTTAAGGCGGGTGTCGTTGATCTGTTTCGGAGCGATGGCCATCAGCTGTTCGCGGTTGAGCAGCCAGTTGAGCGAGCTCATAAACAGGCTGGTGTCGCCGCCGGTCAGGCCGCCGTTGGCAACGAAGCCGGAATCGCCGAACACAATAATACGTGCTGGGCGGATTTGCATATCGAGCAGTCCGGCGGTGGCACCTTTTTCGACGGCCACGGCCAGTGAGCGCGGCCCGGGCAGGTCCTCGGTTTCTTCGTCATATTTGGCAGGCGACTGTTCCGGCTGGGTTTCGGACCAGCTGTTGTCGGAGGAAAATGCCAGCGGGGTAACCTGCGGCCGGTCGGCGCCTTGGGGTTGTTCTGTTTCGGGCTCCACGGAGCGCGGCAGGTGAAAGATAGCGGCGGTGGTGCCAAGTTTGTCGGTCACGGGGTGGTTGTTATTATAGGAGCTCACAAACACTTCGCGGCCGGTCATGGTGCGCGCGGGGTCGAGTACTACATCATTGCGGAGCCGGATTCCCCAGTCGCGAAGAAGCGTTTCCAGCCCGGAGGTCTGTCCCGCATCGGCCAGAACCATCAGGCGTCCGCTACGCCGCAGCCAGGCGCTGATCAGCTCGGCTTCGGTTTCCGACATGCTTTGTGCGGCACCCGCCACGATCAGTACGTCGCAGTCGGCGGGAATCTTCTTTTCAACGCTCAATTCGAGCGTGTGGACCTCGGCGTTATCCCGTTCGATCAGTTGTTGAATGCCGGAGAAGCCGCCGCGCGGATCGAAGTTTTCGATATCGCGCTCGCCGTGGCCGGTCAAAAAATAGACAGAGGGTGCGGTTTGCTGAACCACACCTAGAATGGCGGAGGAGAAGGACTGCTCGCCGCGGAACACCATAATCCGTTCCACGCCGGAAGAAGCATCAATCTGCGCAATCTCGTCGGTACGCTCATATTCGTTGCGCTCCCCGCATTGGAATACCACTACATTGGGTTCGGTCACCTGATATTTAACCGCCATTTCCTCTGTTAGTGCGATGTCGCGGTCGGGGTCGACCCACTGAATATTCAGTTTTTTGGAATGGAACTCATACTCGCGCAGGAGGTTGTGGATGTCTTCGTAGAGTACATTTCCCGGCTGAAAGAACACCGTGATGTTCACCGGTTTATCCAGTGAATCGAGCAGTCCGATTGTTTTGGGCGACAGCGCATAACGTTGTGTGCGGCTCAAGTCGGTCCGGGTGTAGTGGCGATACGAGAGATAGTTAAGCATCAGAATAATAACGGCGGCCAGCAACAAGGCGGTGCCGGTATTCAATGCAATCCAGAAACGGTGTCTACGGGTTTTCATAAAAGGGGTATTCGTTATTTAATATTTTTTATTTGGCTATCTTTAGCTCATTCAATATTCCATGCATCCATTATTTCATTCTTCATCGTCTGGCCGAGATGGCCTTGGTGGTTGCGAAAAGGAAAAAGACGGTTGTGCTCAGATAGAGCACTATCGAGCGGGAGTCGAACACGCCGCGCGACGATTCCATCAGATGCAACGCCGACGAAAGGTAGCCGCCGATTTCGCGCACCAACGGGGTTTTGGAAAGGTGCGGTTCAAACAGGCCGCCAAAAAAAAGGATGCTCATAATAGAAAAGGTTGAGATGGCCGCAATGATCTGGTTGGAGGTCAGAGCGGAGGCCAGAATGCCCATCGCGATAAAGGCTGAGGCGATCAGGCCGACCATCAGATAGCCGCTCAGCACCGCGCCGGCGTCGAGGATGCCGATGGTCTCTGGTGCAATCTGGCGGATGATGACCAGATAGAAGGGAGTTGGTGCGCACATCAGCAGGAAAAAACTCAGGACGCCGGCGAACTTGGAGAGCACCACTGTGGCATCATTTACCGGTGCGGTCATCAAGGTCTCAAAAGTTCCGCTTTTCCGCTCTTCGGCGAAGGCGCGCATGGTCAGAACCGGTAACACAATTAACATGCACGACCAGATCACCACCATTAATCCCTGAATGGAATGGGTCAGTTCCTGATTCTCCTTCACCAGCCAGTAAAAGCCGCAGCCGGTTACCAGCAGAAAAAACATCAGCATTACATACGCGATTGGCGAAAGGAACAAGGCGGCGAACTCGCGTCGCCAGAGGGCAAAAAAGCTTCTCATGATTCCACCTCCAGTGCGGTCTCGCCATGCGTGATCGCAACAAAAATATCTTCCAGCGAGCGGTTTTCCATATGGAGCTCGCGAAGTTTCCAATCCTTGGAAACCACACAATCGAAAATTCGGGTGCGGATATTTGGAATGGCTGAATCGACCCGGAAGCGGTTCCAGCCGTCCTCCAGGGGTTCGGCCATAACAGCATCGACCCCGTCAATTGTCTTCAATGCGGACTCAACCGCTGTCGGATCGCCCAGAATATCGGCGCAGATCAGTGCGTTGCCCAGTAGCCGCTTCTGCAGGCTTGCCGGCGAATCCGACGCGACAATTTTTCCCTTATCAATAATCAACACTCGCTTACAGGCCATCTCAACCTCCGGCAGAATGTGTGTGGACAGCAACAGTGTGTGGCGTTCCGCCAATCGTCCGATCAGCTCGCGCACCTCGCGGATCTGATTGGGGTCGAGCCCTGCGGTTGGCTCGTCGAGGATCAGCAGGTCCGGTTCACTGAGCAGGCTGTCGGCCAGTCCGACGCGTTGGCGATAGCCTTTAGAAAGCTGGCCGATAATTCGCCGACCCATATCGCTCAGTCCGCATTGATCTTTCACAACGGCGATCCGGGGTTTAAGTGCGCGGCGCGGCACTTCTTTAATCTGTGCCCGGAACCTCAGATATTCATCCACTCGCATTTCCATGTAGAGCGGGCAGCTCTCCGGCATGTAGCCGATATGGCGGCGTGCCTCGAGCGGGTTTTTCATGATATCGAAACCGGCAATCTGTACCGAACCGCGCGTTGGATGCAGAAACCCGGTCAGCATACGCATCGTCGTGGTTTTGCCTGCACCGTTTGGGCCGAGGAAGCCGATAATCTCGCCGCGATCCACCTCAAACGAGATGTCATCGACCGCCCGGTACCCCGAAAACTGTTTTGTAAGATTACTAACTTTGATCATAGTTCAAATGCCTCAACACAATGCGGCACATTATGGATGACAACTTCTCGCAGTCAAGCCGCGTAAACGCTTTCCAATCATCGAAACTCTATTGCATAGAGGCGCACATTTCCCTGACCGCCGCAGCCTGGTTCCAATGTTTGGAACTCTATTGTCTAGTGCATAAAATCTGTAACCAAAGAGTTTTGACAAAAGGATGGATAAAAAAATTATTTTCCGCTGCGGCAGGTCTACCGGAAGCACGACAACAGCCCGAAACATTTT
>Ga0307990_1002721_pt1 | contig 13944 bp, 9 predicted proteins | sample EllFjometagen129_FD_203168 | JGI IMG/M metagenome (GOLD analysis project Ga0307990, IMG submission 203168) | Marine microbial communities from Ellis Fjord, Antarctic Ocean - #129 | ecosystem: Environmental > Aquatic > Marine > Unclassified | place: Southern Ocean | collected 2014-10-08
CCGGATGTCGCACTGTTTTTCGCGCTGTTTGCCGGGGCGTATCTAGTTTTCCGATTGTGGAATGAACAGGGCTACAAACCGTTGACTTGGCTGAAAGTGCTTCTTCCCGCTGCAGTCGTTGCATTTCTGTTTGCGGCGGGGCCGCTTCTCAGCGGTTACGAGCAGCAGGTTAAGGGCGCGGCGCAAATGCAGACGGACAATAAACAGGCCAAATGGGATTATGTGACCCAATGGAGTTTCCCCCCGGAAGAGATGATCGCATTCGTCGCCCCCGGCTACACCGGTTGGCGATCTGGCGAGTCGGACGGCCCATACTGGGGCCGCATGGGCCGCTCGCCCGGATGGGAACAGACACGCCAGGGATTCCAAAATTTTAAACTCGAAAATACCTATCTCGGGATCATTCCGATTGCGTTTGCGCTGTTTGCACTTTTTTCCTGCAGGCGATCAAAGCATCGTGCTGAAATCTTGTTCTGGGGTGGGGCGACACTCGTTGCGTTGTTGCTGTCTTTCGGCAAGTTTTTCCCACTCTACTCACTTTTCTACAAACTGCCCGTGGTGAACAACATCCGTAATCCCAACAAGTTTCTTCAGGTTTTTCAGGTTTGTTTGGCGATCCTAACGGCATACGGATTTGATGCACTTTTTAGTCAAAAGTCAAAAGTCGAAGGCCAAAAGTCTGATTGCTCTGGCGACCGAAAATTCTTCTGGGTGATGATCGCTGTGCTGGGCGGGCTGGTTCTGTGGAGTCTTAGTGCCTCCATGAACTTGACCTCGGGTATCGCGGAATTTACGGCTCAAGGCTGGCCGCAGGATGCGGCAAAGACGATCTCTCAAAATCAAATTACGGCGTTGTGGCATGCGTCGGCTATGGCGGCAATCGTTGCCGCGGTATTCGCACTGTTCAGTTTTCCAAACCTTGAAAAAATTTGCCGATATAAAAACTGGATTGCGGTGGGGCTGGTGCTGATTGTGGCGGCGGATGCCGTGAAACTATCGAAACATTATGTCAAAGAGATGCCGCGCAGCTATATTGAAGCCAACGCACTGACTGAATTTCTGAAAGAGAATCTGGGACCGCAACGTGTTGCCCTAGCATCGCAACAGGGAATGTACAACATCTGGACAACCTATCTGTTGCCTTATAATAAAATTCCCACCTTCAACTTTTCTGACATGCCGCGCATGGCGAATGACTACAAGGTGTTTTTAGAGCGGGGACAGCAGAACCTGCTCAATATGTGGCGCTTTTCTTCGGTCAAATATCTGCTGGGCTCCTCTGCTGTAGAGAAACAGCTCGCCGGACAGGCTCGTAAGGTTTTTGCCTATGATCTGGCTGCGGCACCTGACAATGAATTCCGGGTGGTGGCGACTCCGACCGGACAGCATGCCGTGTTTGAATTGCTGAATACCTTCCCGCGCTATGCGGTGACTGCTCCAATCGAGACGATGCCGGACGAACAGGCGCTGACCTCCATCTCACAGCTTCCTCGCCCTCAAACCGGCATCGCCGAGGTCCTGTCGTATCGTCCCGGAAAGGTGAAGCTACGTGTTGCGGCGGACGTTCCGTCAACACTGCGCGTTGCCGAAAAATGGGACGCAGACTGGAAAGCCGCCGTAGACGGTAAGCCCGTCGAAGTTGCCCGGGTTGATTACCTCTGTCAGGGGGTTGATGTCCCTGCGGGAACACATGAGGTGATGCTGAAATATGCTCCTTCAAAACTTTTCTTTTACATGCAATGCGGCGGTTATTTAATTTTGATTGCGACTCTGAGTGTTTTGCTACTACGGCGAAAGGAAGAGCATGCTGCGGATTAATATCGTTTATCAGAACAAGAATATGCCAGCGGATGTTCTGCCGGTAATTCAGGCTCCTGATGGATCCTATGCGGTTACGTGGAGCCGTCGACCGCAGAACGGTTCAGATGCGGTCGTTTACTTTAATCACTACACTTATAAGCGACGAATCCATGATCGAGTCTGCCCTGGCGCACTTAGGATTCTTTACATGTATGAGCCGCCAGCCATTGATCCAATGCAGTACACAAAAAGGGTCTGGAAACAGTTTGATGCCATTCTGACCTGGAATACCTATTTGATCGGAGCATCCCCGGCCTTTACGTTCGAGGCTGGAGCCTATTTCGATCTGCCCTATTGCTTTGATTACGGTGTGAAGCCGGTGACTAGCGCACTCGACCTCGCGACCCGCGAACGGGCGATCTGTCAGATTTGCGGCGATAAATATTCTCTATCGGCTGAAGAGATCTATTCTGATCGGCGTCAGGTCGCCCGCTGGTTCCATCAACACGCCCGCACTCGGATGGATGTGTTCGGTCGGCCGCCGATGGATACGCCAAACTACCGCGGCCCTTGCGCAAGCAAGGCGGAAACCTTCGCGAAATATCGCTATGCGCTTTGCTTCGAGAACACCTTCCACCCGCTTTGGACGCGCGGCTATCTGACCGAAAAGATTCTCGATTGCATGGCCTCCGGTACCGTTCCGGTTTATTACGGATGCAGTAACATCGAAGAACTGGTTCCGCGGGACTGCTTTATCGACTACCGCCGCTTTGCTTCTCTGGAAGAACTGGATGCATTTTTGCAGGACATGACGGATCATGAATATCTCGGCTATGCAGAACGCATGCGAAAGTTTGTGGCGGACTACAACGCTCCGATCCGGCACTCTGCGAATCGTCTTTATGAAACCGTGGCGGAAGTGTGCAAAACCCGCCCGGTGAAGCCGGCTCTAGAGTATCCGCCGGATTATACATCCATGAGCTCTCTAACCGGCCGGCTCCGGCTGGCCGCCATGCGATTCCTTTTGCCGCACCACCGGTTCGTCTATCCGGCATTCGCGCTGATCCGGGCACTGAAAAAGAAAATTTTAAAATGAAGATTTACTGGCTTATCCTCCCCCTGTTATGCCTGTTGACGGTGGCCTGTTCTCCGCGGGACCTGCCGGAAATCACATGGGAACAGGCCATTCAAGATCTGTATGCGCCGGAGTCGATTGCGGACATCTCGTTGCCGTGCACCGAAATTTACACATCGTATGACCGAACCGGCGGCAACAATGATTTCAGCAACGGATTTAAGAATCTCGGTGACGGCTGGCTGGAGTTGGCAGATTTGAAAGGCCCCGGAGTATTGACCCGTTTCTGGTTCACAGGCATTAAACGAGAAGCTCGCTTCCGGTTTGTTTTTGACGACGAAGATGCCCCGCGGCTCGAAGCGAGCTGTGATGCGTTCTATAAAGATGAAGCCGGATTTCCGGAGGCATTCACCGCAACAGATCAAAACTGCTACTATTCTGGATTTCCCATACCTTACGGGAAGCGGTTACGCATTCTGATTTCGGATGAGGGCTACAGTCAGGGTAAAGGGAAGCTCTACTTTCAGATCAATGCGACCCGTCTGAAAAACCAAATTATTGCATCTGCTCAATTTCCGGTTCCGGAGAGTGTGGCCGCTGCGGCGGAAATATCGAGGGCAGGGTTCTCTCAGCCGGTGGTCGGGGAGCCTCTTCAGCAGACCTTCACCCTCGCCGGCGGCGAAACACGGGATGTGCTCTTGTTGGAATCCGAAGGGATTATCCGGCAACTGCGCATTGAGCCGGACGGATGGGACGGCATGACCTTCCACCAGCGGCGGTTGCTTCTGCGGCAGATTTGGCTTCAGATTTCCTGGGACGGATCGGATGCGGCATCTGTACATGTTCCGCTGGGCGACTTTTTCGGGCAGGTGTGGGAGCCGAAGCAGCTCACAAACCTCTACTTTTCGGTGGATGACACCGGCTTCGCATGCCGCTTTCCGATGCCCTTCAGGAAATCAGCGGTAGTTGCTCTAAACAATCATGGGAAAACCGCAGTTTCTGGAACTATTTCAGTGCTGTACGATGCGCAGCCCGTTCCCGCCGACCTCGGCTACTTCCATTGCGGATGGATGCACAGCTCCGAGAATCTTCAGGGATCACCGCACGAAGTGCTGAATGTGAAAGGGCGCGGTCGGCTGGCCGGATGCCTGCTTGGCGTTGCTTCCATGGATCGTAGTTTTTGGGTGCTGGAGTCCGACGAAACCATCCTGCGCGACCATTCTAAAGAAGTTTTCTGGCAGGGCACTGGGCTGGAGGATTATTTTAACGGTGGCTGGTATTACCGGGCGGTGTTTCAAAATCCGTTGTTCGGGTTGACGGTAAAGCGGCCTTTTCGCACCGTTCAGTATCGCTATCATCTTGCGGATGCGGTCACCTTCGACAAAGCGCTCCATATGGTTTTCGAGCGCGGGCCGGATAACAAAAGCCGCGCCGTTTTTGACAGCACGGTCTATTACTATTTGGATCGCCCCGCAGCTGCTCCCGCCTCGCCATTCCGGAAGGCATGGCTGAATCCGCCGCCGGACGAATTTGAAGCCCGCTCCTTGATGACTCGTTTGTGGGACTATGAAAAATTCGGGGATCGGGTGAATGCTGAAAAGCTGACTGAGCATGCGTTACAGTATTGGAAATATCCTCCGGAGATAAAGGCGTTGCTGGAAGTGCGGTTGCTTGCATATCAGGCGGAACTCAACGGGTATGAAACGGTTCGGGAACGTTTTCATGCGCTAAGCGCATCCGGTTCTTCCTCAGCAAAAAGCCTGATCCGTTATTACGAACAGGGTGCGACCCTTCTCTTTGCTTACTCCAATAAGAAGGCCGTTGTTTATCTTGACGGCAAAAAACTGCTTACAGCAACAGATCCGGTGCGTTGTCGAACCGTTGCTGTTGATTTGCCTTCAGGGAGGCATGTTTTGGCGGTTGAAACAGATGCTCGTTCCTGGCCTGACTGGGTGCAGGCGGGTTTGAAAAAAGGCAACAAGATCATGGGTACCGATTTAACCTGGACGTGCTGTGTGAATCCGGTCGGAGATTGGAACAGTCCTTTATATGATGACTCTGGATGGGATCAGTTTTTTGATTTTTGTAAAGGTCCGCCGGAGCAGGAAGCGGTTCCCTTTGTCTACCCGAATTCCTTTGTTTTTTTGCACTCAGCAGTAACCGGCCTGAAGCCGCAAAAACTTCCTGCAGATACGGCGCGGCTAGTTTTTAGAAAAGTATTCGAGGTTGAGTAAGTGAAATCTTTATTTAAAAAGTTAAATCGGGACGGTCTGCTCACGCACAGTGTGCTGGTGATGTTTCTGCTTCACACGGCCAGCGCGGCCAATTTGGTATTTCATATGGCCATGGGCCGTTTGCTGGCTCCGGCGGACTATGGTGTTTTGGCCGCCATGCTTGGTGCGTTTTTTATTTTTTACACACCGCTTTTTTTCTCGATACAGAACACCATTGCCCATTTTTCCCGGCATTTGTTGGAAGAGGGCCATTTGACGGATGTTCGTTTTATGGTTTGGCACTGGACCAAAAAATGCGCGGCCATCGGGCTTCCCGTTTTGCTGATCGCTTTGCTTTGTTCCCACCCGCTGTCTGTGGGGTTTCATCTGGAATCGGTGTGGCCGGTCATCCTGATTTCGGTCATCCTTTTTGTGTCGGTTTTTATGCCGGTTTTTGCTGGGGCCTTCCAAGGAATGCAGCGGTTCGGATGGATGGCCGCCGCCTCGCAAAGTTGGTCGCTGATTCGTCTGGGGGTGGCGGTTCCGTTGCTTGTATGGCTTTCCCCAACGGTTGAATGTGCGTTGATCGCCCAGTTATTCGGGGTGCTAATTTGTGTGTGGATCGGCTTACGTGCACTGTGTCGGGTTATTCCCAGTTCGGTCCCCAGCGGCAAGCCGCTTGAACATGCTGGCGGCTACTTTTTTGGTTCATTGACCGCTCTGTTCTTTTATTCCGTTTTGATGAATGCCGATATTGTGATGGTGAAGCTTTTTTTCCCGGATGAGGCTGCGTATGGCCCGTATGCTCGAGCCTCAGTGATCGGCCGCATGATTGTATTTATCTCTCAACCCATTGTCGGGGCGCTTTTTCCGAAGGTTGTCGCGCGAAAGGGGATGACGGCCGAGTCGCTGAACGCTTTGTTTAGGGCGCTCGCGCTCAGTCTTTTCTTGGTCGGCGGACTTGTTGGGATCTTCAGTATTTTTCCTCAGCTACCTCTCGGGGCGCTATTCGGAGAGTTCCATCCGTCGGCTGAACTAGTTGTAACCATGCGCTGGGTCATTTGGGGCATGGCACCCTTAAGCTTAATCTTTTTGATCATGAATTTTGAGCTGGCACAGAATCGCTTTTCTTCGCTTTTCCCGTTGGGACTTTTTTCCATGGTTTTTGTCGTTGGGTTTAGTACGCATCATCCTGCACCGGTCTGGGCGGCCATTTGGTTGCTTCTTGCCGCACTCGGAACTCTGCTGTCTCTGGTGGTGTTGGTGGCGGTTCAAAAAAAACGAGAGGGAGGAGGATAGCGTTATGTCTAACACAATAGGCACGTTTGGCGGGCACGTGATTGGATCCGGGTTGTTGGCGCGTGCATTTCTTCTTGCACCTGTAGAAACATACCGTAATGCGTGCATCTATGCCGCCGGAGTTTCTAACTCGAGTTGTACCAATGTCGATGAGTTTAAACGTGAGCGACAGCGCCTGGTGCAGGCTCTATTGGAGGGAGAACAGGCGGACTCTTTCGTATACTTTGGAACATGTAGTGTTGCAGACCCAGAGACAAAAGATACGCCATATGTGCAGCATAAATTGGCGATGGAGATACTGGTTTCCTCTCATCCGAGGCATTTAATTTGCCGCCTGCCTCAGGTTGCGGGAAAGACCTCGAACCCGCATACATTATTAAATTTTCTGTATACACGCATTGCGCGCAGTGAAGCCTTTACGGTTTGGGGAAGTGCCTGTCGGAATATTATTGATGTCGATGATGTGGTCGCAATCGTTCAGCAACTGATTGCGGATCCCTCCATGCGGGGGGTAACTCTTAATGTCGCGAATACGTGTAATTATCCAATAACCGATATCATTCACGCGATGGAAGGTGCGCTTGGAAAGCCGAGTGTATATAATATTGTAAACCGTGGCTCTGCGTATACTATTGATATCAGCGTGATTGCTCTTGTTTTGAAACAGGCTGCGGTTTGCTTTGGTGATGACTATCTAAGAGCGGTAATGGGTAAGTACTATGGTAGAGTTGAATAATTCGACGTGCGCATTATCTATTGTTGTGCCGGTTTATCACAGTGCATTGATTTTACCGAAACTGGTGGATCAGATTTATGCCGAGATGCTCAAAGAGGATCTAGCTGAACAATTTGAGCTGTTACTGGTAAATGATTGTAGCGACGATAATAGCTGGGAGATTATTCGCTCTCTTGCTTCTACACATGACTTTATCAAGGGCATTTCGCTTCGCCGAAATTTTGGCCAGCATAATGCGATCATGGCGGGGTTGAACTATTCCCGCGGAGACATGGTTGTAATCATGGATGACGATTTGCAGCACCCTCCTTGTGCGATTGGCGATATGATTCGCGCCCTGTCAGCGGGGTATGATGTGTGTTATACGAGATATCTGAATCGCCAGCATGCCTGCTGGAAAAAATGGGGTAGTTCTTTCAACGATTGGGTGGCCACCCGCCTCTTAAATAAACCGAAGGGGCTTTACCTCTCTTCATTTAAAGCGATCCGCAAAGAAGTGGTGGCCGAAATCATTAAGTACGACGGTCCGTACGCTTATGTGGACGGGCTTATTCTTGATGTGACGCGTTCAATTACAACCGTGGATATCGCGCATCAGGCTCGCTATGAAGGAGAGGGTAATTACAACCTTCGCCGCTCGCTTGCGCTGTGTATGGGGATGGCAACCAGTTTTTCGATATTACCGCTGCGAATTGCCTCGTATGCCGGAATTCTGTTGGCCGTCCTGAGTTTTTTTATGTTGATTTACATCGTTGTGATGAAACTTACACATCCTGAACTGCCCGCCGGGTGGGCATCTTTGGTTGTAGCGGTGCTGTTTGTCGGCGGGGTGCAGACGTTGTGTATGGGTGTAATCGGTGAGTATCTCGGCCGAACCTATCTGAAGCTCAACCGCAAGCCGCAGTTTGTGGTCGCGGATACCGTTCGCCTATAGATCCAATATTTGATGAATATGGCGAGTTTGAGATCGATAAGAAAATCCAAAACAAGTTGCTGATCACAGTTGCCCCGGATGGATATCTGAAAAGGCTCCGGTAGAGTGGTTTCCTGCGGTGTGAAAATCGTAATAATCTATTCAACAGAGGAATTTTAAATGGAACCTGCTGATATCTCGATTTATATACCCGTACGAAATGGAGAAAATTTCATTGAGACGGCAATAAAATCCGTAATGGATCAAACCATTTCCAACTGGAAGTTAATCATTAAAGATAATTTCTCGTCTGATGATACCTGCGAAATTGTGCGGCGCTACACATCAGATCCCAGAATTGTTTTGGTTGAGAGAAATCATGATGTCGGCATGTATGAGAACGGGTGTAGCTGCGTTCGAGACGTAGATACAAAATACTACATGCTACTTTCACATGATGATTATTTATTCAGTCATGAAGCACTTGAAAAGGCATACCGTATCCTTGAGGCTCATTCAGCGATCCCAAAAGTTCATAGCGATATGGCGTTTGTTGATCGATATTCGAAATCCATTATAACCAAACATTTTGGACGAGAAGGTTGTGTGGATAGCGACAGCATCGGGAAAAAATCTATTATTACAGTTCGAAATCTGTATGGAATCCCTTTATTGATCCGTTCAAGTGCTGTTCGTGGACATCAATATGATAAAGCATTCCCTTATACTTCTGACATCGATTTTTCAATTGCTGTTGGAAAGGGACAATGCATATATCATATACCGGAAGTGTTGATTGCGATTCGTTTTCATCAAGACAACGCCACTCACGGTCGATTTGACCAAATTGCAAAAGAATTAAGACTTTCTGCTAAAAAGAACCAGATTGAGCTATCGATAATGGATCGCTGGCTCATGATTGGCTATGATCACTATCAACGAATTGCAAAAAAGATATTTTATTTTTATCTGAATCACTTCCGCTGACGGAGACGAGTTTCATGAAAATTGTTTTTTTTAAAAACTGGAACAAACGAGAAGGATTGATTGCACTCATCCTGATCATCGTTGCCCTAATCCTTCGCTTTTGGATGCTGGGTCACTCGGCATTCCGCGCCGACACCATGAACTTTTATCAGGCGGCCCTGCGCGGGCAGAATATTTCTGAACTTTGGAAAAACCCGCCCTGGATGAATCAAATTCCCCTTGGCGAGACACTAAGCTTGCTAATGGTCAAAGTTGGATTCTCAGCAACGCCGTTTGTGGTGCGCTTGCCTTCCGCGCTGATGGGATTTTTAGCGATCTTCTTTGTCTGGCATTTCGCACGTCGCTGGTTTGGCCACGGCGCGGCGCTTCTAGTTTTGCTCCTGGCGGTTTTAAATCCATACCAGATATACTTCTCACGCGCGGCCTACTATTACTCCGGCGCCCTCTGCTGGTCCGCTGCGCTTTTTTTGGCCTTCTGGTCGATCAAAGAAACCTTGAGGCAAGGCGGGGCTCCCACGAAAAAACAGTGGGCATTCTGGTTTCTGTCCGCGGCACTGGCCTGCCATATGCACATGTCTGTTTGGGTCGTGGCCGGGCTTCAGGGCCTATTGCTCCTAGCATTCGGATGGAAGTTGAAGGGAATTGGGCGGAAACGCTTTTATATGCAATTTTCCGTCGGTGCTGTCCTGCTGGGACTGCTGATGCTCCGCTGGGTGATTCGCGCTGTAAGGGAAATGATTAAGGTATCCGGATCGGGAGGGGGACATCTGGGTAGCCCTGTAGGCCCAGAGTTCATGAGATTATTTCCCGCTTATTTCGCCGGAGAAAACCTCTACGCTATTGGTTTGTTGTTTGCCTTTTTTATATTCTCTCTCTTTGCACTTTTCCAAGGTTCGGAAAATGTTCGTCGCTTTCGGTCACTGGCATGGATTTGTGCACTTCACATCGCTGCGGTCATGCTTTATATCGGCGTTGCCGGTGGCGGTGTTGCGAAGATTACTTATTTTTCAACAATTTGGCCGATGTTTATCTTGTTTCTTGGAATTGGAACCTCGTTAGCGATTCAGGCACTTACAGTAAAGAAACGTTCGTTGCGCTTCGTTTTGTGGTCGTTGCTTGCGGGCGGTTATATCGCTCTGACGATTGTTCCCGACTGGGCTGTCATCCACTTGGAAGGGAAGCCTCGTCCTTATTGGAAGATTAGTCAGTGGATGAATACGCAACTTCCTGCTGGAACGCCTGTTCTTGTTAACCGTTGGTATGATCCTTGGAACGAACTGGCCGTGCACCCCTCCACCAATGTGTTCTACACCTTTACCGTCCCCGATGACCCCATCGACAGCTTTCGTCGCTTTAACTGGCGATCGACCGCCGAACAATTCTTCGAAAAATATCCATCAGCGGCGTTTCTGGAAATCAGTCGCGGGAAATATAAAGAGGAATTCGGCATCTGGGACTTTCCTGAGCATTACTTTACACAACGTGCTACCATTACAAACGAATCGGCCAAAACTCTCCAGAAATGGAAGGTTTTCCCTGACTCCGGATATGCGGGAACCAACAGTCCGTGCACGCGGATATTTTATAACACCCCCGACGACCTTGTCGCGGCGGCTCGCCATGAGGGCCGTGATGTCCTTCGCCTGTATGGAAAAGGGTGGGGATACGCTAAACCCGGATGGCAGCGCGGCGATTTCTCTGACTATCGAATATGTGCCCGAGCGGCTTATGTTGAACTTTACAACCTGACGAGTTCGCCGTTGGCCGGAATGCTTCAGATATCTGCGGCCACCGCGCAAAAACCAAAAGCCGTTTCTGTGAATGGAAAAAGCACCGTCTTTGGCCCCGGAAAAATCAAAACATGGGGCGTCCCTCTGACCCTTCTGCCGGGGCTCAACACCGTGTCATTAATCAGCCCCGACGCAAACCCGCTTTTTGTGCGTGATCTCCGCTGGAAACCGGCTGCGCCCTGAGAGAGTTCCAGACCTTGGAAAAAATCGTCTGGAAAGTTCCAATGTTTGGAAAATTAGGCGGCGCGCAGAGTGGCGGTGGCGGTCTGGCGGACGTGCGGCGGCAGGTCGTAGTGGTGCGCGGCGAATTTTTCCAGCACCCGGTCAATCTGCGTTAAATGCGCCGGAGTGCAGGGGGTCGCCATCACGCTTTTAGGGGTTGGGGCCGATTGCCATGTTTTGAGCAGGGCAACGGTTTCGGGCGCGAGCGGTGTGGCGGGAATGCGGTGCTTGCTGGCATAGCCCGGCTCCACCAGCCCGCCGTGGTCGGCTGCGAAGCGGTAGGCGCTGCGCTCTCGGTTGCTGTCGTCAAGTTGAAGGCGATGCCCCATGAATTCCGCGAAGCGCAGGTCGAACCAGACTAGAAACGCCGGATAGCGACCGTACTCTTCGGCGTAGGACAGCATTTCCTCAAACAGTGCAAATCGTTCCGGTTCGTGGCCGTGGCGCAGAGTGGTTTTTGCGAACAGTGCGGAGATGTAGCCCGCGCCGGTGCAGGCGCGCCAGTCGGTGCGGAAGACGGGCCGGCGATGCAGCATCGAGCACTCTTTGGCGATATGTATTTCGCGTTCGCTGCGGTTATAAAATACCAACTCGCTGGTGGAAAACAGGTCGTACTGTCCGCGGAAGATGCTGTTTTTGCGCTGCTCGCCTTTGATAATCGTTGAGAGCTTTCCGTAGTCGGCCGTCAGCCACGTGACGATGCGCGATGTGTTGGATACATCGGTGAAGTAGAGAGGAATCGCTGACGTTTTAAGAATCATCCGACGGGCAGGAGAGAGATCATCAGGAAGGTGACCCCGTAGTAAATGAGCAGGGCAAAGATGTCGTTTGACGCATTGACGAACGGGCCGGAGGCGACGGCCGGGTCGATTTTGAACCGGTTGAGAATCAGCGGGACGGCCGCGCCGAAAACAGCGGCGAACATCATCGCGCTGAAAAGAGCGATCCCGACCGAGAGGGCGAGGAACGTCGGATGGAACGCCGTGCTTTCTCCGATTACAAACCGGGCCCAGACCCCGATCACCGATCCGCAGATGACTCCCATCAGCATCCCCGTGGCCATTTCGCGCAACAGCAGGCGGTGCAGGGTTCTTTCATTGAAGGATCCCAGCGCAAGTCCGCGAATGATCAAGGTGGATGACTGGATGCCGGCATTCCCGCCCATCCCCATCACGATCGGCACAAAAAAGCTCAGGGCCAGCACCTCCATCGTGGTGATACTCTGCATGAATCCTTTCAGGATCATGCTGGTAATGAATCCGGATCCCAGTGTGATCAGTAGCCAGGGCAGACGCACTTTGCAGGAGGCGAATGGCGAGGGATCCTCCAGTTCGGCATCGTCCGAACCGGCCAGTTTGAAAATATCTTCTGACGCCTCTTCTTCCAGAACATCGACCATGTCATCGATGGTGATTCGTCCGACCAGTTTACCATCGGCATCAATGACCGGTAGGGAGGAAAGGTCGTATTTAGACATCATCTGGGCGACTTCTTCCTGGTCGGTGCCGTGATGCGCACTGAACAGATCACGCTCAGCCAGTTCGCCAAGGGTTTTATTTCGGTTTTCAGCCTTGATCAGTTGCCAGAGTTGAACATGCCCGAGTAATTTGTCGTTGGCAGTGGTGATATAAGCCGAATAGACCGGTTCATCGAGATCGAGCGCGCCGATGTGGTCGAGCGCCTCCTGGGCGGTTTTGGAACTGCTTAGGGCGACAAAGTCGGTCGTCATGAGTCCGCCGGCGGTGTCCTCATCATATCGGAGCAGCTCGCGAACCTCCTGTGAGTCCTCGGCCTCCATGAGTTCCAGAACCTCTTTGCTCCGCTCATCATCAAGTTCGGCGAGCATGTCGGCGGCATCGTCGGGAGCCATTTCCTCGGCGATATCGGAGATTTCCTCGGCGGTGAGCTCTTCGAGAATCTCCGCTTCAGTGGAGTCGTCGAGTTCAGCCAGCACATCGGCCTTTACCTCATCGTTCAGCAGGTCGAAAATCCGGTTCTGAATATCGTCCGGAGCGTCTTCAATCACGTCGGCAATGTCGGCGGGATGGAGCTGGTCGAGAAGCGGCTGGAGTTTTCCCCACAGTTCACCGCTGATGCAGAACTGGATCTGTTCTTTAATGCGGTTGATCTTGCTCATGGATTCCTCCTGAAATCGGTACGAATGAAAGCATCCTAACCGCAACCCGTCCTGTCGCCAAGTTCTGTTTCCAACCCTTGGAACTTTTTAGGTTGAATCGGTCAATCTCTGTAAATTTGATGTACTTTTAAGAGGAATGATGTTTTTTTCAGCACATGTTATTAAACAAGACCATACGGTTGTTTCTCGACAGCATCGGGCGGCGGGAGGAATACGAATTTTATCTCAACAAATTCCAAGCTGCTGATACTGCCTGTTTTGCGCTGCTCGCGCCGGACCTCGAAAGCCTCGACCAGGGCGCCGAAGCCTTTGTGTTTGATCTGCATTTTCTGCTGCGGCTCGGCCTGCGGCCCGCCATGGTTCTCTGCGGTCCGGATGCCGAAGCTAAATGGGCGCTACTGGCCGATGAACCCATGTTTGAGAAAGTGGAGTTTTCCGCCTTCGTTAAGGCTTTGGCGGACACGCCAAACCCTGAATATGCTGAGCACAAGGTGCCTGTGTTTTCCCAAGCATTGGAAGAAATGGTTCCAACCATTGGGAAACGGGTTCACTTCATCCGGGCGGCGGGTGGTTTTGATGTTGAATATTTCTATACGCAGAAAGAAAACAGTATTGAGCTGTCCGCAGAGGAGCAGGCGCTGGCCGATACCGCGTCCGCGCTACTGGCCGCGCGGCCCGGCACTCATATTTCCGTCACCTCGCCGATGAACCTGCTCGAAGAGATCTTCACCGTCAAAGGGGCGGGCACCGTTTTCCGGAAGGGTTCAAAAAT
>Ga0307990_1002722_pt1 | contig 13939 bp, 11 predicted proteins | sample EllFjometagen129_FD_203168 | JGI IMG/M metagenome (GOLD analysis project Ga0307990, IMG submission 203168) | Marine microbial communities from Ellis Fjord, Antarctic Ocean - #129 | ecosystem: Environmental > Aquatic > Marine > Unclassified | place: Southern Ocean | collected 2014-10-08
GTAAATCTGTTCTCGCCGGAACGGTCGAACCTTTTAGGGTCGCTCGGGCAGAGCCCGAGGTTTTATTAAGTGCAATAATTTGAAAAAGCAGTTGCCAGATGGCTCAACTTTATTTCGGCATTAACGATCCTGGTGATATAGTCTTTTGCACCCTTTTCGATATATCTTTTCCGTATCTTAGTCGATTCCAGCAGTGCCGTAGACCATTTTCTATCAATGGGCGCCAGAATCAGGATAAATAATGTCAACACCGTTTGCGTTTTGCTTATGCGTAATGTCCCTGGATATAACCTTTAAAACAAATTTCCGACTGCCGAACATGGACAGGGTTTTGCCTGTAATGTCTGCCTTTTCAGTTACAACCAGATAATTGGGAATGTTTAACCCAAGCAGGCTCAAAACAGCATAGACCTCATGTTCGAAAAGCATCTGCCGTCCCTGCTGATCCGTCTGTATTAAAATTTTTTCAATTGCTTTGATCACGGCAGGTGCCAGGTTTTTTTGAATTCTTTTTTCCTTCATTTTTATTCCTGTATTTAAAACATTCTTTTCGGAAAAGCCCCCCGGACGGATACAGGTGGTATTTTATACCAATTTTCAAGATTTTATAAACGAAAATCTTGAAAATTTATATCAGCAGTGATAAGCAAGGACAAATTTTGTCATTATTTTGTATTGACCCACAAACGGCTGTTTTTCCCCGATGGTTGCCGTATGCTTAAAATTATTACACGCAACAAAATCGACGCTGCCTTTGAGATACGGCATTTAAACGAAAAATAGATCAAAATAAATTTATATTTTCATATTCAGGCGGATATAGCAAGCGTACAGCGGGTTTTACCAATATAATGCAGATATGCGCAGTTCAATGACAATACAAATAAAAATGGATGGAAAAGCATGAAAGATATCTTATTCAGTTCCTGGGGTGGAAAGGTTGTTGATAATCGCGGGAAAAACCCGCAATCTTATGCCGCGGTAAATACCCTTGAATTACCGGAGTACTTCAAACAAGGTGAAAAAATAAAGGCGTTAATCGGATGGTACGGCATCGTCCTGCGGTCCGATGAAGTGGATATCGTTGATCTCTGCCGATCTCATATGGAGGCGGTTCACAGCAATTCATGCGGTAAATGTATTCCCTGCCGCACCGGAACCGGCATTATGGCCGAAACCCTGAAAAGAATATGCATGGGTAACGGGCATATGGAGGATCTGGCATTTCTGCAGGCAATGGCTGAAATCGTCAGCGAAACTTCAAAATGCAGCATCGGCCAGACAGGCCCGATTCCATTGCTGCATGCCCTGAAATATTTTCATGACCGCTTTGCAACCGCCGTCGGCAGCCAAAGCAATATCACCGCCGGCACATACCGTTCAAGGCTGACGGCACCGTGTATGGATGCCTGTCCCATTCATCTGGATATTCCCAGGTACATCGAGTGTATCAAAGAAGCTCAGTTCGAGGAATCCCTTGATGTCATCAGGGAACGCCTGCCCCTTCCGGGGGTTGTAGGCCGCGTATGTGTACGCCCGTGTGAAGATAATTGCCGCCGTGCAAATCTGGATGAACCCATATCCATAAAATACCTGAAACGCTTTGTTGCCGACCAGGAACTATCCAGACAAAAGCACCCTGAATATCAAATCGCTGCCTCCGGGACCACTGGCACCGTCGCCATTGTGGGGGCGGGACCTGCCGGCGCAACCTGTGCCTTTCACCTGGCCCGCAAAGGGCATAAGGTAACCGTTTATGAGCATCTTGATGAACCCGGCGGCATGTCAGCAGTCGGGATACCCGATTACCGGCTACCCCGGGATATTTTACGCGGTGAGGTAGAGCAAATCCGCAAGATGGGGGTTACCTTCCATTACAACACCACCATTGGCAAAGATATAAAGCTTTCACAACTGGAAAAGGAGTTTGACGCCGTGTTTATCGGCATCGGCGCACAGAACAATACATCCATGCGGGTTGAAGGGGAAGACAAGGGATACCAAGGATTCATCCCCGGGGTCAAGTACCTGCTTGATATCAACCAGGGCCGTGACCCTTATCCCGAGGGCAAAAGAGTCGTTGTTATCGGCGGCGGAAATGTGGCAATTGACTGTGTCCGATGTTCTTTTCGCATACAAAAAGAGGATGTCAACCTGGTTTATCGCCGAACCCGGAACGAGATGCCGGCCGACGAGGTCGAGATCAGGGACGCCGAGGAAGAAAAGGTTCAGTTTCATTTTTTAACCACCCCGGTTCGGGTGCTGGCTGAAAACGGCAAGGTTGTCGGGCTTGAGTGCATCCGAATGAAGCTAGGCGAACCCGACAAAAGTGGAAGACGCAGACCGGTTCCCATCAAAGGCTCGGAGTTTGTATTCGATTGTGACACGGTGGTGCCGGCAATCGGTCAAAGAATCGATCTTTCAATGCTTGAAGAAGTAGGCGGTGTAGAGACAACCCGATGGAACACCATCGTTGTGGATCCGGTAACCAAGCAGACCAGTCAGCCGAAAATCTTTTCCGCCGGAGATTGCGAAACCGGGCCCGGCGCTCTGATTACCGCGTGCGCCGGTGGCATGCAGGCTGCACACAACATCGACCGCCTAATCAACCATCAGGGGCCGGCATATGAGAACGAAGACTATTTTAATAAATTTTTCAAAACATTGAAAATTTATGACAAAAATGAAAATATCGGTATAGCCGACAGGCGGCAGCGCAAACATCTGGTCATGCTGACACCGGACAAAAGAAAACACACCTTTGACGAAGTGGAAAGCGGATTTTCAACCGCTGAAGCCATTGCCGAAGCCAATCGCTGTCTGCGCTGCTACCGCGTTGCCACGATCGCTGTGTAAGATTGGCTTAACCCTATATAAACCTGCTTCCAGCCCGTGGGCCTTACAAGCCTGGGGTAGATCCGACGACTCGAAAAAAAATAGACAAAGCGAAGCGATACCACAAATTTTCACTTTTCAGTATTAAATTTTCACTCCCCAACACCCTCCAGCTTCACCGCACAAACCTTGAATTCAGGTATTCCTGAATCAGGATCCAGGGCCGCATGGGTCAGACGGTTGGCCGCACTTTCGGCAAAATGAAATGGAATAAATACGGTACCATTAACGGCCCGGGTCGATATTTTTACCCGAACGTTGATACTGCCCCGCCGCGATTTGATATTAACCATTGCGCCATCGGCCAGATCATGTTTTTTTGCATCCGGCAGGGATATTTCCACAAAAGCCTCGGGGGCCCTGTCATTGAGCCCTTCTGATTTCCGGGTCATGGTACCGGTGTGGTAGTGATAAAGAACCCGGCCAGTGGTCAGGTAAAAGGGATATTCTTCATTGGGAATTTCAGCCGGTGGAATCCACTCTAAGGCATGGAACAGCCCCCTGCCCCGTGTAAACTGCTGGGTATGCAGAATCGGTGTGCCCGGATGTTCGGGAGCAGGACAGGGCCAGTGTATCCCTTCGTTTTCAATCCGGTCATAGGTGATTCCCCCATAAGAGGGAGTGACTTTCGCGATTTCAGCCATAATTTCGGCTGCATTTTCATAGGACATGTCATAGCCCATGCGGGACGATAAGTCGCAAATGATCCGCCAGTCTTCTTTTGCCTGACCCGGGGCATCGAGTGCTTTGCGTACCCGCTGGACCCGCCTTTCCGTATTGGTAAAAGTGCCCTGCTTTTCGGCAAAGCAGCAGGCCGGCAGCACCACATCAGCCTGTCGGGTGGTTTCCGTCATGAAAATATCCTGAACCACCATAAAATCAAGGTTTTGAAAGGCTTTTTCCGCATGATTCAGATCCGGCTCGGAAACCAGGGGATTTTCCCCTATAATATAAAGGGCTTTCAGTTCTCCCTCAAGGGCTTTGGGAATCATTTGGGTAACCTGCAAGCCCGGCATTGTGGGAAAACCGCTAAAGCCCCAGGCCTCTTCCATCTTCTTTGCAATGGCAAGATCAGCCACCGGCTGGTAACCGGTAACCACATTGGGCAATCCCCCCATGTCACAGGCCCCCTGGACGTTATTCTGGCCCCGCAAGGGATTGACACCGCCTCCGGGAATGCCTAAGTTGCCGCACAACATGGACAGGTTGGCCAGGGATTTTACATTGTCCGTACCGGTGGTATGCTGCGTAATCCCCATGCAGTAAAGAATACTGGCCGCCCCGGCATCGGCATACATTCTGGCGGCCTCTTCAAGCTGATGCGAGGGAATTCCGGTAATGCCTTCCACAAATTCCGGTGTATATTTTTCAACGATTGCCCTTAATTTTTCAAACCCCTCCGTGCGGTTTTCCACAAAGGTCTTGTCGTAAAGCCCCTCTTTTATAATCACATGCATCATGCCGTTAATCCAGGCAACGTCGGTTCCCAGGTTCGGACGAATATGCCGGTGAGCGAAATCGGCTATCTTGACCCGCCGCGGATCCATGACAATAAGTTTGGCCCCCTTGAACGTCACCGCTCTTTTTACAAAAGTAGACAATACCGGATGGTTTTCAGTGGTATTTGAACCGACAATAAGAATCAGATCTGCCTGTTCGATATCTGAGATGGTATTTGTCATGGAACCACTTCCGAAAGCTGCGGCCAGACCGGCCACGGTGGAAGAGTGTCAGAGACGGGCGCAATGGTCTATGTTGTTGGTTTTAAGCGCCGCTCTCACGAATTTCTGGGCAATATAATTTTCTTCATTTGTAACCCTGGCCGAAGTTAAAAAACCAATGCTGTTAGAACCATGTTCATCTATTATGCCCTGCAGTTTCCCGGCCACATAATCAAGGGCTTCTTCCCATGTAGCGTCCCGAAATTCTCCATTTTCCCTGATCAGCGGATGGGTCAGCCGCTGGGAAGAGTTGATAAAATCATAACCGAATCGCCCCTTCACACAAAGGCTTCCGTAATTCGGCGCCGCATCTTCTACTCCGGTCACCCTTACCACCTTGTTGTCTTTCACATGCAGATAAAGCTGGCATCCAACCCCGCAATAGTTGCACGTCGTTCGAACCTTGGTTGTTTCCCACGGCCGGACCCTGTACCGCCCATCTTTTTCAACAAGAGCGCCGACAGGACATGCCTGGACGCATTCACCGCAAAAGACGCAATCGGAATCCTTGAGGGGTTTGTCATCTCCGGCAATAATTTTTGTCTTAAGGCCGCTGTATCCGAATTTAATGGCATTGTTTACCTGGACTTCATTACAGGCCTGGACACACCTGCCGCACTGAATGCATCTTGAAAAATCACGAATAATAAAAGGATTGGCGGTTTCCATGGGGTAAGCGATCTTTGTTTCCAGAGACGGGTCACCGGTTACCTGATAGCGGTAGGCAAGATCCTGAAGCCTGCAGTCCCCCCAGGCCGGACAGAGTTCGCTGCTGTCGTCATCCTTCTGGACGTGCATCTGAAAATCCGTCCAGCTCTCTTCACCGTGTCCGCTGATTGCGCAATTATGATTACCGGATGAAAGCATCAATTTTATGATCAGTTTCCTGGCCTCAACAACCCTTATCGATTCGGTTTGAATCACCATATTTGCGAATGCCGGGGTAGCACAGGCCGGCATCAGCTTGTCTGCGCCCTGAACCTCCACAACGCATATCCTGCAGGAACCCGTTGGGCTGGCACCCTTTAAATAACAAAGTGTCGGGATATCGATATCATTGCGCCGGGCAACTGTCAGTATTGTCTCTCCAGGTTTAAATGAGAATTCGTTGCCGTTAATGACAATGGCTTGCTGTGTATCCATGGCAGGATTTTCTCCTTAAATAATGATTGGTTATCCATCAGGGTGGCTATTGTAAGGTGAAAAAACCGTGTTTCACCAATTTAATGCACCCATTCAATTTTAAAAAATAGTATACTGTTTTTCCGCCCTTCTATTTTCCACCGATTTTGAACAATTAGGCATGCCGGGCAAACAGCCCCCCCAGGAGTCAAGGATGCAAACCGGCCATCTGAGCATATTCAAATCTGAACGAAATTATCCGACAATTTCAATTCAGGATAACTTATAAAAAGTTCATGATTTTGTCAATCAAGTAAGGGACAAAGGGGGAAAATAAATAATACCCGTTTTCGGTTGTCTGTTTACAGTTTTTTCAACACCCCCATGTCCTATCGGTTACAACAAAGAATGAAGGTATTGGGTAATAAGCGGTTCACGGATTCTACTTGATAAAAATCTTATTTTTTCTTAAAGTAATCGGTATGGGCTACGTGTTTACTTTTAATGATGCTTTAAGTTATGACCGATGGTGTACCAGACCGGGCAACAGAGCTGTTGCAGCTTTTGAAAATCGTCTGATGAACCAAATGCTGCAGCCGATCAGCGGCCGGACAGTCCTCGACATCGGATGCGGCATTGGTATGGGCACCATGAGTCTTCTTGATGCGGGGCTCCAGGTAACCGGAATTGACCCATCACCGTATATGCTTGATATTGCAAAAAGTCGTATTGGAAACCGGGTTGATTTCCATCGCGGAATCGCAGAAAATCTTCCCTTTGGTGACAATGAATTCAACTATTCCTGCCTGGTCACCACCCTGGAGTTTGTCGAAAATCCTCAAAAAACGCTGGAAGAAGCGTTCCGGGTCTCCCGCGACAAAATATTTATAGGAATACTCAACCCGTATGCAATTAAAAGCATCCAGCGCCGCATCAAGGGTATATTTGCCACGACGATCTATAACCGCGCGCGTTTTTTCAGCATCTGGGAAATAAAGCAGATGATCCACTCCCTACTGGGAGATGTCCCCGTATTATGGCAAAGCATCTGCCATTTCCCGAATCCGACAAATCCTCTTGTCAACCGGTTGGAACAGTCTAAAATAATACGAAAAAGCCCTTTTGGTACTTTCATCGGTATCGCTGTAATACCGGTGCCCAGGTTCAGGAGCCGGCCGCTTGCTTTAAAATATCATGCAAAAACAAAACATGAAACCGCAGCAGGATAGCCAAAATAGCGCACCACAAAAAGGATGGGAGGGAAGTGAATAGTGAGAATTGAAAATGTGTGGTATCACTCCGCTCTCTCTTTTTATATACAAAATCGATAGAATACCTTCAATATTCAATTTTCATTATTCAATCAAATCACCTCTCAAAGGGGCCATGGGTCATGGAAGCTTACCTTTACAAACATTTGAAAAAAAAAGCCGTACAATGTAATTTATGCCATCACCACTGTGTTATAGCCGATGGCAAACGCGGGATCTGTAATGTTCGCGAAAACAGAGACGGAATCCTGAAGACGCTGGTATACGGCAAGGTTATTGCCAGTCATGTCGACCCTATCGAAAAAAAACCGCTTTACCACGTAATGCCCGGAAGTCGCTCTTATTCCATTGCAACGGTGGGCTGCAATTTTAAATGTCACTTTTGCCAGAATGCGGATATTGCCCAAATGCCCGCCGACCGCTCCGGCCTGGTGCTGGGAGAAAATTTTACGCCCATGGAGATTGTGTCCCAGGCCCTGGAAACCGACTGCCAAAGTATCGCCTACACCTATACCGAACCCACGATCTTTTTTGAGTATGCCCTGGAAACCGCCAGGCTGGCTCACTCAAAAGGCCTGAAAAATATATTTGTAACCAACGGCTACATGACGAGCCAGGCCATTGAAATGGCATCCGGGCTTATAGATGCCGCCAATGTCGATTTAAAAGCATTTTCCGACAGGTTTTATAAAAAATACTGTTCCGCCCGACTGGATCCGGTCCTGGAAACACTAAAACACATGAAGACAGCCGGTATATGGATTGAGGTAACCACCTTGGTGATTCCCGGACTGAATGATGACAAGCATGAAATTGCATCACTGGCAAAATTTATCGCTAATTCCCTGGGCCGTGAAACACCATGGCATATCAGCCGGTTTCATCCGGCCTACCGCCTTCTGGATACCCCTTTGACACCGGTTGAAAGCCTGACCGCGGCCTTTGAAATCGGTAAAAATGCCGGGCTCAAATATGTCTATATTGGAAATGTAACCACAAAAAACGGGTCTGACACATTCTGCAGTAACTGCGGGACAATTGTGATTGACCGCAAAGGATATAAAGTCCGGTGTAACATGACCCGGGACGGGAGATGTCCTGTCTGCAATGAAAAAATTCAAGGGATAGGATTGTCATCCTGAGCAAAACAGGTTTTATCTCCAGCTACTTTTAAAAGAGAACCGCAGACTGTTGATCAAAAAAGATACCACTATTCTGCTGGTTGATAGTTACGAAAATATTGTGGCCGAGTCAAACGTTTTGATGTTTTGCCCGATAGGGCACAGGGACATCGGGAAGGTATCCGTTTTCGCAGCCGGCGGGCACTCTTTTCATCCCTGAAGGATAGGATCGGTACCGGCGATTTACGAAACATTTTTTCAGCCACCGACTCCACCAGTGCACTTTTGAGATCCGTTCGGCCCTTTACACCCATGACAAATGAACTACCCCGCAGCAGAGCTGCAACGAATTCTTTTAATTAAATCGACATCTTCCCCAAGCGTTAGCTTCAGCAGTTCTTCAAGGGGATGGCCCGTTCTGAAAACAACCCGAATGCTGTCTTGGGTGCAGGGGGATTTGTCGAGAATCTCCTGCAGCTTCTTCCTTCGGTCTTCTTTGATGCCCCGGGTACAACTCTCGCCATTGACCTCATATCCAAGGAAAGAAATCGTCGCCACAGCATCAACGTCTTTGGAATTAATTACACTGGCAATTAAAAGCTCGGCGGCAAGTGCGGTAAAAATCTGATTAATGCTGTGCCTGAAGGCCGGGCCCACAGGCTCTTTCTTTAAATACGCCTTAATAGGCCACTAAAACAGCATGACAGCAGCCAACAGCCAGATTGTATAAAAGGCAGCCATCTCCGGTGAATGCCGTACCACGATCAGTTCATACAAAAACAAGGCCATGGGGATCAGATAATGGGCGCCGGAAAAAAGCGTTTTAAAAAAAGAGGGCCACTCGAATCTGGGTATCCCCTTTAATCCCAGCTTGGGGGCCTCGATGTGGGTAATGTAAAAAAGGGCGGCATAGGAGGCAAAGGCCGGTATGGCGACGGCTTTGTTGTCAAGCCGGAATTAAAAAAATACTCACCACCAAATGTCTGAGAGAAACCGGCTTTATCACATTCGAGCAAAGCCGCTGGCCGGAGGTCAATAAGTTCCCGGGATGACAGGAGGGAGACAATTTTCTTATCCTCTGTCTTTACCCTTGCATTTATCCGACATTTTCATGATAATTTTATTGGATTCGATAAAACTTAATGATACCGCTAATATTCCATATTCAACTGTCAAAATTCAACCCGGTTATGGAAGTGCGCCCATGATATAAAATCCAAACAGGTTTGTCTCAATGAAAAATAATCCGATAATAAGCGTCATCATACCGACCTATAATCGTGGATGGGCCCTGACAAATGCAATTGATTCAGTCCTGGCTCAGGATTATAAAAATTTTGAACTGATTGTCGTAGATGATGGATCAACCGATAATACGTCGAACCTGATCGACAGATACGCCGGCAGGCTAAAACCGATCCAACAGACAAACGCAGGCGTGAGCGCAGCCCGCAACCGCGGTATTAAGGAGGCCGGCGGTGATTTTCTGGCCTTTCTGGATTCGGACGATACCTGGCTGCCACAAAAACTGAGCCGTCAGATGGATTTTTTTACCCGCCGGCCAGAGGCCCTAATCTGCCAAACCCAGGAAATATGGATACGAAACAACATACGGGTCAATCCCAAAAAATGCCATAAAAAACCGTCGGGCATGATTTTTGAGCCGTCTCTGGACCTGTGCCTGGTCAGCCCTTCGGCAGTGATGGTTAAAAAAGAGCTTTTAAAAGAGATCGGCTGTTTTGATGAACGCCTGCCGGCCTGTGAAGACTATGATCTGTGGCTGCGGGTTAGTTGCCGCCATATGATATACCTTGTGGATGATCCGCTGGTTATAAAGCACGGTGGTCATCCCGATCAGCTTTCAAGTGCCCCGGGCCTGGACCGCTTTCGGGTTCAGGCCCTGCACAAAATAGTTCAAAGCGGGCAGCTTACAGAAACCCAGTTAAACGCCGCGACTGCAGTTCTTAAAAAAAAATGTAAGATTTATGCTATCGGATGCCGCAAGCGCGGACGCATAGATGAAGCCGCTTACTTTACCCGCCTGGCAGACAGCCATCCGGGAATGTAACAAAAAAATTCAAAACCAAAAACCAACACCAGGCCTTATGGTTTTTTGAATAAAAACGGGTAGCTGCCTGAACGTATACGGCTAACAAATAGAGATCTGGTAAACGATCAGTTAAATCATCCCCGTCTTTAACGTCTCTAAATATTTTTCCAACGCTCAATTCTTCGAATAAACTGGAAATAACAAATAACGCCCATGCCCTATCGCGGACAATAAGGCATGAAAATTATAAAATATAAACTGTGGGTAATGGGAGAAGGTAAACCGCAAAATATCAGATGGGCCTGGCATCTCCGGCAACAAGCCCCTTGAAACGATCTCTGATTTTTGCATCAAGTTCTCGGTCAAATACAACAGGATTGGGCTTTGAAAGAATCTTTACAGCTTCGGCCATGGCATTGTCATAGGCCGTGAGACGCCCTTTTTTCTCCCAGTTGGTCCGCATATCTCTGGTACCCACTTTGGGAAGTACGGCCGCTGTTTTCATGTTCTGCATGGTGTGCATCTCTTCTATGAAGCTTCCCCCGGGGCCGATCCTGGAGATCAGATCCAGACAAATATTCTTTTCACTGAATTCAAATCCGCGTTTCATGCGTTTGAGCATAATGGCGATTTCATTGTCGATCACCGCCTTTGCAAAATCAAAGGCCATGAGACTGCCCAGCAATCCGCCCATGTTGAACATATCCGTTCCGCCCAGCAGTGCGCCGGTGGTATTCATACCGGTTTCATACCCGGACTGGGCGTCATTGGTCTGAGCATTTGTCAGCCCGATATACCCACCCGACGGCACGTTGTAAAACCGGGCCATCTGGCTGTGCGCCATCTGGAGCATACCGGTTTCAATGGCGCCCGGCGCATAGTTGCCGGTTCTCATATCGGCAACGGTTGAAAGCACGGCATAGATCATGGGGGCACCCGGTCGGATCATCTGGAGCAGTGCGGCAAGTGCCAAAAACTCGGCATTACCAACGGTAAGGGTAGCCATCAGCGTCAAAGGAGCGGTCAATCCTGCATTAGGAACGATGGTGCCGTAAACGGGAAGGCCTTTTCCCGTCAGGTATATCACGGCCTCAGTAGATTCAACATCCATGGTCAAAGGAGAAACTACCGGGCAATAGTGATGATTGATAAAAGGCCGGTCCATATAGGCTTCTCTGCTGCCGGCAATAATGGCCCCCAGCTCCAGGACTTCCATCAGATCCTGCATATCCGGCGTGTTGCTTCTAACCGGTTTTTTACAGTTTTTCAGGGCCGGATAGAATCGTGAGATACTGAACTGCCCCTTTGGCGCGTCGTCTGCCAAAGTTGAGATGGAAAACACATCGAATCCTGGCAGTTCATTGATCAGATAGGCAATATTGGCGATATCGTCGGAAGTGGATCGCCGCTCCTCACCGGTTTTAGGATCGATAATATTGGGTGCCGAGCTCCCGGTAACCACGATGGGCCGGTCTTCTGGAATCGTCCTGTCGAACCGGGGATCCTGGGCAATAAATGTATAGGTGGGAACAAAGGACTGTCTGCACGCTTCAACCACCTTTTGAGGGAATTTCACGAGGGTAGTCTGATGATCTACCATGCAGCCATGTTTTGCATAAATCTGCCTTGCCTTCTTATTTCGAACCAGCAGACCAACATCTTCAAGAAGTTCCAATGATGCTTCATGGACACGCTTAACTTCACTTTGTTTTAAAAAATAAGCGGATTGCATTGTTTTTCCTTTCCATACTGTAGTTGTTTTGACAGGCATCAGCAGCATCACCCTTTATTTTATGCTAAAGCCGGTAAAATTTTATAAAAGCCTGCTCCCCAGGGAAATCCATCATATCTTGTAACGGTTCACCGTTTGTTAATGAATCATTCAAAAAAATCAGGTACGATATGAGTAATATCAAGGGGAACTCCACTGCCATAATCGTTTATCCCAAGATGATCGGCTTGTCAAAAAGATATTGATGCGTAAGGGAGAAGCTTGCATAAAAATAATTTTGCATGTACAAAATGCATGCTGTAATAGGTTATCAAAAATATACAAACTATAAAAATTGCCCTGCCAGGGCGGCATGAGAGGCCTAATCCATTGAAAACAGCATCCATCATCATGGCAGCCGGCAGAGGAAGCCGTATGAAAAACTACAAAGGCAATAAAACCCTGCTCCCCCTTATAGCCGGTGACTCACCCTTTTTCGGTAACCGGCCCATCATCAGGCATATTATCGAAAATCTTCCGGCCGGTTCGAAAACGGTTGTGGTCAACCATCAAAAGGAAGATGTGATCAGAGCCACAAACGGCATGGGTCTTTATTTCTGCGAGCAGCCGGTACTCAACGGCACCGGCGGGGCCTTGCTGGCTGCGAAAAATTTTATCAGACAATCGGATTGCGAAAACATCATCATTACCATGGGTGATGTTCCCTTTGTAAAGCCCGACACCTACTTGCGTCTGGTTGACAGACTTTCCGATATTCAGATGGTGATACTCGGATTCAGCCCGGACGACAAAAAAGAATACGGCATTCTGGAAATCGACGGCACCTTGGTTTCAAAAATCACCGAATGGAAGTATTGGAAAGACTATCCGTCTGAAAAACAGGACGCGCTTTCCGTGTGCAACTCGGGAATCTACGCCATAAAAAAAACAGCCCTATTCCCATACCTCACCATACTGTCCCAACGGCCCCAGATCGTTGTCAAGGACGTCAATGGTGTTTCAACACGAATCAAGGAATTTTTCATCACCGACCTTGTGGAATACATGGCCGCAGACGGGCTTTCCATCGGATATGTCATGGTGGAAGATGAGACCGAAACCATGGGCGTGGATGATCCGAATGCGCTGTTAACCGCCCAGCGTATTTATAAAAAACAATCTGAAAAAGTATAAAATGAGACAGTTATTAATGGTTGCTCGCAAAAAATTGATTGCTTTGGATAATTCCATCTGCGTTATATTTTTACGCAATTAAAGTCTTTTGATACAAGGCTATTTTTTGCCCCTAACATCATGAATACCCAGACCGCTCAGTGAAAATTGAAGGACTTATCAAAGAAGATGAGGAGATAAAAGTCGATGCCGGCAAGATAGAGGGTGTGCCGGTTTGGCGCTTTCTGATTCGATTGAGCCGAAAGTGGCGGTAAAATTCGTCTCTCTTTCTATTCGCTAAAACTTCATTATCAATCATTATGTCTAATGCCACAGCTCATGTCATAATAAATCGGATTTCGGAGGAACAAAACCATGGTTTTCCCGATCTCAGGTGTTGAAGTTAACCCGATAATACCCCTTGTGGTTGCATTTACTGTCTCTTTTTTCACATCCATGGGCGGCGTTTCCGGAGCCTTTCTTCTGCTGCCGTACCAGGTCAGCTTTCTGGACTATACAGCGCCATCGGTCAGCGCCACCAACCAGGTATTCAATATCGTCGCTATCCCCAGCGGCGTTTACCGGTTCATCAAAGAAGGACGGATGCTCTGGCCCCTTACCTTGGCGGTTATCATCGGTACGCTGCCCGGTGTGTTTATCGGGGCATGGGTGCGGATCGAGTACCTGCCGGATCCGAAAAATTTCAAAACTTTTGTGGGATGCATCCTGCTTTATATCGGTATAAGGCTTGTTCAGGATGTCATGAAAAATAGAGCAGGCACCGGCAGGCAAAAAAACAACAATTCAAGAACGAGAAAAACCTTTGTGGTCACCCTTACCCGGTCCACCCTGAAACGGGTTGAATTCAGCTTTGA
>Ga0307990_1002725_pt1 | contig 13926 bp, 14 predicted proteins | sample EllFjometagen129_FD_203168 | JGI IMG/M metagenome (GOLD analysis project Ga0307990, IMG submission 203168) | Marine microbial communities from Ellis Fjord, Antarctic Ocean - #129 | ecosystem: Environmental > Aquatic > Marine > Unclassified | place: Southern Ocean | collected 2014-10-08
GAAATCAAAGCACAAATCAGAATGAAATTCTAATATTTCAGCTAGTATTATATCAATTTAATTATGAAACATTCTATTGTTTTATGGCTATATCCCAGTGAAATATTCCTTCGGAATTTCACGGGATAAATGGTTTTATGGTTAATTTCTTTTGGCAGTTTTTGGAACTCTCCAAGAAGCAGATACATCATTTATCTGTAAATATTTATTTTGCATATTTTTAACATTTTTAACCATCTAACCATAAAACCATTTAACCATTATATATCTGGAAACTATTCCATGCAATTATGTTCCGAAATTAAATTGTCAAGATACTAGTATTTGAATCAACAATTTTTCTTAAATCATTATATAAAAACATCCCGTTCTCCATTGCATATTCTCGTGTAATAATTTTTAAAGGTTTCTAATAATTTATTTTTTTTATAAAAGTCCATTGCTTCAATTTCGTTGAGTTCTTTAAGTATTAATTTTTCACCGGTATTTTTAGTTTGTTCAGAAGCATAATCATCAAGATATTCTTTAAAAGTAAGCACAGCATTAAGTTTACAAAATTTTCCTTCAACACATTTTTTAAGTAATCCCATTATTTTATCACCTGTTCTGCCACATCTGTAACCAGCAGTACAAAAAGAAGTAATCATATCAATGTCAGATAATTCTTTTATAACATCATCTAATTTTCGTGTATCACCAAGTATGAATTGTTGTTTGGTTTTTACCTGTTCATTTTCCTGCATTTTTTCAAGTTTTTTTAAAGCTTCTGTATAGCCGCCTATACCTATTTTTGTTGAAGCATCAGTTTGAGTGCAACCAACCTGAATTACATCTTTTTTGAGTTTTGCTTGTTCTCTTGCAGTAATAATAAGTCCTGTATAAGGGACAGAAAGCCGTAATACTGTTACGAGTTTTTTAAAGTCAGAGTCATTAACTAAATATTTAGAATTTGTGCTAATAAAAGAACCTGCAGCAGGTGTCATTCTTGGAAAAGAGATGGTATGTGGTCCTATTCCAAATTGTTTTTCTAAATCAATAGTATGATATAAAAGTCCCATAACTTCAAATTGCCAGTCATAAAGTCCAAATAATGCACCTGTTGCAATATCGTCTATTCCTGCATCCATAGCCCTGTGCAAAGCATAAAGTCGCCATTGATAATTGGACTTTGGACCCGAAGGATGAACCTTTTTATATGTTTTTTTATGATAAGTTTCCTGAAATACCTGATAAGTTCCTATTCCTGCTTTCCATAGTTTTCTTAAATCATTAATGCTCATTGGGGCTGCATTGATATTTACCCTTCTAATTTGACTATATCTATCCCCTTTTGAAATTTTTTTCTTAACTTTATAAATTGTTTCAATGGAATCACATATATAGTCAATATCAGATTTGGGATGCTCACCATAAACAACTATCATTCTTTTATGACCTTCTGATAAAACGGCTTCTGTTTCTTGTCTTATTTCAGCCATATTGAGTATTCTTCTTTTCTCTTCTTTATTATCTTTTCTAAAGCCACAATATGCACAATTATTAACACATAAATTAGCACAGTATAAAGGAGCAAAAAATACAATCCTGTTATCATATACTTTTTTTTTAACCTGAAGTCCTGTTTCATACATTTCTTCCCACATTTTAGGAGCTGTTACATTTAACAAAGCTGCTGTTTCGTCAGGTTCAAGCCGTTCTATATCAAGTGATTTTTTTAATATATCCTGTATTCGTTGTTTGTCGGGCTTTGTATTATCAGATAAATTATTCAGGATTATGTTTTCATCAATAAAATCTTTGCCATTAATAAGATACTTATCAATTTCATCTTGTTTTACTACATTTTCAGCCCATACTTTTAAGGGTGTAATATCATTCATCTGTTTATATTTTTGTATTTCGTTTACCCCGTGAAATAATTTTGCGTATTTATTCCGACTGCCCCGTTGGATATGTTTTTATATTCAACCGGATGAAATCCGTATTAGGCGGATATTTTACTGGGGGCAAAATTAAAATTTATTATTTTATTTCACAGGGTTAATATTTAGTCATTCATTTCTAATTTTTAATTAACATTGATTTAACCTGGATTCCATTCAATTTACCGATTTGGACTGTTAAAGAATCTATATCATCAGTTGTCCCTTCAAGAACAATAGAAATGATATTAATACCTTTATTTCTTAAAGGAATACCTTGTCTTCCAATGATAATAGAGGAATGATTATTTAAGATATTATTAAGTTTAGGTATGTTATCCTTGTTTTCTACAAGAATAAGTGCTGTTCCTATTTTTTTTTTCATAAACATACTTTTTGATTAGATTAAGGGGGCTTCTATTAATTCCTTTCTTTCAAGAAACAAAGATAATGAATAAGATGCGAGACACAAATATTTCTTAATAGCCGTAGCTATTAAGAAATATTTTGACGAAGTCAGGTTGTTTATTAGCTTTGTTCCCAAAGGGTTTTCAGAGTATTTCATATACTTCTTCAAATTTTTTTGCATTATCCCGATAGTGCATCTAAAATTTTCATCGTCTATAAAATACTCTGAAAATCTTGATGCGAAGTAATTAATAGAAGCCCCCTTAAATTTGTTCTTTAACATATATTTAATATATGTTTCAAAAATAATAAAAAAATAAATAAAAAATCAAGGGATAAAAAATATTACTCCTTGATAATCAAACATTATAAAGAATTAATTAATACTTTTTTCTTTTTAAATATTTTGTATGTAACAGATGATGGGATTTATGTCCCAATGGTTTCTCAAGATAATCTTTATAAATTTGTTTGATCTCAGGATTGTCGTGTGACTTACGAATAGGCATATTCATATCTTCTTCATAAGTAGCATTAGCGCGTTTTTGTCTGATTTCAGGACTTGTAGGTATTGGTTGACCTCCGCCACCGAGGCAACCGCCTGGGCAAGCCATTATTTCAATAAAATGATAATTTGCTTTGCCATCTTTAACAGATTGTAGTACTTGTCTTGCATTTGCAAGTCCATGTGCTATTACCACACTCAGTTCAACACCGTTTAAGAAACTCCAGTCAGGCAAACAATTTTCAAATAAAACCTTAGCTTCTTTTACGCCATCCATTCCTCTTACAGGCATAATATTAATATTTTCAAAAGGCACTTCTCTTCCTGTAGCAATTTCATAAGCTGTACGTAAGGCAGCTTCCATAACACCGCCTGTAGCTCCAAATATTGCACCTGCACCAGTTGAAACGCCCATCAGAGGATCATATTTACTATCTTCTAATTTTAAGAAATCAATACCTGCCTGTTTAATCATTAATGCAAGTTCTCTTGTAGTTAAAACATAATCTACGTCTTTATATCCGCTATCTATCATTTCAGGCCTGTCAGATTCAAATTTCTTAGCAGTACAAGGCATAATAGATACACTTACTATTCCTTTTGGATTAATATTTTTATTTTCTGCATAATAAGTTTTTGACAGAGGTCCAAACATTTGCTGTGGTGATTTACAAGTAGAAATATTAGGTAAAAATTCAGGAAAAGCATGTTCGCAGAATTTAATCCAACCTGGAGAACAAGAAGTTGTCATTGGTAATGCCACAGTCGGGTCTTTATCAACTAAGGCTTTTTTTAGTCTGGTTAACAGTTCTGTGCCTTCTTCCATAATAGTTAAATCTGCTGCAAAATCAGTATCAAGCACAGAATCAAAACCTAATTGTTTAAGAGCGGTAACCATTTTACCTGTTACTCTTTCGCCTGGTTCATAACCAAGTTCTTCGCCAAGAGCAATTCTTGTGGCAGGAGCAGTTTGAACAACAACGTGTTTCGTTGGGTCGTCAATAGCTGCCCAAACTTCATTAATATATCGTTTTTCTGTTAATGCTCCGGTTGGACAGCGGTTAATACATTGTCCGCAAGTTGTACATACTCCTTCTGATATTGATTTTTCAAAGAATGTTGATATTTTCATATCTGCCCCTTTGAATGCAGCAGTTAATGCACTAACGCCCTGAATTTCGGCACATGTTTTTACACAACGTTGGCATTTTATACATTTACTATCATCTTTGATGATAGAAGGAGAAGCCATATCAATTGTAAAATTTTTATCTTTTAGCAGGTCAATATAAAACTCAGTTTCCTCTGTACAATATTCTTTGGCTAAATCCTGCAATTCGCAATTGCCATTTTTATAACATTTTGTACAATCTGCATCGTGTTCAGAAAGCAACAATTTTATTATTGTTTTTCTTGCATTTCTAACTTTACGGCTGTTAGTTAAAATTTCCATTCCTTGTGTAACAGGAGTGCAACAAGACGCAGGTAAATTTTTATTACCTACTTGTTCTACAACACAAACTCTGCAATTACCTGCAACACATAAATCTTCATGATAACAAAGAGTTGGAATACGGATATTCAATTTTTTTGCTGCTTGTAAAATAGTTGTGTCTTGTTCAACTGTTACAGAGATATTATTTATTTTTAAATTTATCATAATTTTATATTCTCCTTATAATTTTTAATTAGTAAATCATTTCTTCTCTAAAGTTTTCAACAATAGAAGCAAAAGAATTAGCAACAGATTGTCCTAAACCACATTTTGACGAAATTTTCATAGTTTCGGATAATTTTACTAGTTCGTCTAAGTATGCTGGTGCTTTATTTCCATTTTTAACAGCTTCAATACCTTTAAGTAATTGTTGAGTTCCTACTCTGCAAGGAGTACATTGTCCGCAAGATTCTTCAACAAAAAATTCAAGATAATTCTGCAAAACATGGTACATTGAGCGGGAACTATTAAATAACATTGTTGCTCCTCCTGTTGTAGGTCCTTGCCCGATTATTTGTTCAGCAAATTTTTTTCTTGGGATACAGAAGCCTGCAACACCACCAACCTGAACAGCTTTTGTATCACCATCGCCAAATTCTTCAACAAAATCAGCAACATTAAGACCTAATTCTAATTCGTAAACACCGGGTTTAGGAGTATCGCCGGAAATAGAGAATAATTTTGAACCATGTTGGTCTTGTGTTCCTAATTTACTGTATTTTTGGGCACCCATTTTACATACCATCATTGAAGAGACAAAAGTTTCAACGTTATTTACAATTGTTGGTTTACCAAGATAACCGTTTTGTATAGGAAAGGGAGGTTTGTTTCGTGGTTCACCGCGTTTTCCTTCCATTGATTCTATTAAGGCAGTTTCTTCACCACAAACATAAGCACCGCTGCCAAGGAAAATCTCAATATTAAAATTTAAGCCAAGTTCTATAGCTTTTTTATTGAAGATTTTAATTTCTTTTTCAAGAGCAGGAACCATATATTTGTATTCTCTTCTTAAATAAACAAAACCTTTGGTAGCTCCTGTAACGTAAGCACAAATGCCCATTCCTGAAAAAACTTTACGGGGAACTTCGGAAAGAATTTTTCGGTCTTTGAAAGTGCCCGGCTCGCCTTCATCAGCATTACAAATAATATATTTTTCGTCTCCTTTAGCTTTTGCTCCAAATTTCCATTTCAAACCTGTTGGGAATCCTGCCCCTCCACGTCCGCGTAGACCGGAATCAATAAGGTTTTGAATAATATCTTCTTTGTTTTTTTTAATACTGTTTTCTAATACTTTATAAGGGCATTCAGAATCCGGTATGAATATTATATCTATTTTTTTTAATGATTTTGCCATAATTTAAAGTTTCTTATTTTTAATTATTTATTTTTTATAATAATCTTGAATAATTTTAACTGCTTTTTGAGGTGTCAATTCTGTATATACCTCATCATTTATTAACATAGCCGGACTTTTATCACACCATCCAATACAATTAGTAAGCAATAAACTAAATTTTTTGTCAGGTGTAGTTTCACCGAACTTAATTTTTAATTTATTTTCCAAAGCTTTAATAATTTCATTTTTACCTTTCATATCACAAGTAATTGACTTACATATTCTGATAACAAATTCGCCACGTTCCTTAATATCCAAAAAAGAATAAAATGAAGCAGTGCCATAAACTTCTGCGGCAGAAATTTCAAGATTTTTCGCTACTTCAAGCATTGAATCTTCTGTAAGATAATGTTTTTTTTCAACAATTGATTGTAAAACAGGCATCAAAGTTTCACGTTTTTTACCATATTTTTTAATTTGTTTTTCAATTATTTCAGTTACATCTGACATTTTGAGCCTCCTTATAATATTAGTTTAACTAAATTTTTATAATATTTTTAAAATAAAATATAATTTTGCAATAATAAAAAAAAAACATCAAACAAAATGTTTTATATCATATTTTTTTATTTATTTTGTTTTTTATTTCACATAAAGAAATATATTATTAAATTAAAAACCCTGTCTGTTTCAGGTGAGGGTTGGCAAATCCACTTATGTTATAAATATTATTTTGTTTGAAAAAAATTAATTTATTGTGAACAATGGAACAAAAACTAAATGTCAAGACTAGTATTATGCGCTTATTACAATACCGTTTAAGTTTGATGAAATTTAAGGAATTAGGTTACCAAAAAGTGTTCTCTTATAATCTTGGCGAAAAATCAGGTGTTAATGCAGGACAAGTACGTAAAGATCTGCTACAATTGGGTATTAAAGTAAAAGGCAATAAAAAAGCCGGTTATGGTATTGATAGTTTATTAAATGAATTAAATAAGATTTTTGGTAAAAACAATACAAAAAAAATAATAATTGTCGGAATAGGCAATATTGGTTTAGCATTAATAAAATATAACTGTAAATTTTTTAAAAAAAATATGTCTATTGTTGCAGGCTTTGATAAGGATCCTTCAAAACAAAATAAAAAATTGGGTATCCCTGTATATTGTATTGATAAAATAGGCAAAATTATTAAAGAAGAAAATATAGATATTGGAATTATTGCTGTACCAGATGAAAAAGCACAGGATATATGTAATATCCTGTGCTCAAATGGCATAAAAGGTATTATGAATTTTGCTCCTGTTATATTAAAAGTTCCTGAAAAAATTGTTGTAAATAATATAAATTTATGTAATGAATTAGAAAGTATCACATATTTTATTAATCTGATTTAGCTATTTTTTTTACAAGCCATTTCCGCTGCTTTAATTAAAGGGTATCCAACGGGAGATCCTGTTAATAAAGGATGTGTTCCTATTTGAGATGTTATTATAGAACATAATGTCATTTTATTTTCAATAGCAAGACCAATTACATTTATTAGTTCTCCTGTACTTACTCCACCCATAATTTCTCCGCCAAGTAATATTCCGTCTTCTTTAGATGCAATTAATTTTATCATTTGTTTATGTGTGTCTGGTAATGAGCCGGGATGTTTGTCCGGACCTTCAAAAACGCCTGTAATAATATCAAAATCAGCCAGTAATGCTAAGGTTTCTGTCATACCTGCAGTAGCAAATGCTGTATCACCAATAGCAGTAGAATATATTGCAATGGTGCCGCCAAATCTTCGTGGTGTTGATAATTTATATAAGTTTAATCCGAGGACACGGGATTCTGCACAAGCTGTTGAAGCAAGCATTGTTGAGCATGTATTTCTTGTAAAATAATCCTTTTTCTCAGCACAATCGCCTGATGCATACACATCTGTTTTGTTAGTTCTAAGATATTCATCAACTTTAATAAATCCTCTTTCATTAATTTCCAGTCCACATTTTTGAGCCAATTGTGTGTTTGGTTTATATCCCATAGAAAGGACTATAGCGTCGGCTGGTAATTCTTGTCCGTTATTTAATAATACTCCAGAAACTTTATCCTGTCCGATTATTTCTTTAATTCCTGTTCCTGTAAGTAAATTAATTCCTCTGTTTTTTAAAATAACTTCAGCTTGTTCAGCAAATTCTTTATCAAAAGCCGCACCTAAAATATTAGGTAATATTTCAACAAGTGTTACATTTTTTCCTGCTTTTTTTAGCTCGTCTGTTACTTCAACACCAATAAAACCTGCACCAACAACAACAATATTTTGTTTATCTTTTATCTTATTCTGAAAATTATCAAGATAAACTTTGTTTTTTGGAATTGTAAAAACATTATCCAATTCTGCCCCTTTTAACCATTTTGGAATAATAGGTGTTGAACCTGTTGCAATAATAATTTTTTCATAAGCTATTTCTTCTCCATTAGCTAACTTACAAATTTTACTGTCAAAATTAATATCAACAACCTCGCCTATTTGAATATTTATTCCTGCTTTTTCCAAACCGGCATCCGGTAATATATTTTTTTCTGTAGTTCCTATTGTCCCAAAAATATATGGGATACCACATGGTATCATTACTTTTTCCTCTTTTCTGATTAAAGAAACTTCTTTATCAGGATATTTCATCTTTGAAGTTAAAGCAGCTGTTGCTCCTGCTGCACTTCCTCCAATAATTAAAACATTTGTTTTTTTCATAATACTATTTTTTAATTTATATGTTAATTTTTAAATTTTTATGTTTATCCTCTGGATAAATTTTCTAATGCGAGGACATTAATTATTTCTTGTTAAATAATTAACAAGGCAAAGATATAAATATTAATATTTACTAAACAAATAAATTTTGATTTTTTTTTGTTGATATTTAGCATTGATATTTATAATATGATAAATTTAGTATAAAAGTATATAAAACAAATTTATATTCTGTTTAAATTAATATAAAAAAAAATTATTAGTGTCCGACTAAAAATAGAATTAGAACTTATAATAGTAGATTCCTCACTCCGTTCGGAATGACAACTTCGTTATGTTGGGAAGGTGAGGGTAAGGACGGGTAAAACGTGTCCTTACCCTCACCCTGAACTCTAAATAACACTGTCATTCCGAGTGATAGCGAGGAATCTCATAATATTTAGAAACGATTTTACCTAAATTTTTAAATTTAGTCGGATAATAGTGAAAAAAAATATTTGAATTTGATTTTAAATATATTAAAAAAAATGAATAAATTTGTTAAATATTATATTAGTTCAAATTTATTATAAAATATAAACTTATGAAAACAAAGTCAATAATCATTTTTAAATCAATATTACTATCTGTTTTTTTTATTTTTAATAATAGTATTGTTATTAAATCTCAATCTTTAAAGAAAGAACAGTTTAATTGTTTTTCTATAATGACAGGTAAAGATGCTTCTGTTGACGGGTCTGTTATATTTGCCCACAATGAAGATGACGGTGGCAATCAATTGGTAAACTGGTATAAAGTTCCACAACTTTTTCATAATCATGGAGAAGAAATAATAATTAAAAACGGGGCACATATTGCACAGGTTGCAGTAACAAATGGTCTTATATGGTTAGAGATGCCAAGGACAGATTTTTCAGATAGTTATATGAATAATTATGGTGTAACTATCGCATCTGACCAGTGCAGTTCAAAAGAGACCTCAGGAGAACTTACTGATGGTGGTATTGGCTACTGGTTGAGGCGAATTATGGCTGAAAGAGCCAGAACATCAAAAGAAGCAGTACATATTGGCGGACAACTTGTTGAAGAATTTGGATATAATTCTTCAGGAAGAACATATTGCATTGCTGACCCTAACGAAGCCTGGCTAATGTCTGTTGTACAGGGTAAACATTGGGTTGCCCAACGCATACCTGATAATGAAATAACTGTAATCCCAAATTTTTATACTATTAAAGAGATTAATTTAACAGATACAAATAATTTTTTGGGTTCTTCTGATATTATTGAATATGCCATACAAAAAGGATGGTATGACCCTAAGAGTAAAATGCCTTTTAATTTTAGAAAAGCTTATGGCAATGCAAGTTCCTTAAATTCAATACATAATAAAGCCAGACAATGGGCTACTGTTAACATTTTATCTGAACATCAATATGATATAAATGATGATATACCTTTTTCTTTTATACCAAAAAACAAGGTCTCAGTGCAGGATATAATATCTGTTTTACGCAATCATTATGAGGCAACTCAATATGAGACAACAGGAAATCCTCATAATAATTCAGTAATGACAATTTGTTCTTCTACAAATCAATATGGTTTTGTAGCACAACTTCGCAACTGGCTACCAAATGAAATTGGTTCTGTATTATGGCTAGCGCCACGACGACCTTGCATACAACCTTTTATACCCTGGTATTGTGGCATTGACAGTATTGCACAGGGATATGCAAGAAATGACTATCAGACAGCAATAGAAGAGCATTTTCAGACATCAGAAAACATATACGAACATGTGCCAACTCTTGCATTTTGGGATTTTGTGGAATTTGCAGAACAAATAGATGCAAACTATGCTAATTCTATTGAAGATGTCCATGGAAAAATAAAAAATCATTTTGAACAGGAACTATTTGAAAAACAATCAGATGTTGAAAATCAATTTCTTTCTATATATCAGACAGATACTTCTAATGCCATTCAACAGATTACAGAATATACCGATTACTGGGCAACAAGAGCATGGCAAAATTGTCTTTATATCCCAACAATATCAGAACATATTGATATACAGATATTACAAAACTATCCTAATCCGTTTAATAATACAACAACAATTGAATATATTGTTCCTGAAAAATATAAAGGAACCGTTGAAATTAATATTTATGACTCAATAGGTAAGCCGGTAAAAAAAATTATTGATAAAAGTCATAATAAAGGAAAACAAACAGTAAAATTTGATGCTTCTCATTTGCCAAAAGGAATTTACTATTATGGGTTAAAAATTGATAATTATAAAGAAGCAAAAAAAATGATTCTTATAAAATAGTTTAGACCTTTTTTGCAGGTTAAAAATATTTCTTTGCAAACAAATGGGTTGCAACACATTGTTTTGGTTTTAGTAACTTCTTTTTTATGCTACATGTCTTTACAATTTTATTTGTATATAACATTTGTATATACCTAAAATTAGCAAGTATCCGACTAAGGCGGAGTATCTAAAAAAGTAATAACCACAAAGAGCACCAAGAACTCACAAAGGACACAAATTCATAGTGAACTTAGTGAGAACCTTTGTGTACCTTGTGGTAAAAAAATAGTTTATTTACCGCCATAATTTATTTTAGTTTTTTTATTTCTAACAACTTGATATTTAGCTAATTATACATTTAATACAAAAATAAAAAACTCATTAGAAAATCACTGGACTTATCGGGAATTTAACGGGATAAATGTAATCAGTAACAAAAAAATAAACTTGCTAATTTTAGGATATAACAAATAATAAAAAAAAATATGTATATTTGTAATAATTTAAAAATATGTTATAAATTTGTTGTTTTTATTGGAATGAATGATTTCCAATAAATTTATTAACTACCTGATATAAATACTTTTTATACAAAAGTTATGCACAAGGCTGGAAAAAAAAATTCCTAAATTATATTGATTTCAACTAAATTATTATGTAATTTTGAAACATGAAACAACGAATTTATATTGACACATCTGTCTTTGGTGGTTATTTTGACAAAGAATTTTCAGAACATACTATCCCTTTGTTTGATAGATTCCAGAACGATGAATTTATTATTCTTTTTTCAACCATCACACAAGATGAACTTGAAAATGCACCAGAAAAAGTAAAACAGTTAGTAAATGGACTTAAAACAGAAAATACAGAATATCTTGACATTACAAACGAAGCAGTTAATTTAGCAACCGAATACATTGCAGAAAAAGTTGTAGGACAGATAAGTTATGCTGACTGTTTACACATCGCTTTAGCAACAATAAACCGAGCAGACTTTCTAGTAAGTTGGAATTTTAAACATATTGTAAATGTTCAACGAATTAGAGGTTACAACTCAATTAACATTAAAAATGGTTATCGACAATTAGAGATACGTTCACCACGAGAATTTAAAAAATATGAAAACGACTGAAAAAAAAACAGAAAAACAATTTGATGCTGTAAAATTCATGAGACAACAGCGTGATATATTGAGCAAAAAGTTATCAAAGATGACTAAAGTTGAAATTCTTGAATATTTTAGAAAACGAAAAACAGAATTGACAATAAAGCCCAGCGCATAACAAAGGATCATAAAGCATGGCAGGTGAAGTAGTTAACTTGAATATTGGAACACTATATAAACATTATAGTATATTGAAAATTAGTTGTTTCAAAATTTGCCACGCTTCATAGCCAAAAAGATAACTATTATACACATTATTTACCGTTAATCATAATTTATTATCATCAAGTTATTAGTTATTAAATGTAAAGTTTTACCACGTTGTTAATGGTGTGATGAGCATTTCTTTTTAATTATTTACTTTTTAGTATAAATCGTTAATAACTATAAATAACAATTTAATTATCGTATTTAAAGTATAGTATTATCAATAAATAAATATTTTTTTTATATTAATTTAAATTAAACCAAAATTTATGGAATATAACACAACACGTCCGAAGTTAAAAATTTTTGAATATGGAAGGAATATTCAAAAGATGATAGAATATGCAATTTCCATCAAAGATAGAGAGAATAGAACCAAAATGGCAAAATTAATTGTAAATATTATGGGAAGATTAAATCCAAATGTTAATCTTAATGAAGTAGGTGATTTTAGTCATAAATTGTGGAATCATCTTTTTATTATTTCTGATTTTAAATTAGATGTTGATGCTCCATATCCTGTTCCATCAAAAAATGCTATATTATATGATAAAAAGAATAAGATTTCATATTCAAATAAAAATATTAGATTTCGTTATTATGGTAATAATATTCAGTCAATTATTAAAAAAGCTATAGATTATAAAGAGGGAAAAGAAAAAGATGCTTTAGTAAAAACATTGACTAATCATTTAAAAAAAATATATATAAACTGGAATTGTGATTCTGTAGATGATGAAGTAATTATGAATCATCTTTCAATATTATCAGATGGTAAATTAAAGATGAATGAAAATGATAAACTTAATGAAACTAAGGATATTTTAGATATGAATGTAGCAAAGAGATCTAATAAAAGGAATAATGACACAAGCAGATATAAAAAAAGAAAAACATACAGATAGTAATTTTTTTATATGTTATTTGTCTTAAAAAAATGTTAATAATTATAATATATCAAGTTTAAAGTTTGGCATTGCTAATTAAATATAGTTTATTATATTTGCAAAAAAATATAAACTATGCAATGTCCAAAATGTAATTCTGATGATTATACTAACGATGGTATAGTAAAATCAAAGCAAAGGTATAAGTGCAAAAAATGCAATTACCGTTATACTGTACAAATGAAATCAACAGCAAAACCGAAGGAGTTAAAAAGACTTGCATTAATCCTGTATTTAGAAGGACTTGGATTTCGCTCTATAGGTAGAATATTAAAAGTTAGCAATGTGAGTGTTTTAAATTGGATTAGAGCTTTTGGGAAATCCGTATTGGAGTTAAAAAGTGATGATGAGATAGAGGTTGTGGAGATGGATGAGATGCATACATATATCGGTCAAAAAAAAACTACTGCTGGATATGGATTGCTGTTGATAGAAATGGAAAAAGGTTTATCGAATGTGTTTTCGGTTCAAGAGATACTGAAACGGGAGAAAAACTTTGGAAAAAAATAAAAAACAAACAGATAGGTAACATAATGACAGATTACTGGGGTCCATACGAAAAGTTTATTCCTGAACAAAAACATGTACAATCAAAAAAGGAAACATTTACAGTAGAGGGCTACAATAGCCTATTTCGTCACTTTTTAGCTAGGTTAAGACGTAAATCAAAATGCTATACCAAAAAGCTTGAAATGCTAATTTATTCAGTAGTATTACTTATGACCAAATGGAATAATAATTTGGCTATACTTAATTAGCAATGCCTAAAGTTTAAAGTTTAATAAATAAAATGAAACCTCTATGCTCATCTGGCTCAAGTTACAAACTTGTGCCAGATAAATTAAAATGATGAATATCATTATTTTTTTTAGTTTGTT
>Ga0307990_1002726_pt1 | contig 13926 bp, 9 predicted proteins | sample EllFjometagen129_FD_203168 | JGI IMG/M metagenome (GOLD analysis project Ga0307990, IMG submission 203168) | Marine microbial communities from Ellis Fjord, Antarctic Ocean - #129 | ecosystem: Environmental > Aquatic > Marine > Unclassified | place: Southern Ocean | collected 2014-10-08
ATAATTTAGATACTAACTTAAATATTGCTGAAATGATACAGCTTTGGAATAAATTTAAAGATATAGATAGAAATAATATAGAGAACGTTGTTTTAGACGATGGTCCCAATGGCTATTTAGTAGCTAGTAGAAGCGACCAAGGGGCCTACATTCTTTTACCTAAGAAAGGTAATTATAATGAAATTAAACAATTAATTTCTAATCCCTTTGATAAAAACCCTAAAACAGAAACTATTCAAACAGATAGCCAAAAAGAAGATAGCACAGATAATAGTACTTTAATGGCACCTAAAAATAGTCAAGTTGAGAGAGATTTTTCTGAAAGCAGTTTAGAAATTTTAAACGGCACAAGAATATCAGGTCTGGCCGCCGAAACCTCTCAAGACTTAAAACAATATGGCTTTAATATTAATAGAATATCTAATTCGCCTCAAGCAAATAATGAACAGACTAAAATTTATGATTTGAGTTTTGGAGAAAAAAAGGAGGCTTTAAACCTACTGGAAACTGAACTCCAAGCTTCAAGCTCAATTAGTTTACCTGATTGGCTGACAGATTATATAAAAAACTCAGTAGAAACTAATACTGACATAAAAAAACCTGACTTTATTATTGTTCTTGGTTTAAAATAAATTATGAAAAAAGATAAAAATAAAAAAATTCCTCTAGTGGTTTTATTTGGTAGAACTAATGTAGGCAAATCCACCATATTAAACCGCTTAGCAGAAAAACATAAAGCAATTGTGTCACCTATATCAGGAACAACAAGAGATAGTAATTTTGCCCTCATTTCATGGCAAGGTAAAAATTTTGAATTAATTGACTTAGCTGGTCCCGATTTTTATTCTGAGAAAAATAAAAAAATTGAAGAGATAAATAAAAAAATTAGTCAACAAATAAAACTATACCTACAAAAAGCTGACTTAATTCTTTTTGTAGTAGATAATCGCTCAGGACTATTACCACAAGACAGTGATTTAGCTAAAAATATTTTAAAGGATAATAAACTTAAAAATAAAACTAAATTAGTAATAAATAAAGTAGACAATTTTAAGTATGCTTCAGAGGCAGCTCCTTTCTATAAGTTAAACTTAGGTGAACCAATATTAATGTCAGCGGCAACAGGGGCAGGTTCAGGGGATCTATTAGACTTTGTAGTTACTGAGATAGAGGCACCTGAAAAAGAAACTTTAGATGATGATAAAAAAATCATTAAAGTTTGCATTTTAGGAAAACCTAATGTTGGTAAATCTTCCCTACTCAATAAAATATTAGGCTATGAAAGAGTTGTAGTTAGTGAAATAGCTCACACCACCAGAGAACCCCAGGATACCACTATAGAGTATAAGAATAACTATATAAATTTAGTAGATACAGCGGGAATAACTAAAAAAATTAAAAACTTAAATACTCTAGAAAAAAGTGGCATCAAAAAATCTCTATCTGTAATGCGTAGAGCTGATATAGTGCTCTTGGTAACCGAGGGATCAGAAAGCTTAACCCAACAAGAATCTAAACTAATAGAAGAAATAATTAATCATCAAAAAAGTCTAATTATAGTAGCAAATAAGTGGGATCTTTTGTTAGAAAAAGACACTAAATTAGAAACAGAAAATATATACTATCACCTTCCCTTTGTTACTTGGGCTCCAATTCATTTCATTAGTTGTCTTCCTGCTAAAAATACAGTTTTAAAAAGTAAAAAATCAGAAGAAGATACAGTTAATGAAAAATTTATCTCCAAAAGAATAAAAAATCTTTTAGATTTAATTATGGAAGTCCAATTAGGCAGAGAAAAAACTATAAAGACTGCAGATCTCTATAATTTACTCTTAAAAATTGTCAGAATTCATCCACCATCTAAAGCTAAAGGCTACAAAAGACCTCATATAAAAAAGATTGAACAAATTAAATTTTCTCCCCCTAAATTTCAAGTTACTATAGGACCAAACGACACTCTAAGTGAAAGCTATCTTCGTTTTATAAAAAATAAATTAAGGGATTTTTATGGATTTATTGGCACCCCTATTGAAATAAATTTAGTAAAAAAGAAGGGGCTTGAAAAATAATTTTTAGCAATATGAAAATAATAATCGGCCTAGGCAACCCTGGTGATAAATATAAATACAGTCGTCACAATCTTGGTTTTTTAGCCTTAGACTGGTTAAATAAGGATGCTTTATGGAAATATAATAAGAAGTTTGACTCTCTGCTTCTAGCTCACGAAGATAAGTTATTTGTCAAACCTCAAACCTATATGAATAATTCAGGCTTGGCTACAGCAAAGATACTGCATTACTATCATCTCTTAGCAAAAAATCTAACCTTATTTACAAAAAAAAATAGCGATCTAAGCGATATTTTATATGTTATTCATGATGATTTGGATATAAATATAGGAGAGACAAAAATTTCAGTTAATTCTTCTAGTGCTGGTCACAGAGGGGTAGAGTCAATTATAAAAGAAATTAAAACACAAAATTTTACTCGTTTTAGAGTTGGCATAAAAAGCAATAACAAACCGGAAAAAATGCCAATAGCCAATTATGTCTTACAATCCCTAGATGATAAAGAATTGAAACATGCCAAAGAAAGTTTTTTAAATAATTGGAAAATAATTTAAAAATATATATTAATATAAAAAAATAACTTACACATTCCTGCCTGAAAGTAGAGTCTATCTCTATATAATTAAACTTCAAGGAGGAGGAGAAGTTTAATTTTCTCTCAGACAGGAACCTGTAAGCTATTTAAGTTAATGTATTATTAAATCACACTAAAAAATAAAAGTCAAGAACAAAACACGTAACAAATATAAAAAAATAAACTAACTATATATGAAGTTAATTATCGTAGAAAGTCCCACTAAAGCCAAGACTATACAGAAATTTTTACCAAGTGAATATAAACTATATTCCTCTTTTGGTCATATTAGAGATTTACCAAAAAGCGAATTAGGCGTAGATGTAGAGAAAAAATTTAATCCTAAATATGTTATCCCTGATAAAGCAAAGAAAACTGTAAATCAACTGAAAAAATTAAGTAAAGAAGCAGAATTAGTAATTTTAGCTTCTGATGAAGATCGTGAAGGAGAGGCAATTGCTTGGCATTTAAATAAAGCTTTAAAAATAGAAGAAGAAAAAAGTCAAAGAATAGTATTTCACGAAATTACCAAAAACGCTATATTAGAGGCTTTAAAAAATCCTCGAAAAATTGACTACAAAATGGTGGATGCCCAGCAAGCTAGACGTATTTTAGATAGATTAGTTGGCTACAAACTTTCTCCATTTCTATGGAAAAAAGTGGTTAAAGGTCTATCTGCCGGTAGAGTTCAGAGTGTCGCAGTTAGACTTATTGTAGAAAGAGAGCGAGAAAGACAAGCTTTTAAAGTTGAGGAGTATTGGAGCATTGAGGCTAATTTAGAAAGCAAAAAAAATTCACAACTACCTATTATAGCTAAACTAAATAAGGTCAGTGGTAAGCAATTAACTAAACTAGAGATTAAATCTGAAAAGGAAGCTAGTCTTATAAAAAAACAGTTAGAAAAAGGAGTTTACGTAATTAAAAATATCGATACTAAAAAAATATCTAAAAATGCTCCTAAACCGTTTACCACCTCAACTCTGCAACAAACAGCTAATAGATGGCTAGGCTTTAGTGCTAAACAAACTATGGCGGTAGCCCAACAATTATACGAGGGTGTTAGTGTAAATGGAAAAAATCAAGCCGGTCTTATCACCTACATGAGAACAGACTCTTTAAATTTGTCTCAGTCTTTTTTAACTGGTGCTAGAGATTATATAAAAAATAAAGTTGGTAAAGATTTTTTACCAGAAAAACCTAATTATTTTAAAACAAAGTCTAAAGGAGCTCAAGAAGCTCATGAAGCGGTTAGGCCAACTTCTGCCGATCTTAACCCTGAAGAAATTAAAGACTCTTTAAGTCCTCAACAATATAGGCTATATAAACTTATTTGGCAAAGAAGCTTAGCTAGTCAAATGAAAAACGCCGAAGCTCTATCAACTTCAATTGATATAAACGTTGAAGACACGCTCTATGAGCTAAGAAGTAGTGGGCAAATTTTAACTTTTAAAGGCTACTTGGAAATATATCCAGAAAAAAGTCAGGAAACTGAAATGCCACAAGTTGAAGTAGGTGAAAAATTAAAATTAAAATCACTTGAGAATAAACAACATTTTACCCAAGCGCCAGCCAGATATTCTGATGCCGGACTCGTAAAAGAAATGGAAAAACACGGTATTGGTAGACCTTCTACTTATTCACCAACTATTTCGACAATCATTACCAGAAATTATGTAAATAGAGATGATAGTAAAAGACTTTTTCCTACGGATATAGCCCTAGTAGTTACTGATTTATTAGTTAAACATTTCCCAGAAATTGTAGATTATAAATTTACAGCCGACATGGAAAATAATTTAGATCAAATCTCCGAAGGAAAAAAACAATGGCCAGATGTAATTGATAAATTTTACCAAAAATTTATCTCTAATTTAGAAAATAAATATAAAGAGATAGAGAAAAAAGATATTATGCCACAAGAAGAAACAAAAGAAATTTGTGATAAATGTGGAGCTAAAATGCTAATAAAGATTGGGCGCTATGGAAAATTCTTATCTTGTAGTAACTATCCTGATTGTAAAAACGCTAAACCTCTGGAAAAAATAAGTGAAGAAGAGCAGCTGGAAATAGAAAAACTACAAAAAGAATATGAGGGAGAAACTTGTGAAAAATGTGGCGCAGACATGAAAATAAAAGCTGGAAGATATGGAAAATTTTTAGCTTGCAGTAATTATCCTAAATGTAAAAATAATAAGAATCTGAAAACTGAAGATGACAATCAAAAAGAAATTGATTGTCCTGCTTGTAAAACTGGTAAAATTGTTAAAAAATTTAGTCGTCGTGGAACTTTTTATGCTTGTAATAACTATCCTGAATGTAAGAACACTTATTGGGGAAAACCTCTAGAAAAAAAATGCCCTGAATGTAAAAATCTTTTAATAGAATCTAAAAAAGGAATTACTTGTTCTAATAAAGATTGTAATTATAGTGAATAATACTATAGAAACAACTCAAAAATATTAATTTAACAAAAAAATAAAAACTCTAATAAATTTATTTTTTGTTTTTTGTTTTTTGTTTGCCTAAATCATCTTCTTCAGAAATATTTTCTTTTTTATCTTTCTTTATTAGATCAATAATACTCTTAGCAGCTTCTCCGGCTAAATACATGTAGGAGCTACTTTTTTTAACCTTATCTTTTATACTCTCAACACCTTCTATAACACTTTTTACTCCTTTTTCAATTTCATCAACGATCTTATGAATTTTTTTTAGACTAGAAAGAAAATAATAAATAGTCCAAACTAAAAAGAAAGTAAAAGCTAAAATGCAAATTGCAATGACTAAATTTAATATATCTCCGCTGGTTTCAAACATATTCTTTATGAATTACTTAACTCTATGAGTTAAACAATTGCTAAATTAATTATTAAAAATTTCTAATTTGTGCTTGATATTTATTTTCTAAATAGGAAATAAGTTGTGTCTGAATTTCATCCACTTCTTTTGTAGTTAAAGTTCTTTCCAGGCTTTTATATACAACGTGGAAAGCTAAACTTTTTTTATCATTACCTAATTTTTCTCCTTGATAAACGTCAAAAAGTTCAACACTTTTTACAAACTGATGAAAATTTTCTAACTCCATCTTAATATCCTTATAACTGATATTATTATCTACAATAAAAGCTAAATCCCTTATCAGGCTAGGAAATTTAGCTGAAGGAGTATAATTCTTAGTTTTTAAACTACTTAAAATATCGGCTAAGGAACTATAATTAATTTCAGCTAAAATAACTGATTTTTTAATACCTAATTTCTTAGCACTTTCTTCTTTTAACTTATTAATCGTACCTAATATTTTTCCTTCAACAATAAAGTTAGCGCTTAAAGAAGTATTAGCCCAGGAAAAAGAAGTTTCGACTGCTTCATAATTTATTTCTGGTCTAAAACGGTATAATCTAGAAAATAAACTTTCTAGGTGACCCTTAAGTTGATTCAAAATTTCAAAATCACTTTCTAAAGATGCTATAGCTAAAATTAATCTTTTTTCTTGATGAGGTAAATATTTTTGCTGTTTATTGTCAGTATAAAATTTTCCAGCAAAACTTAAATAAACTGAACCCAACTCAAATAATTCGATTTTTTGATAGCGAGCTTGATTAAACTTTATCGCCTCTAAAATATTAGGTGCTAGAGACTGTCTAAGCAAACTTAAATTTTCACTAAGTGGATTTTTTACTGATAAATAATGACTATGATTTATACCTAAATTATTTAATTGTTTAGAATTTACAAAAACATGCGTATGAACCTCAGTAAAAGCAATATCTTTAGCTAAAGAGTCTTTCAGTTCTCGCTCAATTATATGAGAAGCAGAAAGTATGGGAGCTGATATTTTACTATATGGAAGAGTTAATTCAATTTTATCAAAACCATATAAGCGAACAACTTCTTCTAATATATCTTCGGCTAAAGATATGTCTTTCGTGGCTCGCCAACTAGGAACTTTTAAATTTAAAATATTATTCTCATTTTCTTCACTTTCAAAACCCAGGCCCTTTAATGTTTTAACAACCTCTTCCTTTTCAATTCTTTGGCCAATTCTTTTCTCTAGCCAATCTAAATTTAAATCAACATACACATCACTCAACTTATCACTACCCACCTCAGAAACATTTGTTTCCACTATCATTTCTGGACTTTCTTGTTTTATTAAATCTAAAGCTCGTCTTAGAGCCAATTGACATAATGCAGGATCTAAAGATTTTTCAAAACGACTAGAAGCTTCCGTACGAAGACCTAAGCTTTGTGAAGTTTTTCTGACTGATATGGGATTAAAATTAGCCGATTCTATAATAATTTCTGAACACTGCTCATTTATTCCACTTTCTTGTCCACCCATAATACCAGCTATAGACAAAATATTTTTATCGTTAGCTATAACCAAACTTCCCTTAGATAATTCATACTCTTTACCATCTAAAGCTAAAAAAAATTCATTTTGTTTTAAGGTTTTAACTATAATTTTTTCTGCTAAGCTAGCATTAAAAGCATGCAAAGGTTGCCCTAAATCTAACATAACATAATTAGTTATATCTACAATATTGTTAATTGGATTTATACCAGCCGCTAAAAGCCTTTGTTTAATTGAGGGTGAAGATTCTTTAATTTTTATTTTCTTAATTTTTACAACACTGTAGTAAGGGCAAAGCTCAGAATTTTCAATCTTTACGGACAAAACATTATTTTTTTCTAGTTCACTAATTTTATTTATGGAAGATAAATTTTTTTCATAAGGAAATAACTTGGTATTTAAAATTACGCTTAACTCTCTAGCTATACCATAGTGCCCCCAGAGATCGGGACGATTAGATAATGATTTATTATCTATTTCAATAATTGTATCATCTAAGTTTAAATACTTAGCTAAATTCAGACCAATTTTAGCTTTAGAACTTAAAACCATAATACCATCATGATTTAAACCTAAACCTAATTCATCTTCAGCACAAATCATGCCTTGTGAAATTTCGCCTCTAATTTTAGCCTCTAAAATTTCCAAACCATTAGGTAATTTAGATCCTATTTTAGCCACTACCACTCTTTGCCCCGACTCTAAATTATCAGCTCCGCAAACTATCTTTAAGGGCTCTTTTTCTCCCACATTAACTAAAGCCAAATTTAATTTATCAGCTTGGGGATGTTTTTTAATCTCTAAAACCTCACCCACTACTACTAAATTATATTTTTCTGATAAATCATAAATACCTTCTACCTCAACTGTATGTAGAGTTAGATCATCTGCCAATTTACCAGGACTATACGACTTGGGTAATTTAATAAAATCTTGTAACCATTTGTAAGAAATATACATATATTTAAAATTGTTCTAAAAATCTTAAGTCTCCGCTATTAAGTAATCTAATATCTGAAATGCCATGCTTCATCATAACTAAACGCGTTAAACCTAAACCAAAAGCAAAGCCAGAATATTTTTTGCTATCAATCCCGCCAGCCTCTAAAACCTCTGGGTGTATCATACCTCCTGGAAAAACCTCTAACCAGCCGCTCTGTTTACAAACTGGACAACCCTTCCCCTGGCAAAGTCGACATCGCATGTCAATTTCAATGCCTGGTTCAACAAAAGGAAAATATCCAGGTCTAATTCTTATTTCAACTTCTTCTTTAAATATTCCCTTCAAAAGTTCTTTCATAACGGCTAGCATGTTGACTACAGAGATGTTTTCATCAATCATAATACCTTCTAGTTGGTAAAAACTGTGTTCGTGAGAAGCGTCTAGGGCTTCATTTCTAAATACTTTTCCTGGAACAACAGCTTTAAGCGGTGCTCCCATTTCTTGCATAGCCCTAATTTGCATCGGAGAAGTATGAGTTCGCAAAACCAAATCCTTATCACTTTCTTGATTATCCCAATTAATATAGAAGCTATCTTGCATGTCTCTAGCTGGATGATCTTCGGCGATATTTAAAGCTTGAAAATTATAGTAATCACTTTCTAGTTCAGGCCCTTCTATAACAGAAAAACCCAAGCTTTTAAATAAATCCTCCAGTTCGCGTTGCATTAAGGTTATAGGGTGCAGGTGACCTAAAGAAAAATATTTACCAGGCAAGCTCATGTCTAGTTTTTTTTGACTATTATTTTTTAATAAAAACTTTGTTTCAAATTCTGAAAAAGCTTGTTTTAAATCTAATTTTATCGCATTAGCCAAAGAGCCAATTTCTTTTTTTTCTTCTACTGAAAAATCTTTAATTTGTCGTAAAATTTGGCTTAATTTACCTTTTCTTCCTAAATATTTAATTTCTAAAGTACGCCAAATTTCTTTTTGGTTATTTAAAGATTTATCATCCAGTCGCAAATTTTCTAAGCGACTTAAAGCCTCTTTTTTTATTTGTTCTAGCTTATTTTTCATACATTATTTTTTTTATAGCTAATAAAGAAAAATTCAATAAAAAATAAAATGATAATCAAAAAAATAATATTTATCCAAGTAAATAAATTATTAGCTAAAAAAATTAAAGACAAAACAATTAATAATCCAAAAATAAACGATTGTCTGAAGGCTGTTTTAACTGAATAAAATGCTAATTTTTGCTTTAAAAACCAAAATCTAATTACAAAACCTAAAACAGAGGCGGTACCAGAGACTGCTAAGAAAAGTGAAGCATAAAAAAATAAAAAACCTAGAAAATTAGTAATCTCGGGGTTTATGGTATTTAAAACGTAAACAAAAGAAGCCCAACAAATAAGCGTAGTTAAAATCATTAAACTTAAATATTTTTTTAAAGTCATATATATCAATTATAACACAAAAACAACTATTTATAATCTTTTAATTTATTTACTTCTATTTCTAATTTTTTTAATTTTTCCCTCTCTGCATCAACAACGGCAACAGGCGCTTTATTTACAAAATTTTTATTCTTTAGTCTTAGTTGTATATTACAAATTAAATTCTCTAAATTATTAATTGCTTTGAGTCTCCTTTCAGCTTCTTTTTCTTTGTCTATAGCCCCAATTAAATATATCTCCATGTCTTCAAAAACTGTCTTAATCTCACCTTTTATAGGTTTTCCTGATAATTCTAAATTTAGAGAAGAAATGCCGGTACGTAAATTTTTTATAATAACAACCTCTTCTTTTATTTGGTTCATGCTTTTGTGAGCGTAAATCAGAGTTTTAATTTTTTTAGCTGGATCAACTTTATTTTCACTTCTTGCTTCTCTTATTTTAATAATAATATTTCTTACCTTCTCTATAACTAAACTAGCTTGTGTGAAATCATCAATATTCTTTGAACTTATAAGCTTAGAGGCAGGCCAAGCTGCTATCATAAGCAGTTTTCTTTGTTTCATTTCTTGCCAAATTGCTTCGGAAACAAAAGGCATGAAAGGATGCCAAAGTTTTAATAAATTTTCTAAAATATAATTTAAAATTTCTCTTTTTTGTCCAGTTTTTTCAAATTTACTAATTTCGATATACCAGTCAGCTAAATCATTCCAAGTAAAATTTCTTAATTTCTCCCCTGCCATTGAAAAACGGTAATTATCTAAATCTTCAGAAACTTGTAGAATAAGCTTGTCAAAAGTCAAAAATATCCATTTGTCAGAATTAGTAAATTTTTTAAAATCTATACTTTCCAACTTGTCTCTACCCACTACATCGATAACGTATCTAGATACATTCCATAATTTATTTACAAAATTTTTGTAACTAGCTATTTTTTCTTCATCTAAACGAAAATCGTTTCCCGAAGTAGTACCAATTAAAAGAGCTAATCTGGCTGAATCTGTGCCAAACTTGTCAATAATTTCAATTGGATCAATGCCATTGCCTTTAGATTTACTCATTTTTTTGCCGAATTTATCCAAAACCATACCGTGTAGATAAACTGTTTCAAAGGGCACCTCAGATAAAGCAAACAGTGACATCATAACCATACGAGAAACCCATAGAGTTATAATCTCATAACCTGTCTCTAAAACCTGAGTAGGGTGATATTTTCTAAGTTCATCTTGCTTTAAATTATCTGGCCAACCTAAAGTAGAGAATGTCCACATACCTGAAGAAAACCAAGTATCTAGCGTATCCTCATCCTGCTTCCAGCCCTCTCCCTCAGGCGCTTTCTCACCTACATATATATCTTTTCCTCTATACCAAACAGGTATTCTATGGCCAAACCAAATTTGACGAGAAATACACCAGTCATGTAAGTTCTCCATCCAATCCTTATATCTCTTTTCAAATCTATTTGGCACTATTTTTATTGTTTTTTTCTCTACCACCTCTAAAGCTTTCTCTTTTAAAGACTTATTACTCAGACTAGGCAATTTTTTGTTAACTGAGATAAACCATTGTTTTGAAGGAAGTGGCTCAATTGGACTATCGCATCGATAACAAACTGATAAATTATTATCTATCTCTTCTTCTTTCTCAATTAAATTCAGTTTCATTAATTTAGAAACAATCATTTCTCTGGCTTTTTTAACTGTTTTACCAGAATATTCATTCAGACCTTCTCTAATTTTAGCCTCTTCGTTAATAATTTTTATCGTCTCTAGTTTATGTTTTTGAGCCATTTGCCAGTCAACTAAAGAATGTGCTGGAGTTACTCCCAAGGCTCCAGTGCCAAATTTAGAGTCCACGTGTCTATCGGCAATAATTTTTATTTTTAAATTTATACCAACAAAATTAACAGAAAAAGTCTGTCCAATATATTTTTGATATCTTTTGTCTTGAGGGTTAACTGCTACAGCCGTATCCCCTAATTTAGTTTCTGGCCTAGTAGTAGAAATAGAAAAAGGAAAATCATCGCTATATTTAAAAGTGTATAGTTTGGCTCTCTGTTCTTTATATTCAACCTCATCGTCTGATAGAGTGGAGTGACAACGCGGGCACCAATTTACCACCCTCTCTCCCTTATAGATTATTCCTTGTTTGTACATGTCCACAAACATTTTCCGAACCGCTTTTTGCCTTGGCTCATCTAAGGTAAAAGCTAAACGACTCCAATCTAAAGAAGCTCCCAACCTTTTAATTTGACTTAAAATTGTATTTTGAGTTTTTATGGCAAAATCATTCACCTCCTTTAAAAATTTATCTCTACCTAAATCATGTCTATTTTTTCCAGTTTCCTTAAACAATCTCTTTTCTACTACATTTTGAGTAGCAATAGCGGCGTGATCAGTTCCTGGTATCCATAGGGCTCTATATCCTTTTAAGCGATGGTATCTAATAAGAAGATCCTCAATAGCTATAGTTGAGGCATGACCCATGTGAAGCTTATCAGTAACATTAGGTGGTGGCAAAACAATTGTGTAGCTTAAAGCTGTCTCGGGTAAGTCTAAATTGTCAGGATTAAAATATCCCGACTTAATCCATTTGTCATAAATATTTTTCTCGTATTTATTTGGTTGATAGGCTTTTTCCATACTACTTAGCCTAACAAAAAATAGTTTCTCTGGCAAGCTATTATAATAAATATAGTTGCTTGACACTGCTCTATATATAATATATATTATATTAATTAACTTAAACATAATCTATAATTTTAATGCTTGAAATAGAAGAACAGATTTTGCGACAAATTGAAAAATCAGAAAACATATTGATTACTTTTCCGGTAGATTGGAATGGAGATGCTATTGCTAGCTCTCTGGCTTTATTTTTATATTTAAAAAAATTAAACAAAAAAGTTGTTTTAGCTGCCGACAAATCTTTATCGGATCAATCTGAAGAAATATCATCAGCTAAAATTTTTTCTTTTCTACCTGAAATATCTAAGATAAAAAATGATTTAGATAGTGTTAGAAAATTTATTGTCAGTTTAGATATTAAGAACGCTAAAGTGGATAAAATAAAATACACTTTAGAGAAGGATAAGCTAAATTTTATAATTTCACCCAAAGAAGGTTTTTTTTCTTCTAAAGATATTAGTTCACAAAGTAGTGGTTTTCGCTATGACTTAATTATAACCATAAATGCAACAGATTTAGAATCCTTAGGAAAAATTTATGATAATAATATAGAATTTTTCTATAAAACATCTATAATAAACATTGATCACCAAGCTAGTAATGAGGAATTTGGACAAATTAATTTAATTGATTTAAACTCAGTAGCTACAGCAGAAATAATATTTTCTCTTTTAAAAGAAAGGTCTACTGATAATATTAATGAAGACATTGCTACTTGTCTGCTAGCTGGAATTATTTATAACAGTAAGAGTTTTAAAACACCAAACTTAACACCAAAAACTCTGTTATCAACTTCTCAACTTATAAACCTTGGGGCTAGACGAGAAGAAATTATTAACGAATTATATAGATCACGAAGCCTTGAGTCTCTCAAATTATGGGGGAAAGTTCTTAGTAATTTAATTTCTTTAGATAACAATCATATTATTTACTCCCACTTATCTCAAGAAGATTTTAGCCAAACTAACACTGAGTCAAACCATCTTCTTTCAGTAGTTGACGAATTAATAGCTAATATACCAAGTGCTAAAATTATAGCTATTTTTTACCCTCACCCTAAGCATAAGGAACGAACTAATTTCTTTCTTTACTCAGTAAAAAATATAAATTCTTTAGAAATTGCCAAAGAATACGAACCTCAGGGAACACAAAAAATTATACAAGGAAAAATTAATAAAAATCTAGAAGAAGCTCAAAAAGAAATTCTAAATACAATAAAAAATAAACTTGCGCAAATACCTATATAATGATAAATTATATTTGTAAATTTAGCGCCTATAGCTCAGGGGTTAGAGCACTGCTCTTATAAAGCAGGGGTCGATGGTTCAATTCCATCTAGGCGCACTGCCAAAAAAACTCTTGATCATAAAGAGTTTTTTATTACCCTAAACCTATTATTATTTATTTACTTTTTTATCTAAAAGTGCTAATTTTAAATTAGGGGTTTATAGCTCAGTTGGTTAGAGTGCTACGTTGACATCGTAGAGGTCCCCTGTTCGAGTCAGGGTAAACCCACTTTTAAAAACTTAATTTATCTATGCAAAATAAAATTATAGATACTAGCCATATAAAAGAAGATAAATGGTTGGAACAAAATTATAACAAAGAAGGACAGTTAGCTATTGATGTTTATGAAACTGATCTAATTATTATTATAAAATCTACTATCGCTGGAGTAAATCCTGAAGATTTAAACATATCACTCAGTAATGATATGCTAACAATTAAAGGTAAACGGGATTTAAATTTACCCGAGGAATTAAATGATGATAATTGCCTCTACCAAGAATGCTATTGGGGACGATTTTCCAGATCAATAATTTTACCAACCGAAATAAATGAAAGCAC
>Ga0307990_1002727_pt1 | contig 13925 bp, 13 predicted proteins | sample EllFjometagen129_FD_203168 | JGI IMG/M metagenome (GOLD analysis project Ga0307990, IMG submission 203168) | Marine microbial communities from Ellis Fjord, Antarctic Ocean - #129 | ecosystem: Environmental > Aquatic > Marine > Unclassified | place: Southern Ocean | collected 2014-10-08
AATCCGCTCCGGGCCTCTATCATTTATCTCTCAGCCCTTTGCGGCTTTGCCGCCTTAGGATCTCACCCTCAGAGATGTTCTCAAGGGCAACTCTTCAGATGCCATAGAATAAGCCGGGAATACACCGCCCATTTGTCCCTGATCTCCTTGTTCACGCCGGCCGTAAGGATGCCTAATTTTTCCGGTCTGAGGATTTATCCTGTTTATGCAGCTCGCTCAACTTAGCGTATTTGAAAAACTTATTGACGGCATCGGTAATCGAAAGGGTAAGTCCCTGAGGTCCGTCAAGGATGCCGAGCCTTAAGAAGTAGCACTGAAGGAAGGTAAACACGGCACGGAAAAAGGCAGAGCAAACAGAGGATTTCCTGCCTTCATCGAAGGTCTCCTGAGCGCCCAGTGTTGAATAATGATCGATCTTAATCAGAATCCTGCTCAGATCGCTTTCCGTAAAATGTTCTATGGGAACATCCAGCGCTTCCACATGACCATTGACTTCCACCGACTCATGAACCGTTGCCGGGGTCATTCGACCGAGGTCTTTCTGAAAGAGTCTGACTATCCGGTCTCTTCCCCAGAGGTGTCTAATCCAGCGGCCCTGAAACCAGTTCTTTCGGGGGAAACTGTAACCGGCCACATCATCTGATCCTTTCGACACGATATCTCCGATAGCCACGGCGGTTTCAGAAGGAATACGCTCGTCGGCATCGAGAACGAGTACCCACCGGTGCTTACATTTATCGATGGCAAATTGCTTCTGCCGGCCGAAACCCCGCCACTCTTCTACAAACACATCGCACCCGGAATTGGAGGCAATTTTCACCGTATCATCCGTGCTCCCAGAATCCATCACCACGACCTGATCCGCGAATCGGGCACTTTCAAGACAGGCAGGTATGTTCTTCGCTTCATCCTTTGTGATAATGGCTACTGAAAGAGGTACCTTTTCATTCATTGTTTGATAAAACCACCTGAATCATGTTATAGACGCAACAACATACCACAGTTGTAAGGTGATTAAAATAATGATTTCTCCGTTAATCTATTGTGAGAAACACCCTTTTGAAAATATTCACTGAAAGATAGTGACACGATTTGCGCAATAAAACTCTTAACTGTCCAGCCCGAGAGGTGAAAAACCTTGTAACAAGCGAAAGAGCCTTTGAGTTTCTCAAACTCAGTATCCCCATACTTATGGGAATATTTATATTTTTTAATCCCTTCTCCCACACAACAGCCATTAAAGAAATATGTTTTTATCTTTCTGTCTTTATTGTTCTTTTTTTAATCTGGTTCAAAAAAATTGACTTTTCTTTCAAATCACCACTTACCCTCCCTTTTGCGCTTTTTGTCATCTGGGTATTTATTGGCCTTTTCTTTGCCCTCGATAAAGAAAACAGTATCCATGATTTCCGTGCGCATCTGCTGAAATATCTGGCACTTTATTACATTTTAATTAATGTTTTTAATTCCAAAAAGAGTTTTGAGCTTCTTTCATGGCTTATCATTATATCAGGTGGTATTTTCTCTATTGGAGGCATAATATATTTCTACATAATATCAGGGAATTCCATGTTTTCCAGGATGGGATTCCCTGATATTGCTTCTATCAATAATGTTGGCATTATAACCCTTTTCCCGTTTTTGCTATCGCTAAATCGCTTTACCAAGGAAAGCAAGTTACGCCAGAAAGTTATATTGCTTGTTGTGCTTGCGGGAACACTCGTTGGAATGCTTCTTACGCAAACGATAGGAGCTATCTTGGGGATAATCTTTTCATTAGTTATATTATCTTTTTACCATAAAAAGGGTGCCATTATGTTTTTTCTAATATTGGTAATTATTGCAGGATTTTTACCTGTCAAAAGTCGTCTTGCACCAAATGCATTGGAGAATAAGTTCTTCCATGATGAACGGGTATGTATATGGAGTGCTTATTTCAAGATAATAAAAGACCGACCAATTATTGGTTCAGGATTTGGCATGCAAACGTATGAGAAAAAATTGTTATCTAAATACAAACAATATAGATATAAGACGACAGATCCCATAAAATTTAAGACGCATGTTTTTTTTACCCCACATAATATGTTCATCGACACAGCTGTAAGACTCGGACTTATTGGTCTTGTATTATTTATTAATATAATATTTATGTTTACGTATATGTCTTTCAAAATGATAAAATATGGGCAAAACGATTTTATCAGGAAATGGGCGCTTTGCCTTTTCTCTGCTTTGGTCGGATATTTAACACAGGCTATGTTTGCCGATATTTTGATAAGCGCGCAATTAATTATATTATATACGATATTTGCCATGGGAACTGTTTTATGGCGCGTTAATGCAAATTTACAGCAAACTGCTTAATGTTTCGGGTAAAATACCATGAAAAAATGGAAAATCTTTGTTACCTTTTTCAAGAAGCTATATGATGATCATTACATCATAGACAAAACTTTAGACTTGAAAAATTTTACATTTGTGAAAGTAAATGATGAGTATGAGATAGAAATTGATGGTAAGTTAGATTACGATATTTTTATTGAACATGATTTCAGGATCTTTGACCACGAACTACAAGAAAGGGGTTATCATGAAAATAGCGTCTTATATCATCTTTATAAAAATGAGGAATATAAAAAATATGATTACATTGGCTTTATTGAGTACGATCATGTTTTAAGTAAAGATTTCTGTAAAACGATTCAAACAAAATTAGACGAGACAGAAGACGATTCAATATTCGCATTTAATAAATTTAATTATGCTCAACTATGGGATCAAGGGATACTGCTGAATCCCAACAGACCCCAAAAACAGGAGGGAAATCCTAAATCCAAATGGAATTGCGTCAGAGTAATACTAAACGATTACAATAAGTTTTTTGGAACAAAATATTCATTAGAAGATCTACAGAAAAAAGATTGTTTTCCTATCTGTCATGCTGTCTTGATGCCAAGCAAGATTTTTGAAAAAATTATGGGATTTCATACATTCATTATTGATTCGGGCAGGGTGGAACCTTTTCACTCTTTTAACTGGAGATCAAACGCCGGTCTCATGGAAAGATATTTAGCTGTAGAATTGGCTTTGGAAGACGCAAAAATGGTCGAATCAATACAACTTGAGCACAGGGAATGTGATATAAAAGTCCTAAATTCCGAATGGTTAGAAATGTCATCATTCAAAAAATTCAGGCATTACTTAAAAGACTTAATTCATAGGTAGAATTTTAGGAGATGTTCTATACTACTATAAAAAGACCCCTCGTTTAATTGCGAATTGACATAAGATACTTCATATTAAAACGGAAAGTCTAATAAAAATGTCAAAAAATGATAAATATTTATTGCCTGATTTGACTTCTATAGCTAGAAAGTATGGCACCGATAAAGTTGGCAGCCATTTTTATACCATTCACTACGAAGCTTATTTTAATAAATTTAGAGATGCAAAAATTAAGTTACTGGAAATCGGTGTTGGCGGCTACAAAGATCCCGACAAGGGTGGAGAGTCCCTTCGTATGTGGAAGGAGTATTTTAAAAATGGGAGCATATTTGGTATTGATATTTACGACAAACATTTACTCGAAGAAAATAGGATAAAAATATTTCAGGGAAGTCAGGTAGATGAAGAGTTTTTGAAATCGGTTATTAGTGAAATAGGGTTACCAGATATTATCATTGATGATGGAAGTCATATTAACAAGCACGCCATCACCTCATTTAAAATATTATTCCCGTTTCTAAAAACTGGTGGAATTTATGTGGTTGAAGATGTTCAAACATCATACTGGCCAAACCACGGGGGGAACAGTTTTAACTTAAAGAAATCTGGCACAACAATGAACTTTTTCAAGCAATTAACGGATTGTCTTAACTATGAAGAATTCGACAATCCGTACTACAAACCCACATATTTTGACGAGCATGTTGTATCAGTGAATTTTTACCATAATATGATTTTTGTCCACAAGGGAATAAATAAGGAAGGAAGTTCCAGCTATTTTAACAACCCCATAAGAAAAAAGAAAAATCGGATACGGCCCAAATACTTAATCAGATTAATCAGTTTAAAATTAAGAAATCTATTAACAAGAAATTATTAAGGATATCAGGGAAAAATTGACTTTAAACGACAAACCTTTTTTGACAGACAAAACCGATTTTAACTTCTTGCCCTCAATGTTGCCCATTTATTGAGATGAACCCTTTTTTATTAAACCATTTTCGCAAAAAAATGGAGTGTTTTTACGATTAAAATATTCAATATTTGGCCCATCTTTCCAATGTTTGTCCCCTATTTCTTTTGGGTGCCAAAGATGCAAAACTTTTGCATGACGAATTGCTGATCGTCCATAAATGCCAGCCGTTACTAACCTGATTCCCAAATCTTCATCCTCACCGCCCCAACCATGAAAGTTCTCGTCATAACCATTTACATATTCAATGTCTTTTTTAAATATTGAAAAATGTCCTCCTAAACTCTGCTTTCTCCGGCTTTTCAAATGGAGTCTGAATAGAATTGTACGTTTAATAAATCTGCGATGATCCTTAACCATCTCTTTTTCCGGTAAGCGCGTATATAAATTTTCAAGAAACTCTGGAGAAATATTCGAATTAAACACTCTATCTGTTTGTGTTGCAGTCAAATACTTACAATTCCCCGCTACGAACCTCCCTGATTTTGCCAGCCTCAGATGATATTGTATTGCATCCGGCAAGATTAAAAAATCACTATCAAAAAAAATCAGATACTCCCCCTGCGCATGCCTGATACCATTATTGCGAGCTGCCGCCACCCTGAATCCATCCTTCGGTTGCCATACATGTTTAATGGTAAAATTATACTGTGGAATGATTTCTTTCAGTTTTGCTACCGTTTCACTACTTGATCCATCATCGGCAATAATAACTTCATCAAAATCACTTGAAGAAATTGTAAGCGAGTCAAGACAACACATGAGATGTCTTAATCGCTCATAGAAAGGAATGACTATGCTAACCATAATGTTTACTTTGACTCGCCATCATCCGGTGTAAATGGGTGCTATTTCAATGGTCAACTTAACAGTCTTAGGATTCATGATATTCACCATGATCGTCGGAAAAGCACAATAATTACATTTTGTCGAAATTCTCGTACAGTAAAATCAAGAAGTTACAATATATAAGACTATAGATTTAGGGGTTTTCGACAGCCTCGCCACTTGTTCTCTATTCTGACAACATATCAATATTAAAGTTCTAAATATCATATTATTAAGCCTAAATGTTGCAATAGTTGTCTTTATTTTCCACTATGACAACTGAACTTAAGAGCCGATGATGCCGCAGGTCGGGTACCTCGTGGACAGCGACTTGATAGCCGATCAATCCATAAACAGAAAGGATTCAAAGCGGTTAATCACATCGTCTCTCTTCGACAGATCTTTGATATTTACTACCTCCTTTTTTTCATCGAGACATTTTTTGTACATACTCATTACGTTAATAACCCCCTCTAAAGCGTCTTGTCTTTTGTCTTGATCAAGAAAGGGTAAATGAAACGAAAGATGTACAATTGGCTTATTTCGTTTGAGATATTCCAGCATGCTAGGCACCAGTTCAAATTCGCCTCCTTCAATGTCGATTTTAATAAAATCAACCTTGCCGATTCCCGTAAGATCAATCCAGTCTGACCACGCCATTGTACAAACATCAATACGGTTGTCATTTTTATCGGCATTAATAAAGCTTGTCCCGCTGTCTCCTAATTTTTCGCCCAAACTAGCCATTTGCCGAATGCCGCTATTGCTGGATAAAGCGATATTGAAAGGAATGACGTTTCGTAATTTGTTCATCTCTATATTCCAAACAAGATATTTGTATGCGAAATAATCCGGCTCAATACAGTAGACTTGTTTAGTTTTTTTGGCGGCATAAATGACAGTTGGTCCAATCCAGGCGCCAATATCAAGGTAAATAGAATTTTTACCCAGAAACTCATCAAAAATATTAAATGTTCGAGGCTCCCACTTTCCGTTCTTCACAGATCGCCAGAAGTCAAAATTATAAGGATCACATTTAAATGAAAATTTACCTATTGTCAGTGGGTAATACCCGAGAATCCTAAAGAATCCTTTTTCTATTTTTCCCTTCAATTTTATCTCCTCCGACCATATTTCACACTGCTTTGATTATAATAATCAGAGCCAATGAGATCCGGTCCGATAGAATCGTCTTTTACAATGCCATCTGCTCAGCACTTCCAGAGTAAAAAAGATTGAGAAAGCACTGCGCATTGTCGATTGTCTCGTAGATTCCCAAAAACACAGGATTGCCACATTGACCTATTTGTAAGATATCCTTTATCGTGACTTTAGTAATGCAGATAGATGATTCCACCCAATATAGTGGAATGCCATATCTCTTATCGCCCTTTGGTGTTAAAATTAAAGACAGTAAAGATGTCAGATGCAATCACGCAAGTCACGAAGAAACGTCATGCCACCATTCAGGTTACATATAAACTATTGTTTCACTAAGTGCCCGATAATCTTCCAATACTGGATAATATGGTATAGGCTCTGACGAGATTATCATTACTGTCGGTTTGTTCTGATGCTCTTCTGTAATTTTAGCTTCTCGATAATAAAAATATATATTTTTCCAAGGTATTTTATTTGATTTTAATAGGTTAGAAATATCATCCATAAAGGCATGCCTCTTCCAATTTTCCGCAAGAAGAACATATTTATTGGCGATATGAAAAAGATTAAGTAAGGCATCGGTATGATTTTCTCTTATATGCTGAATTACGGCCATTGTGTAAACCGCATCAACCTTTGGAAGAGAGGCCTGTTCCGGTGGTGTTGTTATGTCGTACTGCTGAATACATGCACCCAGGTTAGGATGCCGATCATTAGCCAATTCTACCTGTCCTTTTGAGACATCAATACCGTAAAGTTTTATTTCAGGTGATAGCATCTGAATGTTATGCAAGTGATCCCCTGCTCCAGAACCAATGTCCATGACCGATTGTAGATTCAAACTTAACAATGTTTCGTAAACAAGATGGTGAATGGGAGACAAAGGGAATATATGATTATTTTTAATCAACAATTGACGATCCGTAAAAACATAATCGCCTTCCTTTAAAATCAAAGTTTCTTTTTTCGACGCATTGTCCAAACTATCTTTATAAATGCCTGTGTAAAATTCCCAATCGTAGTCATCAGGCACTTTTTTCCCTTTTAGAATCATATTAAAAATTTTGTTAAGACGATATGCGAGATTTACCCATTTCATAACGATCTTCTCCTTATCGATAGAAATTACTTTTAACGCAATACATTCGCTGGCTAACCCTTTATAGACTAGTGAATGTTTAAGATTCTACTTTGTGTGTTTAAACTGTTGATAAAAAGACCTCTTGAGGATGAGGTATATATAGAAAGGGGTCTTTTAAGTCAATATAATTTAACGGATAGATGCCTACTAAATTTAAAATGAAATCGGCGGTTTCAAAAAACATGACTGAGAACCGACAATATAAAAACATTGACCGGTATTTGCGGTACGCAAAACTTTACCCGAACAAATATTGACGGAGACTGCACTACAATAACTTCGTCTTTTTTTTCAGTTTATAGATAATATGATTAAACTGAGCTTTTTTACTTCTTTTATAAGCTGGAATTGTAACAGATACTTTTTCACTTCTCCCTCCCGGGTGGGAATGAATCATTTCTGACAAGAATGGAAAAAGCTGATAGCGGTTCAGCACCAGATTTCTGGCTTCTTCCAAGGCCGGAATATATCTTTCCCAGTTATCTTCATTAATAATGCGCCTTATTTTTGCAAGACTTTCTTCCGGTTGCCCTATGTCGATCCTTATAAATGATTCTTCAGGAAAATAATCCTCCAGGTTGGTGCATCCATAGTAAATAGGAACTGTCCAAGATAAAAAGCAATCAGCTATCTTTTCGGTCCAGTAATCCGGCCCACTGGTATTTTCTATGGCAAGAGAGTATCTATATGGAGCAAGTCCATCCCATTTATCCTCGATAAAATTAATCTTCTTGCCGTATGAATCCAATTCCAGCGATTGATCATTTTGAATGTATTGCATGAATTTTCTTCTCTTGATATGTCCCGGCACGTCCATTGCGTCACCAACTATGGTTGACAGTTTTTTTGATTTTACAGGGACTTCGGCCGAGATTAATTCATCGAAGGTCCTGTTGACAAACCAGGGAATGGCAGGAGGGGAAGGAATGTATTTTCTATCATTTACAGGTATGTGATGGGTGAAGACTTTGGAAAAAAATTCATGTTTTTCAATCATCCAGTCGCTGTGACCTTTCATATATGGTTCCTGCATAAGAGCCCATATATTTTCTTTCGGGCATCTTACCTGTGTGTCGGTTTCCATACTATTGTTGAGCATGACGAGAAAATCGCAATCCTCTGTGGGATCGACTGTAAATTGTATTCCATCCCATATACCGTTCTGGCCGGGTGTCTGACGCATAAGATTCAACCAGTCCCAATTTTTTACGATTTTCACTAAGGTCATAGATATTTCACCTGGGCAACTTTTTACAATTCATCTTTATGTTTTCTATAAAATCGCTCGTTAGGATACTGATCCGGTCCTTTATTATTCATGATTACTGGATGTTCAAACATTCCATTGATACCATTTACATCACTTTTGTATTTTTGTTTGAACATAAACTGCCGGTTAAACTGACTGTACTTTGTTCCAGAGTGACATTTAATGTTAATGGGTTTGTACGTATGGACAGTTTCCTCAGCATAGTTCACAATTCCTCTCGTCTGAAAGTTTGATACTGGTCTTCCATACTTGTGTATATACCTCCATGTGAAGTCACCATCTTCTTCACCTATACCCAGAAGCCTTTCATCAAAATAACCCAGTTCATCTATTTCCTCTCTACTGGCAACAAAATGTGACCAGGACTTATTTATTACAAAAGATTTGCCGCCATTCCGTTGAATATTTTTTTGTACTTTCTCTATAATGTTATGTTTGGTTATCATAATATCATCATTCAGTATAAGAATCTGGTCATAGGTAGCATTGATAACAATCGTATTCCATAGTTTTGATAAACTGCGAAATCTCGGAAAAAAAACGGGATATACATTTCTCTGACTAGATAGAAATTCCAAGATTCGCTTTCTGTAATCTTCCTCAAAGTCTCTATTGTGTTCGCCATTAACAGCCACAATAATTTCTGTATCATTATCATATTCCCTGATCCTTGAAAGCAGTGGAACAAAATATTGATCAAACCTGTGCTCAAAGGTCGTTATCCCTATGGAAATTTTATCCAATATTGTTTTTCTGCGAAAAAGCATACTTGTACCTCAATTTGTCTGTACTACCAATTTTTACTATAGTATCGAATTGGTTTGAGTTTTCACTGCAGCTCTTACTTCTTCGAAAGTCAATTCTTCCAGACAGCGACTTATTTCACTCCCATGACATCCTTTGTCCTGACAAGGCACACACGGGAAATTTTTATGAACTACCTGATGTTGTTTACCTCTTGGCGCCCAGTCGATATACGATGACGGGCCAAAGATGCACACAGTGGACAGGCCCACTGCAGCGGCAATATGGACTCCGGCGCTGTCGACACCGATAAATAATTTACAGGCTTTAAAAACAGCGGCCAACGTTCCAATGGAAGTTTTTCCCGCGAGGTTAAATGTATTCCGCGGGCATTTTTTTATTATTTCTTCAGCACGTTCCCTTTCATCATGAGAGCCTGTGATGACGATGGATACGTCATATTTCGCTGTGAGCCAGTTGATCAGTTGAATATACTTATCCGCTCCCCATTCTTTATATTTCCAGAGAGAAAAAGGCTGCACAGCAATGATTGGCCGATCGGACTGAATACCTTCATTTCTTAAAAGCGCCTTGGCTTCCTGATGTCTGTATTCGGGGACATCATGTTCAGGGCGGATGTGATCTGTTTTTATGTTATAAGTCTCCAGAAGGCCAAGGTAATATTGTACCATGTGCCTACCAAGAGTAGGCTCATCTGTAGCCAGATGGGTAAATACTCTGTTGCGCCAGAGTTTCCCATCATTTGCGTAAAAACTCACTCTCTGCGGTGCTCCGGAAAGAAATGCAAGAATAGCTCCACGATCTCCGGGTTTTATATCAATGGCCAAATCAAAATGAAATCTACGCAGGCGTGAGAAAAACTTTTTTTGATATCTTAATTCTTTTATCCAGGTTCTTTCTTCTTCATTGGTAGAAATTACATCTGTTGCCCATCTGCAGTCTTCGATTAATTCTTTTGCTTTTTCTCTTACTGCAACAACCACATTACACTGCGGGAAATTTTCCCGCAGAGCCCTGACACAGGGAAAAGAAAGGACAACATCGCCTATATCTCCAAGCTGTATCAGCAGGATATTGTCTATGTTTTCTTTGGATAGATTGTTACCTTTTACCAGCATAAGCTTAATTTCTTCACGCTCACGGGATACTATCAATCCCTGAACTCTCTACTGTGTTTAAGTTTTTTTATCTTAAACTGTAATATTCTAAGAGGCGTCCCCAAATACATTTTCCTAAACAGTTTCAATCGTTGGTAAAAGGGAACGACAAATTTCTTGTCTTTGGGAATATACCAGTTATTTACGCCTGTGCGTCTAATTAATTTATATTTATTATCGACAAGATGTTTATGTAAGGCAAGTGATATCACATGGTATTCTACAAAAATTAACTCAGGCCTGTGCTTTTGTAAATTTAAGCCTTTTAGCACATTCAATTCGTAACCTTCTACATCAATTGATAATAAGTCGATTGCGGGATTGCCTTCCTCATCTAAAATATCATCGAGGGTGGTAACGAAAATTGTGATTGAACCAGTGTAATGGATGTCGGTGAACACTTGATGTTTTTTTAATCCTGAAAACTCACCGGCAATAAAAAATTCCGCTTCTCCTTTATCTTCTGGAGCACCGCATGCAACCGGCAACACTTTTGCGCTCCGAGCATTCTTTAATTTTTTACATAGTACAGGTTGGGGTTCAATTAACAGACCTTCCCACCCCTTTTTTTCAAGATAGTAAGTTTGAGATAGATTTTTTGGATCGTTGGCCCCAACTTCTATAAAATAACCTTTTTCAGAAAAATTAAAATATTCCCAAATCAATTTTTCTTCCTCAGAAAGCTCATGTAAATCCATTTTATATCCTCCAGCTTGATTCTTTACACATCATTGATGTCCCTCATTATTTGGCTTATTTAGTTAATGTGATTTCCATGAAACTTGTCCCTGTTCCCGACTTCGATCGGGAAGCGAGGATGTAGATTCGGGATAACGCCCTTAGGCTTTCCGGAATGTCAGTTTTTATGCTACACCACTTGTGTATGAGAAACTCATCTGCTCGCCATCCTACTGTATATCTCCAAGACTCTCTCTGACATTCGATCCCATGTATTTTTCGTTGCTTCTTTGTATGCTTCTTTTGCCATTTTCTCCCTGTCTTGTTTATCCAGCATAAGACCGATTTTAGAACTTATTAAATCAATATCTTCCCTGTCAACAACAAATCCATTAATCCCATCTCTGACGAGGTCTTTTGCCCCGACATTGCCGCTTATGATCACGGGCAGTGAAGCAGACATCGCTTCTAACACTACCATGCCGAAAGTGTCAAATCCTGAAGGCATCGCAAAAATGTCCGAAGCCAAATAAATTTGCTCGATGTTGTCTTTCCAGACTCCGGCAAAGATAACATTTTCCTCTATGCCCAATTTTTGTGCCAGCCTTCTGTATTTCTTCTCATTTCCTTTTCCAACCGCTATAAGTTTAATCATTTCATATGGATGCTTCGATTTTGTCATAGCCATCGCAGCCATAAGTTTATCTAAACCCTTAAGCTCAAAATTCATACTGACGAACAAAACCACCGTATCAGTTTTATTGATTCCAAAGCGCTCTCGTATTTCCCTGCGGCATATATTCCGGTCAAGCTTATTAAATTTATCAATATCGACACCGGGGTGAATGACCTGAATCTTTTCCGGATCAACTTGAAATTCTTGCAGAAATTTTTCCTTAGCTATGCCTGAGACTGGCAGGAACATCCGGCATTTTCCATTGTCAATCAGACTTTTTTCAACCCAGCTTGTACCATAATCAAAAAGGCTCATCTTTTTTCTTCGGACCTCTTTAACCCAGAATCGATGAGGAATGCTGTGCATGGTAAATATGTCGGCATGAAAAATTCTCTCATGGGTGTGTATAATGTCAAAGTCCATTTTTGCTATTTTACGATTTGCAAACCAGGCAAAACTGATGGTGGTTAGAAATTTAGGAAACGAAATAATAGGAACCTTATGAAAGGTAATGCGATCAGATTGTTGCTTCCACTTATTTGCAAAAACATGAACTTCATATCGACGGCTTGAAGCAATACGTTCAGTCAATTCCAAGACAAATCTCTCACCACCGCCCACAAGTCCATATTTGGGAACCACAACTGCTATCTTGTAAACTTTAGACGTTATATCGTTCATTGTTTTTTAGCGCCTGTGAGAGATAAGACTTGAAAGTAAAGCGTTCCTAAACGCCTCCCGAGAGCAGGTTTTGGCATAACGCAAAGCTGCTCGCTGAAATTGATTCATTTCTGATTCTTTTAATAGTGCTGCATTATCCATGCACTTTTTCAGTCCTTCAACGTTACCGGAAGGGAAAAGCCAACCCAGGTTATGTTTGCGTACTCTCTGCCCCACAAGTCCCTCATCCGATGCAATAACCATTTTGCCTGCAGCCGCAGAGAGTGAAAGAACTCCGCTGGAACCAAAGTGTTTTATATAAGGCAATAAAACAACATCACTTGCACAGAAACATAAACTCTCCTCGGAATCCGAAACATAGCGATTGATAACCTTTGCCATCCCTCGTTTTTCAAGTTGCGAAAGCCCCTTCAACAGCTCACGGTCTTTAGAAATTCTGCCAGCACACAAAAGAAATAATCGGGAATCGGTTGATGATTCCAACATGGCACGAACTGTTAAATGCAAACCTTTTCTTCGATCACCAATTCCATAGTTAAGAAAGACAAACCGGTCTGATGGAATTCCTAATGCTTTCTTTGCATCTTTTTGAATATGGGAAAAGTTCCCATCCCAGGGATCAGGGAGAAAATAAAAAGTGGGACCGGCATATTTATTTTTTGCATTGGCAAGCAGATATTCGTCCATCAAAAATATATTTTTAAACCAATTATGCCGGCAAAGCCTACGGAAACCAATAGCTTTTATTATATTGCCGGGAGGCCATGTCGGGTTCTCCAAAAATCTGGGGCGAAAATAGACACCCGACAGATGTCCCTGAAGAAGTTTAGGAGGATAGATTCCAACTGATGCATATCTCAGACAATGAGAGGCAATATCATCAAGGTTATTAATAAAGACCTCTTGGGCACCGCTTTCGTTGAAGCATTTGACAAGAGCCTTTAATTTACTTCCCCCTCGCAATTTACCCGCTTTATTGAAAATAGATATAATTGAAACTTTGGCAATTAAAGCTGAAAGATTATTTTGAATTAGTTCTTTTGATTCTGGCCGCCAGTCCACTGCCACAGTCACCCTGAAGCCGGCAGTCAGCAAATCTTCCGTAACATAGCGCAACCAACTTAAATGATGGCCTTCCACTCTGGATTCAAAAATCAAAATATGTGATTGAGATGATTTAGTCATCAATTTTAATTTTCCCTCCGTGTTTCATGTGGTCTCTGCGGTAAATATTGCAGACATTGCTATTTCAAAAACCTGATATACAGAGATTTTAAAGATGTTGTCGGCCGGCTTTCAGGCAACAGCCAATTGACGGACTTCCTTATGAATTTTTTTAGAAAGGGTATCCTCGGCAATATCGAGAT
>Ga0307990_1002728_pt1 | contig 13925 bp, 14 predicted proteins | sample EllFjometagen129_FD_203168 | JGI IMG/M metagenome (GOLD analysis project Ga0307990, IMG submission 203168) | Marine microbial communities from Ellis Fjord, Antarctic Ocean - #129 | ecosystem: Environmental > Aquatic > Marine > Unclassified | place: Southern Ocean | collected 2014-10-08
AGCCTAAATAAAGGTCATGCCACCTGAATGACGCCTGTCGCATAGCCAGTAAACAGATTTTCCGCTATGCTTATCACTGCATTTCATACTCTACAGCTTTTGACAGAAGGTTCCAACTTCTCGACACCTCATCAGTGGTTACGGTTAGTTCATCTCCTTTATTAATACCTGATTGCCTCATGGACAACCGTTTCCTAAAACGCTCAGCACCATGACTCTTTACCACAGCACCTTTAGGTGGTTTGCAAGCCCCGTCTGTACAACGCTTGCGGTGGATCGACCTTACAACTGGTTGCCACCATCTCAATTACAGCATGCAGTGTGTTTGATTGCCGAACACTGCTTCTCGGCACACTATGAAAAGTTGGGCATTTAAAAATACCAAACTTTCAATTTACCAGACCGTTTATTTAATGTTAATCCGTTCATATTTAGCGCTATCTGCCCAATTTTTTATATTGCGTGTTATGGGCTGGTTTTCTATTCAATAAGTAGGTACTTCTTACACCATGAAGCCTTTAACGGTTGCATGTATAAAAGTCAAATACAAAGTAAGAAATACAGGCAAATTAAAAAAGCTGAAAAAATACCGTTGCAACAAATTTAGCTACTAATGTCAAGCTAAATTATTCTTTCATTTGTTTTGCTCTGACGTCCTTAGCTTCAACACTTTTATACATATTCAATAGATAGCTTTTATCTTCACCCTCTAATTCGTGAGTATACGACTTGTAATTACTTCCATTTTGTACCCTTATCTTTTTTACCGTTTTTGAACCAAGTTGCTTTGTTTGTGAGGAGGTTAATTGATACCAAGCATTTCCCTCACAATTAAACTTATTCCAACTTTTTATGCTAAGTTTAGAACCATCATCAAAAAGAAATAAAAGTTCAGTATTTTCGAGGCAGTCTAAACCAACAACTTTAAGACTTAACCCGCCTATTTTAATAGTGTTATCAGTTTTTCCATCAAAATTATAGGACAATCCAAAACCTTGTCCTTTAGACTTATCTTGACAAATTAGTTTCTTGCTTGAATAATAATAAACCTTGTCGGTCATATCATCAACGTGCTTTGCAACATAATACTCTCCTTCAGTATTTTCATTTGCTGTTTCTGTTTTCTTTTCTGTTTCAACCCAAGTATAAGTACCGTCATCATTTAATGTTACTTTCCTACCGTCTTTGGTAGTGGCTTCAGTTTGTGCAAATACACCAAAAGATACTAATATTGATATTAATACTGTAAAAATAATTTTCTTCATATCTATATTCCTTTAATTTTTTTGTCCTACTCATATGGCTTTTAGATATCGCCCCGTTTTTTTAAGTGGTTTCTGGTCTCCACATTTCTAATTTTTTAATAGATATAATATATTTAAAAGAATCATCAAAGTCAAACTTTGGTGGCTCTCTTGATTGTACATTATGCATTTTCATAAACTTGTCCATATCATAACGATTGTATAAAGGAATTTCCTTAATCTTTCATATTGTTTCAATTGTAATTAGTTTATTCAAATAAATTTACGTCAAACATATATCAAATCCAAAGAATTGTTAATTCTTTAATATGATTAACTTCCTTGTAATAACCACATCATGTGCTTTAAGTATATAAAAATATATACCAGGCTTAATATCATCAGGACTCCATTCAAATGAGTACGAACCTGAGCCTTTGTCTTCATTTACTAGAGTCGTTATTTTTGTTCCCAGCATAGTATATACTGAAATATTAACAAAGCTATGATCCGGAATAGTATATTGAATGGTTGTGCTATTTACAAAGGGATTAGGTTGATTCTGCCCCATATTAAATTTGTCCAACACCCGTGAATCTTCTATAGCTGTAAATTCAAGATTAACTTCATTAGAAAGATCACTTTGATTACCCGCATAGTCATAAGCTACAATCCTGTAATAATATTGATTATCAACTTCTACTTCAGTATCTAAATAAGTTGTATCAACGGTTGTAAATGAATCAATCTCAGAATATGATAAATCTGTTATAGGTTGATCTGATTTATATATTTTATAGTATTGGAAGTCTTCTTCGTCATTAGATTCCCAGTCTAGTTGAACACCATTTGCAACTATTGCACTCTTTAATCCCTGAGGTGCTTCTGGGGCAATATTATCAACTGAATAACCGCTAAGTGTGTCAGAGTAATAGAATATATCAGGGTTGTTTGTATGGGCAGATACCTTAAATGTAGATAAACAATTTCCTTGTACTGTTGAGTCGCATAATGTGGGAGCTACATAATAGTAAACTGAATCTTGCACTGCATTAAACATGCCAATAGCATCCCATTGATCATCGTTTTCCAGCCTCCATACTGAATAATCGGCTATTTGATAAGTATTGTCCAATCCATCGTATTTGCTTCTGTAAAAGGCAATACGAACCTGTCCTCCCTGATCATCAGGCACATCTTGTATGTTGCTGATTTCGGGCTTTTCAGGATAGTCTCCGTTTCCAATTAGTTTAATGGTTTTCTCTATTGAATTTACAGCATTGCTATAGATTGTTAGTGTTCCATTAATATCCCCGAAGGTTGTAGGTTGAAATACAACTGAAACAATAGCTGAATCTGTAGGTGCAATAGTAGTGCTGTCAATACTTCCGGTGAACTGACTAATATCAAATCTCACAGAATCAATTTGTAGTGTATCAGTACCTGTGTTTACAACGATTATTTCAGACTCCAGAGTTTCATTCATAAATGTAGTATCGAATGTTATTGTATCATCTATTGCATGAATCAGAGGAGATGGATTAGGTGTAACTTTAATTTCTTCAGAATACCAACTTTCGTTACCGGAATTATCATAACACGTTACAGTAAAATAGTATTCTTTCCCTGCTTCAAGGCTTTTAATAACATAGGATGTATCCATTCCGACATCTTCTTGATTAGCATAACTGTCATAAACATAATTATTGGAATCTGTATCAAAGTATATATTATAACCCTTTAAGTCTCCAATAGGACTTTTATCCCAAGCAAGTTTTACAGAATCAGGCCAGATTAATTCAACAGTAACATTTTGAATGGGTAATGGTGGAGCTGTTGTGTCAGGTTCAGTTAACCAAGGATCAACACTAACATACAAATTTGTACTATCTCCTAAGCCATTTGGATTTTGAGTTGGATGATATGGACCTGAGGAATGACCCCACCAATTTTGCATTGCGGGTAAAATTATAGTGTTATCATTATTAATTATGCCATTACTGTTTAATTGAAAATTTGATTTTGTAAGATTTAATTTTCCATCGGTTTTAATGAATTCTAAATGAATGCCTCTATGCTTATAACTGTAACTTAAATAAGTGTTTTTAATTATATTAGTGTTTTGTATTGCTACATAATAATAGTTAGTACAATATACGCCACCACCATAAGTTGCCCCGTTTAGACAAATTGTTGAACTATATAAATATAAAGATGCATAACCTATATAAATCCCTCCACCTCCTGGCCAAACGCCGTAGTTATTAAAAAAGTCACATTCAATAATTGCTATTTTACCTCCGTTTAAAGAAATCCCTCCACCCTTATTATTAGCAAAATTTCTACAAAAATTGGTTTTAATAATTGATGCTGTATCATTATATGGTATATAAATCCCTCCACCATCACTATTCGCTTTATTATTAAAAAACACAGAATTATTTATTTGCAAAACAGATGACTTAATATACGCCCCACCACCATCTTTAGATTGATTCAAACTAAAATTTGAGTTTGATATATTTAAAATTCCATGATCCGCAAATATTCCTCCACCATTTATACTAGATATATTTTCTGTAAACCAACAGGATTTAACTATTAATCCTGAGCCATTATTATATATGTTTGCAGTAAAAGATATACCACCTCCGTTATTCACATTTCCACCATGAGTGATTTTAAATCCTTTAATTATTGTTGTTGTATCAATACTGGTACTGCTTTGAATAAGAATGACTGAACCAGCTTGGCTACCATCAATTATTGTATTTGATGAATCACTTGCACTAATCAATTTAATACTATTGGTTGCAGGCCAAATGATATTCTCGTAGTAAGTACCAGGTTGAACAAGTACAGTATCTCCTTCTGTTGCATTATTCAATGCTGTCTGTATAGTTGAATAATCTGCAGGAACATTAATTACAGATTGGCTATTTGCAGTTATTGAAATAGCAAAAAGCCCAATTAAAATGGGAAATAATTTTCGTAACATGATTTATAAGTTTTAAGGTCTACTGTTATGCTATTCAATAGTATAATAGCAAGAAAGTTAATAATTAAATATTACTTTACAAATTTCATTAACATAAAGTTGAGTCGGCATATGAAATTATAGTCAAGTATTACCAGCTTCAATTTCATAGTTTTCCTGCTTGTCAATTACATCACTCCCATACTTAAATCGTATGTATTCCATACTCCTTGACTTACGATTAGCACTTTTATAATCACTTGGCCTCCAATACCACATTTTCTTTTTATGAGCATAGAAGAACCCTATCTCTTTAAGTTGTTTACGGTATTTTCTGGTATCACCACTTAACCATATCCAACTACCACAGATTTCAATAGTGATATCAAAGTGTATGATTTGGTTAATAATATCCGGGAACTTGAAGTAATCCTCTTTATCTTGGTTTGATTGTTCTGTAAACTTAAATACCGGATCATCAATTATACTTTTATATTCAGCATTAATCCGTTGCATAACTTCGGTATTACCACCAGGCCGATCAGGGTGATGCTGTAGTGCTAAATTCTTATATAGTTTCTTAACCTCATTAAGGGTTTTGCAATTAATAAAATATGTTGTTTTCATTGTATGGTTATTTAAATAGGTTGCAATAAAAAAGGATCTACCTTTATAGGTAAACCCCTTCATCAATCAGTAATTCAGGTATAATTAATTTGTTATATTCTACAGATTTATTTAAACTTATATAGAGTTATAGTTCTTTTAACCTGGTAATTTTAACTATGTAATCACCACCACATATAGGTGGACTGTTATTATCTGCAGAATAATTAGAGAATGTTACCCCAATGAATGCAGGTATTGCTCTAGCTTCCTCAGCAAGCTTAATTAGTGTTGCGTAATTTTCTGTAGGTAATGCTTTTGGTATATCAGGGTGAATCCCTGCTTTAACAATTACATAGTATAGTTTATTAGTATCTTTATTCTCCATTACAATATGAGGGTATTCAATACCTGGATTTATATTCCTGCTTTTGATATTACCATGCTGGTAATGATAGTAGACTAATACTAATGAAACTGCAAAAGCATGTAATTCTTCAACTGTCATTGGTTCCCCAATCCGTGAAGGATCATCTTTATGAGTTATAGGGACTAGGTTGTTATTCTTATCTATACCATTGATTGTAAACAATCCATCTATATAGACATCTTCTACACTTTTCTTTTCCTTGGCCTTGATGGGTTTTTCTTTTATTACTTTTTTGACTTCTAAGGGTTTGACTCTAATTTCTCCCTGTACTTCAAAGGTCATAGTACTCCCACATTTGGGGCATAGGCCAATAGTTGAATCCCACTTAATGTTATTAGAACTACCACAAAACAGGCATTGAATGGAGTTTATATCTACATGAACAATAAGAGGCTTTCCTATTTCAGTTGAAATGTCTTCAAGTTCTGTACTTACTCCTTCAAATAACCTTTTACAATCTATACAAACATAGGTATCCATATAATTACGGCATCCATGATCGAAGTACCTTTCACCATAGACCTGAACATTATAGTTACACTCACTACAATGAAAAGTTCTTTTGTCAATTTTGCTAGGTCCCTTTTTCATATCAATTAAGTTAAGTATTGGTTTAATAACAAAAAAAGAGCTTACCTGTAATAGGTAAACCCTTTTGTCAAATTCAGAAATAAGTTATTTACTGCGGTTTTTCAGTGGATTTTGCATACTATCTACTAGTAATAATATATGCAATGCAAACTAAAGAGAGCAACCCGAACACATTTATTTACAATTATTTATATATTCATCTAATTCATCTATTGAGAGACCTAGTTCTTTTGCTCTTTTAAGATCTATACATCCACTTTCTTTAAAACCTAATTTTATTTTAGAAACACCTCTCACTAAGAAAGCTTTAGAATATTCATTATCCCATCCTAATGCTTCATTGCAATCATTTATCGCATCTCTGTATTTATCAACTGAAGCATAACATACAGCTCTATTTGTATATACAGTCGCTGGAGAATTCTTATCTATAAATGATAAATTTCCCCTTTTAAGAATTAGATCTATTGCTAAATTACAATCTTTCAATCCTCCTTCGATGTCGTTTTTTATAATTTTTACTGAACCTCTGCTAATAATTGCATCAAAATTATTAGGGTTCACTTCAATAGACCTATTAAAATCTTCTATTGCTGAATCGTAATTATTCAAAAAATAATTTGCATTTCCTTTTATAAGAAATATCTCTGAAAAAAAATCCTCCCATCCTAAATCAATATATTCATTACACAAATTTATTACTTCCGTATATTTTCCACAATTTAATAATGCTTGTACACGTAATATACAAACTAAAGAAAATACTTCATCATCAATATTGAAATTTAATACATTTCCAAAATCTTCTAATCCTTCTGAGTCCATATTATTCAGAATATAACATGTACCGCGCAACAAATAAGCTAAATATGTTTCTTCTATACTTATACTACTTGAACTATATCTAATTGCAATATCATAATCACCAGTTTCAAATGAATTAAATGATTTCTCTAACCATTCTAATGAAGTAGAATATGATTTTTTATTAACATTTGTAATTTTTGCCACACTATAATCATTCTTAATTTCAGGATTTTTCCACTTATAACCTTCAACAGGATACACCCTATTTGTATTATCAAGGTTTGTTTTAATTGTAATTTCTTTTTTATTTAATGCATTTATTTTTTCAATCTCATATGTCATTTCACCAGCAGTTTCTATTGCTTTACCAATTGCCTTCCATTCATCTTTTTTGCTTAAATCTTGAAGAAGTTGTCCCCCAATTTTTCTTAAAATACTCCCTGGAGATTGAGAAAATGTTAAAGTTATTATTACCAAATGAGTCAAAAAGGATAGAATAATTTTTTTCATAATCATATTTTCTTGTTTATCCATATCATAACGATTGTATAAAGGAATTTCCTTAATCTTTCATATTGTTTCAATTGTAATTAGTTTATTCAAATAAATTTACGTCAAACATATATCAAATCCAAAGGACTGTTAATGTTTTTTAGATTACTGAATGTGTTGTTAAATGTTACCGTACTCGGGTTCATATAATAAAATAGATTGTTTTTCATGGTTTAGTTATAAATAGGTTGCAATAAAAAAGAGCTTACCTGTAATAGGTAAACCCTTTTATCAATTCCCGGAATCGATTCATTTTGCTACGTTTTTTCAGTGGTTTTTTAAATTGAGAAACCGTCTCAAAAAACAATGCCTAAAAAATACAGCATAACTCAACTATCATTTAATAACCAGTGTTCGGGTCTGTGCGATCTAATAACCTGAAATTATAATGATAGTAAGCCTTTGATTCAATGATATATACATCAATCAACTCTAAGCTCATTTTAACTGCTTTTACGGCCTTTACAGAGCCTTTCTTAAGTATATGGACATCTACTATAACACGTACATAGAAAGGGCAGTATAGACGCTCTAAATGCCCTATATGATTGATTATCAATATGCTATCAGTGTTGCAGTGTTTAAAGATGTCAATTATATACTTTTTCTTCTCTTCATGTGTCATTTGAATTAGTATTCAGTTGGTAGCATAGCAACTCCATCAACCAACCATATAGTTATTTCATCTATAAGAAAATCACTGAATTCGATACGTTGTATTACAAGGATATTCTTATTACCATCTTCACATATTAACGACCAGGTATCATCCTCTTGCTTCTTTAATCGCCATACTTGAAATGGTTGTTTCTTTACTGTGCTTGTTAGTTGATGTGATAGTATTGCATCAAATAACCAATAAGCTTTTGCTTCATTACGTACATAATCACAACCATCTGTAAGGTTCATACTGAGTTGAAGTAATTGATGATTGTGATACTTAAATGTTCCTATGAAACCAGTAAGTGTTGATTGGAATTCTGCCGGTGATATTGTTTTTGTATCCATGATTTTAAGTTTTGTTGAATAAATAAAGGGGTGCAACATTTGTCACACCCCTCAATAATTTACATTTAACAGTTGAAATGATTAACTCATTACTGTCTCTTCAATGCCAGCAGGTTCTTGATTATACACATAGGTATGTGTAAGCTTGATTTTCTTACCTGTAGATGGTATTGTGAATTCATATTCTTCACAATCCTGTCTTAAAATTTCCCCTGGCAGATCCTTACCGACCATAGTCTTTGCCATGATATCATCAAATGTACATGGGATTGATGTTTTCCTGGCAGTTAAATATGGTTTACCGGTGTCTTTAGAAATGACTGTTTCAACATCTCCTTGAAGGATCAGAACATTAAATTCATCCTTCTTCTTGTTTTCACGTTTTTCAAAACCAATAATTGTTACCATAAGTAATGATTTAAATTATAAATGGATTTTACCCACCAGGGAGTTTCCCCAGCCACTTGGGCCGGGGGTTATTGATATAGACGTTCGTGCGCTTAAATACACACTTCACTTTAAAAATTTCATAATAAATTTTTAGACCTTCACACGTTTGCATGTATGAAGTGCTGAAGAAAATTTTAAAATATTTTATTGGGTTGCTGAAAGGATGTATAACTATTGGGTTCTCTTTATTATAATAAATCAAACAAGCTGTAATAAATAATTGTTTTTATTGGCTTTGAGTTAATAATACTGTAAATTTATAAACATAAAATATTGAATATTATCTGGAATATCGCAGTATAATAATATGTTCGCTGATAAAATATCAAATTATAAGCCCAGTGGGCAAAACAAAGAAAGGAGTAAGTTATGGCAATTTATGTTGGTTTAACAGATGATTCCGAAGACCGAAAGCAGCAACATGGTAATCCTAGTGATTGGACTGTCACGGGCCCCTTTTCAACAGAAGAGGGGGCTAGAGATTGGGAGAAACGTCAGCTCGCAAAAGGACACCAGGGTGGGCCTGGAGGTGCCGGTTGGCGGTATGGTTATTGGTATACAATTACCAGTACAACAATCGAATAGAATAAATTCACAGAGAATAAGACGCTAAAGCGGACGATGAGTACACCGCCGCTTAGCTTACCGTTATCCAGATAACCAAGAACTATATTTTGAAAAATGTTTGGTGTTGCAGTGGGTAGCACAATTATTTATAGAATAAATAAGGACTTGTGAATACTAACTGCAATATTCTGTTTTGACCCGGATTTTATGGTTGGGGTTTTTGGGGGGTGATATTGTATACTTCTGTAGGTTGTGGGGTTAAAGGATTTTTTTGCTATAAATAATATGGCAGAGTTTTCATAATTGGGGTTTTGGGGAGCATGTTTCAATAAAGTACTTTGATAACAGGTATATTCTCTATAGCTTTTATGGTTTTCGTTTTTAAAGTTTTAAGGAATCCAATCCCCAACTCCCCAAATTACAGCGTGTTACAGAAGATAAGTTGTTGTATAAATGGTCTCCAAATCCCCTAAATGGGGAAATGGGGACCATTTTATTAGCTTCTATTTAGCTATATTCAAAGAATGGATCATCGCCAGAATGAGATTCGTGAAACTCTAAATCATATGCATCTGCATAAAGCTTTAACCAATTCCTGAATGTAGTTTTTCCTATATCATGATGATTTGGATATTTGGAATAAAAGTTATCATAGACTACATCTTTATTTAGTTTACCGTGAAAATAGTCAAGGTAATTCATAAACTCAATAAATTCTGGAGTAGCTTCAATCTTCAACTTTCTTTCACGGACATTAAATTTTGGTAGGACTATACCCTCCATTAAAAACATTTGAAGACAATGGGCCATGAAAAGATAGAAGTTTTCCCATTCTTTATTATCCCATCCCATGAAAAGTAAATGACCATACTTATCTTCAGGTGAATAATCTGCATTAAAAGTGTCTGAGAAAATAAATTCCACTTTTCTACGCTTATGACTATCCCCGGAACCTTCAACTGTATAATTCGTCGTGATAAGTATTTTTGGGCTTTGTTCAAAAGGTATAGTGAATTTATTCTCATACTTTCTTTCAATTACTGCTTCTTCAGTAATAAGTGGGAAGATCTTTTCAAAATCAAATGTTTTTGGAACATCATCGAATACCAAAACCCTAGTCCCATATTTCACCTGTGACAAGCCAAATCTATTACTTGACGTATAAAATTTACCATCTTGAAAAGTCGCTTCCCGGATATATTTAAATGCTTTTGTAAGCAATCCTTTCCCTGTTCCTCCATTAGGATTATCATTTTTGTATGAATCCATAAAAACAATAGCTTTTGCATTTGCAGGGTGTTTATGTCTATGTAAAAGATAGCCAATAATAGTTATTATACTTTCAAAGTTTTGATCCTCGGTTTTCTTATTTGGATTACTACAAACATCCTTTACAAACTCATAAAATTCACCTTGTGGTTTATAATCTTTATCTATATCTGCTTTAAAGTCTTTGAAAATGATATCCGTTTCAAAAACATGCCCTTCAACTTCTTCATATGATTTCTTAATAACTGATTCATCTGTTATTTCCAAGATGCAATTTGGAAAGAATAGGTATGATGTCTCTTCTGTATCCTTAATCTCATTAATTTCAATTTCAGGAAGTAGTTCCATATTGTCTTTACTGAAGTAAGACTTGTTTTTATGAAACTCTGTCTTTACTTGCCTTCTCTCATCATCATCCTGAAACTGATATTCAGATTCGATGTATCTCCAGCAAAATGTACGAATCTCTTTGGGTGATACTTGTCGTACTTGCTTTTCCGAGGATTTAATTAAAATGGTTGAATTGACTGACCTAGGATTAAATGAATAATATCCTCTCTCGTTAAGAAATTCATGAAGAGATTCCGGGTCAATTTTATAAGATCCTGTTATATTATTCCAAAACTTTCTCACGATACACCTCCTTTCCAATTAGAAGGTTTAACATAATGGTCCATCAGGAATTGTTGAATGTCTTCCGCATGGTACCTAACTTCTCTACTAAATTGAATAAAGGGTATTATCCCTTGATTCCGATAAGTCTGGAGAGTACGGGTTGATACTTGCAGAACTTGTGATGCCTGCTTTGATGTTAGCACCTTGTTATTTGATGCTTTTTCTTTTTGAATTGACTCGAGTTTCGAATCAATTACTGTCAGTCTTGAATTAATTTCATCAAGTGCTGGCAATTCAAAAACTAAACTTTTCATTTTGTTAGTTTTAAATTATTTGGTAATGTTACCAGCTACAAATAAATACGTATTTTTCTGATGTAATGGGGGTTACAGGGGCTACAAAATAGCCTGTTGGGGGCTACAATTTATTAGAAGATTGATATTCATTTGAGATTTCCCGATCTATTTCAACAATGATTTTTTGAAGAAATTGCTTGATTGTAGTAAGATTGTAATTTGGGGTTTCAGTGTGATTCTTGTTCATTACCTTGCCAGATATAATAAAAGAAATCGCTCCAAATCCTTTTTCTGTCCTAATGTTCTGGTCAGAATGCCCTGTTAAAGTACTAACAAGTTTTGCAAGGCTTGTATCTGTGTAATTTAAAATTCCTTTGTATTTTCTTAAATAGTAAAAAAATAATGCCGTTTGATAAATATCTAAAGTCTCAATAACTTTTTTAGGTGTTCTCATGTTTTGCATTGATTTTTCTGGCAAAACAATTTTTCTTGTGATAGAACCATCTGATTCAGCTTTTTTTAAGTGTTTAAGTACTTTGATAATATTATTTTTCTGGAACAAAAATACTTCAGATATTTTATCTATAATTGAATTACTAATACCATCTGATTTCAGAAATTCCAAATTGATATTCTTGTTAACGTAGAACCATTTTTTCTTAGAATTTATTTCAATTTCATGTTCTGAAATCTTATTATTCCAGGTTGTCAATTCCTTTCTTAATCTTTCAATATATGCAGGAATTTTTTCATGCAACAATTCTATTCTGAGATTTTTATTAATCTCCACTTCAAATTCCTTAAAAGCAGCTTCTAATTCTTCTTTGAAATTTTCGTGATATATGTTGTTAATTCTGATATCAAATCTTTCAGTTGTTAGGATGCCTCCTTGTGCATAAATCTCATCAATCGCATTATCATTAAAGCCATCTCTTTCAACTATGAAATCATCGTATACAATTTCTACTGAGATATCAGTTATCATAGGTTTAAGAGTATAAAATGCTTTGTAAAATGGTTCCATGTTTATTTGTTATTAGTCAAAAACTGAGTTTAGTGTATCATCAATAGCATCCTCATCAAAACTGGCTAAATATGATTCAGTTATTTTGAGACTTGAATGCCCTAAAGTCTTTGACAAGTTATATAAATTATCTGTCTTTTTACGTGCAATATCTGCAAAAGAATGCCTGGCTGTATGGGTTGATATATTCTTATGTATACCAGCTTTCGTTGCTATTTGCTTTAAGTACTTGTTTAGTAATGCTGTTTTTGCACTAATTTGGTTATGTAGAAATACAGGATCTGAGTAATCAATGTCATTCTTAAAAAACGGGAATATGTAATGATCCGGATCATCACTATCATAATAATCAAGTATGTGTTTGGGCTTATCGAGTAATTTAACTGAATGAACCTTTTGCGTTTTATGCATTTTATATGTAAGTCTACCATCTGCAACATTTTTCCATTGCATCGTTATTAGGTCACTTGCCCTGATACCTGCATTATAGAAGGAGAATAGGAATGCATTCTTGATATGCCAGATTAATGAACCTTTTGGTAGTTCCAGTTCTACAATTTCTTTAATTTCATCTTCATTTAATCTTGTTCTGGTTACTTGTCCTCTTCTTATTTTAAAGTTAAAAAATGGATTTGGAAGCGGATCAGTTAAACCGGTAATTGAAGCTTTCCTATATATGGTCCTTAATGTTTCAAGATACTTGCTTGAAGTTGTTTCGTTGTTCCCAAGAGAACGCATGTAGGCATGAAACTCCTCAAGAAACACAAGTGTTATTTCTACAAACAACAAATCATTTGATTTAGTAAACTCTGAAAGCTTATTTATCAATGTCTTATATTTCTTTACACTACCTACCTGGTTATTCTTTTCCATTGTCTTGATAACTGAATTTGCAAACTCAATGATACTTGAATAATCAGCCTGATTCATTCTCTGCTTTATTGATTCAGCTGTAAGGTGTTTTTTCTCTTTCTCAAGGTCTTTCGCAGCTTCTTTCGCCTCTTGAATCTTATCGTCAATGTCCCTATTTATTATTGCATGCTTAGAGTGTGAGCTTCGAATATATTTATTTTGATTAGGATTTTGGTTAAAATGCTTCGGTTGGATAGCGTGATCAAGTCTTAGCCTGGCATGTTTTCTATTAACAGTTATTCTTAGAAGTAAAGTATGCTCATTACTTCCTTTTTTTGGTTTACTATTTAATTCAATGTTATAACTTGACATAATATTAAGTTTTGGTAAATATACTACTGAAACATTACTGAAACAAATCTTTCATTTGATTTCTTTCAAATGAATTTCACTTCGCTCTATAAATAGCTTATATACTAGTACTACAGGAAGTTGGATGAAATGAGGTGAAATAAAAAGAAGTTGTTCGAGTCTTGCCCCCGCTACAACGAAAAAACCTGACACAACAGTGTCGGGTTTTTTTTATTTACGGGAACGTCAAAAACTTGTTTTTGTAAGTGACAGTAAATAAAAAAAC
>Ga0307990_1002729_pt1 | contig 13919 bp, 13 predicted proteins | sample EllFjometagen129_FD_203168 | JGI IMG/M metagenome (GOLD analysis project Ga0307990, IMG submission 203168) | Marine microbial communities from Ellis Fjord, Antarctic Ocean - #129 | ecosystem: Environmental > Aquatic > Marine > Unclassified | place: Southern Ocean | collected 2014-10-08
AACCGCCACTCCCAGGATCCCCAATGCGGATGCAATACCGCGTTGTCCCTCTTGCGCCACATCCCCGTTCTGCGGTACCATTCCGGCGCATTCACTGTCTATCATAGGGGGAAATATGATCAATCGACGTTTCACGCGTATCGAAACCGCACTGCCCGGCCCGAAGTCAGCTGCTGTCTTTGCTGAGAAGGAAAAGTATGTCGCTGCTCCAATCGCTACCTATGCCCCATTTGTCATCAAGGAGAGTCGTGGGTCGATAGTTGAGGACCTTGATGGAAATAAGTTTGTCGATTTTTCCGGCGGTTGGGGCTGTCTGAATGTCGGCCAGTGCCACGCGCGTGTCGTTGCTGCGCTTCATGATCAGGTGGACCACTTTCTGCACACCGATTTCACTGCGGTTCCATACGCCCCCTTTAGCGAACTAGCGCGCCTTCTCTGCGAGCACGTTCCTGGGGCTGGCCCGTACAAGGCCGCCTTCTTTAACAGTGGTGCCGAGGCGGTGGAGAACGCGGTGAAGATTGCCCGCGCATACACAAAGCGAAATGCTGTCCTCGTCTTCGAGAACGCTTTCCACGGGCGGACGCTCCTCACAATGACGATGACGCACAAAGCGATGCCGTACAAGGCCGGATTCGGTCCGTTTGCCAGCGATGTCTATCGCCTCCCTTATCCCTACACCTATCGCAAGGACATTTCCGCCGATGACATAGAGCAGGCGCTCCTTGCGCTTGTTGATCCGTCCGATGTAGCGGTGATGGTCGTTGAGCCGGTGATCGGTGAAGGCGGATTCCTCGTGCCACCCGCATGGTTCCTGCCGGCGATGCGCAAGCTTGCCGATAAATACGGGTTTGTCCTTGCCCTGGATGAGGTCCAGTCGGGAATGGGCCGCACGGGCAAGTTCTTCGCCTACGAGCACTTTGGAATCGAACCCGATCTGATTTGCGTCGCTAAGTCGCTTGCTGCCGGTCTTCCCTTGTCCGGTGTGGTGGGAAAGGCAAAGATTATGGATGCCCCAGTGTCGAGCGGCATCGGTGGAACGTATGTTGGTAACCCGCTTGCATGCCGCGCGGGGATTGAGGTCATCAAGGCGATCGACGAGGAGAACCTGATGGCGCGGGCGGACCACGTCGGTGAGCGTATCAAGGCGCGTTTCAATGCGCTGAAAGACAAGTTCGATGTCGTGGGCGACGTACGCGGATTGGGTGCGATGGTCGGAATGGAGCTCGTCAAGGACCGTTCGACTAAGGAACCTGCTGGTGAGATAACCTCGCAGATTGCCAATGCTGCGCTGCGCGACGGAGCCATCTTCCCCACCGCTGGCCTGCGTGGGAACGTCTTGCGTGTGCTTGTTTCACTCGTGATCACCGATGAGCAGATCGATGAGGGGATGGATATCCTGGAGGCCGCGTTCGAGAAGGTGCTCGGCTAAACGACCTGCTTTCGGTGCCTTCCGGAACAAGAGAATCCGATCGCGGCGGTGGCAGCAATCGCCGCGATCGCTCCCCACAATACAAGCGGTTCCTTCCCGAGGTAATCGAGAAGCCATCCGCCGATAAACGGCCCTGTCGACCAGCCAAAGGCTTCAGCAAGGCCGAAGAAATCCATGTAGCGGCCCATCTTTCCCTCCTGTGCGCTGTTGGCGACAGCGGTCGTTGCACTTGGGGAGAAGACCACCTCTCCCAGCGTTATCAGGACCATCGTACCCAGCAGGAAGTAGAACGAGTGTGCGATACCCATTGCGCTGGTTGACCCGGTCAGGGCTCCTCTTCCCATAGTCAGCCCCGCACAGACTGTCTGCTTCCGCACTCATCAGCGTCTCCGCCATCGCCTTGAGCATCTCCCGGAGTAAGTCGGTATCCGCTTCTTCCACCCGTTTGCGTAGCCATACTAAATTACCTATCCTTTCTTTGACCATCGTTTCCTCCTCGTGCCGAGCGGTGTCGGCAAACTTGTTTCTTGCTCCCGAGGATGACAACGATGGTCGTTTTCCTAAAGGTCTTCTTCCATTCCCTCGTATACCACATGCCTGGACTCTAACTGCCCATCTTGCATGGGACAACTTTTTGGCTTGACAAAGCGCGAGTGCCGTGCTACACTATTTTATTGTTGACAGTTGACAGGAATTGCTCATACGTGAAGGAGACGTGCATGGGAAAGCGGAGCGCGAAATAACTGAAGTTACAAGACTTTGCTATTGGCAGTTGTTGGTCTCTTTGCTTTCCAGATCTGTATGAGGGGGTGATATTCAGCAACAGCAACAGCAACAGCACAAGAAACGTGGAGCCAGTTAATGATACGCTTTCAAGGAGGTAAATGTATGAACGTGAGAACTGTACGCCAAATGGTGTTAAGTGTGGTCTGCTTATTGTTGGTGATGACAATTGGGATTTTTGCCTCGGCTGCTCAGTACGATTTATTGGTCGGTGAAGACCTACCAACTTTTCTTGCAGCCACGTCGTGGGGCGCTCCTCCCTTTGTGTGGGTCGATGGACAAGGCCGCTACGTAGGATTTGATGCTGACATTCTACGTTCTATAGCCATCATCGAGGGATTTAACCTTGAAAAGCCTTTAGACATGGATTTCGCAGGGCTGGTTCCTGCGTTAATCGGCAACAAATACGACATCTTCTTCGGTTTCATCACCATCACCGAAGCACGTGCCGAGGTTATTGATTTCACGGATCCGTATTGGGAGTCCACCTATCTGGTCCTTGTGCGGTCCGAATCAGATCTCAATGTGGTCACCGCTATGTGTTGCGGAAGCAAAGTGGGCATTCAAGCGGGTACTACGCAACACATGATCGTCCAAGACCTTGAGAAGAAGGGCACTGGCATCATGCCAGCAGTCTATGACCGATTCATTCTGTCTGTCATGGATCTGCTCGAAGGCAGAATCGATTCTCTCGTACTGGATACGCCCTTTGGTGAGCAGTACCTGAAGACGTATCCCGACCAACTGAAGAAAGTCGGCATGCTCTACACCGGTGAGCTGACCGGAATGGCCGTCCAACAAGGTGATCCTAACGGGATCCTACCTCTGTTGAACGACGGGTTCAAGAAGCTGCAATCGATGGGCATCTGGCAACCGTTGGTCAATGCTTACATGACAGGCGACCTGTCTCGGATCACCGATGCCGTCACCGAAGCCGGCCCTCTTCTGTTTGAAGACAAAGATCCACTCGCCTATGCACTAAAACTAGAAGAGTTGATGACAAAATAGAAGAAGGAGAGGATGCTCGAAAGGGGGGTGTGTGTCTTTCACACCTCCCTTTAAGTTGGAGGGTATTACCGATATGAATCAACTGAGTGTTCTTATAGACGGAATGCCGCTTTTGTTAAAAGGGCTTGTTGTAACCTTGGAACTTGGCGTTGGTTTTATTGTGTTGGGTCTAGTACTGGGACTTCTTCTGGCATTGGGTCAGATCTACGGAAACCGGCTTGTGCGAGGTCTTTGTATCGGGTTCGTACAGATCTTCCGTGGAATCCCGGCCATGGTTCTCCTGTTCATTTTCTATTTTGGATTGGCTCAATTCAACATAAACCTGTCGGCTTTTGTTGCTTCCATGATTGCTATGGGATTCCGCTCGGCTGCATACCAGTGCGAAGTGTTCCGCGGAGCCATGCAGTCAATTCAAAGTGGACAGGTCGTGGCGGTACAAGCTTTGGGCATGAATCTCCTGCAAAGGATTCGGTACGTCGTTGTACCCCAATCGTTGCGGTATTGTCTCGCCCCTTGGTCAAATGAGTTTGCTGCGGAGATCAAAGACGCCTCGTTGTGTTATGCAATTGGCGTTACGGAGATAATGAGACAGGGTAGATATATCATAACAGCGACATTTGGAAATGCGATGCTTATCTATGTAACAGTAGCACTTATCTTTCTCGGTGTTACTTCTATTGGACTCTGGTTTCTAAGGCGATGGGAGCTTAAATTGCAGGTCCCGGGTTTCTAGGCCGAGCAACACTGAAGGAGGAGAAGCGAACGTGAAACTGCTGAGAATTGAGGATATTCGAAAGTCCTTTGGATCTTTGCAAGTCTTGGACGGAGTATCCTGCGAGCTAGAGAAAGGGGAAACAAAGGTCATCATAGGCCCCTCAGGAACGGGAAAGAGCACGCTTCTTCGATGTATTAATCTGCTTGTCAAGCCAGATTCTGGAAGGGTATGGCTAGATGACGTTGAGGTGACTGATCCAAAGATGGACATCAACCATCTTCGCTCCTTAATGGGGATGGTGTTTCAGAACTTCAATCTAGTCACTCATCTAAAGGTCCTAGACAACGTTTGTATTGGTCCAATGAGAGTAAAGAGAATTGACAAGAAGCGTGCGACAGATCTCGCGCTGGAGAAGCTCGCAACCGTTGGATTGTCCGACAAGGTTGGCAGTTATCCTGCTGAGCTCTCCGGTGGTCAACAACAACGCGTTTCAATTGCGCGGGCACTGGCAATGGAGCCCAAACTGATCCTGTTTGACGAACCCACATCTGCCCTAGACCCGGAGTTGATTGGGGAAGTGCTCGCTGTGATGGAAGATCTTGCAGAAAGTGGTATGTCACTTGTTGTGGTCACACATGAAATAGGGTTTGCCCACGCCGTTGCTGACGAAGTTATCTTTCTTGAGAACGGAAAAATCCTTGAACAAAGCTCGCCTGAAAAGATGTTCACAGAACCAAAGCATCAACGTACACAAGAATTTCTCCAAAAGATTAGCCACCTTTATGGACATGAGAGTAGAGCGGAGGAGGTGGCCTGATGAACTTAGTGTTTGATTGGAGTTGGTTAGGGCCATTAGGAAGGGGATTCTTGGTTACGCTTGAATTGACCATTATCGCGGTTGCAGCTGGCTTTGTGCTTGGCCTCCTTCTAGCCGTGGGACGTGTCTATGGCAACCGACCAATTCGGCTGCTGTCAACTACCTATTTAACGTTCTTTCGCGGGACGCCGATGCTAGTTCAAATCTTCATCATCTATTTCGGTCTACCGTCCCTTGGCATTATGCTGTCCAGCTTTGCATCGGGAATTCTTGCCTTGACCCTAAACAGTGCTGCATATCAAGCGGAGTACTTTCGTGGTTCAATCGTCGCAGTCAGCAAAGATGAAATCGTAGCGGTACGCACTTTGGGAATGACATCGTTGCAAGCAATCCGTCATGTTGTCATCCCTCAAACCCTGCGAATGGTCATCCCGTCATGGTGCAATCAGCTAGTCAGTATGCTTAAGTTTAGCTCTCTCGTCTATATGATTCGAGTGCCAGAGTTGATGTACGAAGGCCGACTCCTGTCTATGTTTACATATCGGACCTTTGAGATTTTTCTGATAATTGGCGCGATCTATTTAGGAACGGTTCTTGTCCTTTCCCAGATTCTTGGGGTTTTGGAGAAAAAGTTCAGAATTCCTGGGCTGGGTGCCAAAGGGGCGTAACAACTGTGCTATTTCAGGATTTTCCTTTTCGAATCGATGCTGTTAGCTTATGGGGCCAGTGATACTCCGGTCTAAATGTTTTCCTCAATGCCAGATTCCTGAAAAGGCCTTCGATCTGTCAACGCATACTTGCACGCGCAAAGGAGGAACGACTAAAACGCAAGCAAAACAAATCAGAAACTGGAGCTACCGTCACCAATCATCAGGCATTGATCTCTGGGTGCAAGCTATCTGAGCAGACTGGCCTGAAGATGATTTCTCACTGAGAGGTACAGAGAAGATGAAAAAGGATGGATTGGTTTTTGTAAAGGGGCAGATGGGTGGCAATGAAATTATCTTGTTAGATGGCACACAAGTGCCTGAAGGCAAGGAGATAGAGTGGGCCCTAAAAGTGCTCAACCCGCCCTACATCCGGGGTCACCAGGTTGCCTGGCTCTATAAAGGGGAGGAAGTCAACACGATCAAAGCTAAGATTGTGAGCGTCTCGAGAAAGGACTTCATAAGCAGTTGCGGAGGCTTAACCCAAGTTCTTGGTAAGGCGATTCTTGAAGAGAACCTTGGCGAGTACCTTGGCCTTCAAATTCACTTCCCAGTTGCAGAGCTTATTCTCGAAACCGATGCTGGTCCTGTCCTGATAGCTGCTCAGAATGTCGATGAGGGCGCCAAGACTATTACAACAAACATGGCGCCTTTCGTCAACGAATGCTACGAACTTGGCACTTGGCCAATGGAAGTAGCAAGTGTCAGAGTCACGAAAGTTGGCAAGGTCTTAGTGGCTGATACAGAGGAGATCAAAAAGCGGTTTCCAAATGTTAATTTTTCACAAATGACTCAGCCCACTCTTGATGTACTCTGGCAGATACACCGGGAGTTTCTGCGAAAAGTATACCCGGATGGTTGGGAAGGTGGTGACTTTGCCATATATGACCTGTCTATAAGCGACAACGCTGAGGGACGTATCATTTTTCCACATTATATTCCTGAGGGACATATCGAAGCCGCATGCGGAACAGGCACGGTCGCGGTTGGCATCGCTATCGCAGAACGCGGAGATGTTCTGCCACACAACGGAAGCGCTCAACTTACATTTGCATCCGGCGGTAGCTGTTCGGAAATAGGCGGCCCGGATTTTACCAAGGTATGGCTCACAATTGAAGACGGAAAGGTAACCGACGCGTCCTTCAGCCATAGCTGGATAGAAATCCTCGCTACAGGAAAGATATGGCTTTGATCTATGCTGTATACTGTGTTGCCTCATTCGTAAACCACCAGATTGCACTAAGCAGCGACGCTATCCGAACGTTTTGCTCAGTTGGCCTTTCTCTAGAATGCATGTACGGTGTCTGGGGACGGGCACCTGAGAAAACAGGCGAAAATGGGCGGGCGCATATTATGTACTTTAGCTGCATGGCAATAGAGAAAGAACCGTGGGAAAAATACGGATGTGATCGGATATATCGTAAACTCGGTGAAAGCGTAACTCGGATCAGTCACTTGAGGAGTTTAACGTCAACCTCAACTTTCAAAGACTTGTTTTGCCATGGGCATCATACGCGGAAACTAGGATTACAAGAACACATCGCGGATCAATACGAGGGTTACGTCTTTGGCCGCACACACTATGCGAAGGCCTATCTATTTTAAAAGGAGATCAAGATGAAGATCCAACAACTCCCTGATTATTTGAGGAAGCAATTTCCTGCACTGGCGAACCAGACAGACAAAGGATACCCGATAGCGTACCTAGACGGGCCCGGTGGATATCAGGTACCACTCCGTGTCATAAATGCAATGGAAGACTATCTGATCAAAATCAATGCAAATGCTGAAGCAGCTTACTCAACGAGCATTAAGACCGATGAGATGATTGAAGAAGCTCGTCATGCATTTGCTGACTTCTTCGGTTGCCAGTGGGACGAGGTCGCGTTTGGGGCGAACATGAGCACCCTTAACTTCCTCCTCGCCCAAGCCCTTGTCCGGGAGATGAAACCTGGTGATCACGTGATTATCACCGAGATCGATCACGAAGGGAACCGGGCTCCATGGCTTGAACTTAAGGAAAGAGGGATCGTCATTGATGAGGTCTCCGTAAACACCGACACCTGTACCCTCGATATGGATGACTATAAACGAAAGCTAACACCTGCCACAAAAGTAGTCGCCATCAACTACGCCTCAAACGCGGTGGGCACGATCAATGACGTAAAGCAGATTGTGACCATGGCCAAGGACGTAGGAGCGTATACTGTTGTTGATGCGGTACATTATGCTGCTCATGCTCCTATCGATGTAAAGGAGATCGGCTGCGATTTTCTCCTGTGTTCGGTGTATAAGTTCTTCGGGCCGCACATGGGAACGATGTACGCCAACAAGGATATCCTAAGCAAGCTAACAACCCTCCGCCTCAGGCCAGCCCGTTCCTATCCTCCCTACAGGATCGAGACCGGTACCCTGAACCACGAGGGTATTGCCGGAGCAACAGCAGCGGTCAATTTCGTCGCCGATGCCGGGCACAAGTTTGCCGAGAACGTGTCCCATGGTCTAGAAGGGTTGAAAGGTCGGCGGCGTGATGTGGTAGCTGGACTGCTTGCCTTCCACCGCTACGAGGAAGGGCTCACGAACTTTCTCCTGCAGGGACTATCAGAATTACCACAGGTCACGCTTTACGGCCCGCCTCCAGGATACCCGCGGACGTCGACCGTCTCCTTTACCTACCGCGGCTATAACTCACGCTTGGTGGCACAATACCTCGATACCAAGGGTATCCTCGTCTGGGACGGCGATTTCTTCGCTACCACATTAGTGGAAAAGTTGGGATTGATGGATCAGGGAGGCCTCATTCGAATCGGCATCGCTCCTTACAACACAAAGGAAGAAGTGATACGGGTTTTAGAAGCATTGGCAGACAGGGATTCTCTGAAGGCTTTCGCGGCCAAGAACGGCCGAAAGTAAGGAACAACAAATCAGTTTGGAAGACGATGTTCCAGGTATTTGTGCGGGGGTCTAGGCAGTTTGGTATAAGGAGGGTAACAGTGGCTTATGGGTACCAGCGCAGGATCCTACACGTTGATCTGGCAACAGGGCAATTGAAAGTGGAAGCACCAGATGAGCGGTTCTACCGGACGTATCTGGGCGGGAGCGCCATGGGAACGTACTACTTGCTGCAGCATACCCCGCCCCACGCTGATCCATTGGGTCCGGAGAACACGCTGTCATTGATGGTGGGAGTTCTCACCGGCGCACCCATTTCCGGACAGTCCCGCGTCTGTGCGACAGCAAAGTCGCCCGTTACTGGGCTTATAGGCGACTCGCAGGCAGGCGGGTTCTGGCCCGCGGAACTGAAGGCGGCTGGGTTTGATGGCATTGTATTGCATGGCAAAGCTGACCGTCCCGTATACCTATGGATTCGTGACGGTGAAGCGGAGTTGCGAGACGCCGCTATTCTTTGGGGGCGGTTCACCGCGGATGTGGAGGATGTAATTCGCGCGGAGCTGGGCGATGACCGCATTCAGGTCATCCAATGCGGCCCGGCAGCCGAAAAAGGTGTTCGCTTCGGCGCGTTGATCAACAACGCCAACCGCGCCAACGGCCGCACCGGGATGGGCACGGTAATGGCCTCCAAAAACCTCAAAGCAGTAGCAGTGAGAGGACATGGGCGTCCAGATCTGGCAGATCCAGAGATGGTAAAAACACTCGCTAAGTGGGGAGCTGAACACCTAAAGGAATCCGATGTGGCGGGGATGGGCGAGTTCGGCACCGCAGGAATCGTCCTTTCGCAAAACGAGGTGGGTGGACTGCCGACGCGCAACTGGTCAAGCGGGATCTTCGAAGGCGCGGAATCCATTTCCGGCGAACGGATGGCAAAGACGATCCTCAGAGGCCGAGACACCTGTTTTGGCTGTGTGGTGCGTTGCAAGCGAGTGGTGGAAATCACGGACGGACCGTTTCGGGCAGATCCTCGCTACGGAGGACCAGAATACGAAACCCTGGCCGCGATGGGCTCTTATTGCGGCGTCTCCGATCTGGCGGCAATCTGTCGTGTCAATGAGCTGTGCAACATGTACGGGATGGACACCATCAGCTGTGGAGCGACGATTGCCTGGGCGATGGACTGCTTCGAGCACAGATTGCTTACTGAAAAGGATACTGATGGTGTTGCCCTGCGGTTTGGGAACGCGGAGGCGTTGGTGCAAATGGTAGAGAAAATCGGCAAAAGAGAAGGTTTCGGTCGTGTGCTTGGCGAAGGCTCGGCTCGTGCTGCCGAGAGTCTCGAGGTGGGCCAGGATCTGGTTGTAGCAGTGAAGAAGCACGAGTTCCCTGCTCACATGCCCCAAGTCAAGCGGAGTCTGGCTTTAATATACGCTGTCAATCCATTCGGCGCCGACCATCAATCCCACGAGCATGATCCCTGCTATGAAGATTATCGTGAGAGGGTAGCAGAGTTAGGTCTTCTAGACCCGCAACCCTCACACGCACTCAACGCAGAGAAGGTACGCTACGCTCTGTACACTCAGTATGCGTACAGCCTTCTTGACAGTGTTAGCGTGTGTCAGTTCGTGTTTGGCCCGTCATTCCAACTATACAGCCTGGGGCAGCTGGTCGATGTCGTTAAAGCAGTAACAGGCTGGAACGTCACTCTCTGGGAACTGATGAAGGTAGGCGAGCGGCGACTGAACCTCATGCGGGTGTTCAACGCGCGTGAGGGAGCTCAGGCAGAGACGGATGCGCTTCCGGCCAAACTGCAGGTCCCGCTTACCGGCGGACCAACCGACGGGGCGATTGTGGGCATAGACGAGGTCAAAGAGGCCAAATCCTTGTACTACGAAATGGCAGGCTGGGATGAGAATGGACATCCAACACCGGCCAAACTGGAGGAACTGGCAATAGGGCACTTATAAGCTATTCACCAAGGGCATAATTGCTAACACCAAGGGGCCAGTGAACGTGGAGGAGCTCATCGTGCAGATAGCGGACACCGTTACTGAAGGACAGTACGTGGACAATTTCGTTCACAAAAGGAACTTGAAGTCCTCGGCCCGCGGCACTTCGGGCTTATCATACCGTACACCCCGATTGAGACCCTTGTGCGAAAGTGACCACCCTTCAGGTGGACTCGGAAAAAGCTTATCGCTTCATATATTCACTAAGACAGGCACAGGTGCGCGCTTGGAAGTTCCGGAGCGACTTGATCGAAATTCGCCATGTAGACGGAGCACATATCATGCAATTCACAATCAAAAGACAAAGGAAATAACCCCTTGTTGCGTAGGTAGTCAATGCAAGAGCAGGGTGTTGTTGTTAGAGACGTTTACCTGTCAGGAAATGTTACGCCGCTGAATTTCAGCCAACGTAGATCTTAGTGAACCTAGTCTTTTTCCTGCAAGTATTGGCGCGAAGACGGGAACGGAGTTGCGGGAAACTGAAGAGTACATTAGCAAGAATCAGTCTAGTTGCTGCGTGAAAAGGAAACTGGTGAAACGGTGATTTAGAGAGTTGGACAGAAGGCGAGAACTGGCGCGTAGTGAGAAGGAGGCAAGATGAGAATTATTGATCTTCGCAGTGATACAGTTACCAAACCAACGGAAGAAATGCGTTATGCAATGGCAAGAGCTCAGGTAGGGGACGACGTTTACGGTGAGGATCCGACTGTTAACCGTTTGCAAGAGATGGCCGCGGAAATTCTGGGCAAAGAAGCGGGCCTGTTTGTCGCCAGCGGGACAATGGGAAACGTTGTGGCGATACTCTCATATGGTTCACCGGGCGATGAGATAATCTTGGGTAGCCATTCTCACATTTTTCTCTACGAGGGCGGTGGGGCATCGGCGTTGGCGGGCGTTCAATCCTACAACGTATTAAACGAACCTGATGGGACGATTTCCATCGAGGCTATAGAAGCGGCCATCCGAGCTGATGACGAGCACTGTCCCCGTACGCGGGTCATCTGTCTTGAGAACACGCATAATCGCTGCGGAGGGATACCCCTCGCTCCGGACTACTGCGATGCGGTTGGGGAGCTCGCTCACAGCCGTGGGGTCAGAGTTCACCTTGACGGAGCACGGTTGTTCAACGCTGCGATTGCCTTAGGTGTTGAGCCGTGCAAGCTGACGCGAAGCGCTGATTCGGTTATGATTTGCTTGTCCAAAGGTCTGGGCGCGCCGGTAGGGTCGGTTCTATGTGGAACGCGCAAGTTCATCTCCCGTGCAAAACGAATGCGTAAAGTGGTGGGGGGAGGGATGCGCCAGGCGGGGATCATTGCAGCTGCTGGAATCTACGCACTGGAACATCATCTCGATCGGCTGGCAGAAGACCATCGAAACGCTAGATTGCTCGCGGAGGGGATTGATGCGATGCCCGGATTTACCTGTGGGGCACAGAGGTGCAATGACTGTGCTATCCAGACAAATATGGTTTACTTTAGAATAGCTAATACTGTAATAGGTGATCCTGCATTCAATGCTAGCGAGCTATTGGACCGTTTGCGACCATTGGGAATTCTTGCTGGAAGCCCCCTTGGTGGAGACGGCTATACGATACGGATCGTCACCCACCTTGATGTGACGCAGGAGGACATCGAGTATACGCTCAGCACATTGCAAAATGTTGTTAAGAATCCATAGGGCCTACCGCACACAGCGAAAACGCGAGGCTTCGGCCTTGTTTTTTAAGTTAGGGCAGGAAGGTGAGTCATTGCTATATGCCTTGCAGCCAGGGACGAATGTTAAATTTGCATAAGCGATGAAACGGGAGGCGGTTGCTGAATTATATCAAAGCAGCAAAAACGGACTGAGCAAGGCCAGTGTTTGTTGACCAAGGTACTGCAGAGAGAAGCATCTAAGTTCTTGATCTTAGAACAGAGGGCCAAATGGTGATGCTCTTTCGCTTGGGTTAGGCAACGGCAGTTCATGATTTCTTCGTAAGGCAGTTCGTCAGCTGCGGTAATGGTATCCTTAGCACGGGAATCTGTTGAAAAAGCAGTACGGACCCTTGGTGTATATGTCAACTAGTATCATGCTTATAAATAATGTAGACGAAATGATACAATCTTGTATAACAGAACTTAAAAAAGGCAAAAGAGGAATAGCTATATGAGAATTCAGCTCGATTACGGGGAGAATGGATTGTGGATTTCTCTTCCAGACAACCTGAATATTGACGTCATCCACCCTCGTTCGTTTTCAGGCTTGCAGGATGAGCAGGGTGCCATAATAGAAGCCTTGCGGAAGCCAATAGGTTTACCTTCGCTGAGAGAACTGGTGAGGCCTAGCGATAGGGTAGCGATAGTCTTCAGTGACATCACTCGCCCAATGCCTAACAGGAGAGTACTACCAGCACTGCTGGAGGAAATATCCCACGTTAATCGCTCCCAGATTGTGCTCATAAATGCTTTGGGGACGCATCAGCCTATGACAGAAGAGGAGTTGGAGAGGATGCTGGGCCGCGAGGTGACTCGTAAGTATCGTGTGCTGCAACATGACTGCTGTGATAAGAGCAAGCTTGTGTATTTAGGCAAGTCGAGCTTTGGAGACCCTATCTGGATCAACAGATTCTATATGGAAGCCTCCGTTAGAATTCTAACCGGCCTAATTGAACCTCACGACTTTGCTGGTTTCTCTGGGGGACCCAAATCCGTATTGCCAGGGATAGCGGGTGAGGAAACTATCTTAGGTAACCATAAAGCAAGCATGGTAGGCCATCCCAAGGCAACCTGGGGCATTACTGTGGGAAATCCCGTCTGGGAGGAGATGCTAGAGGGTGCTGTGATGACCCAACCGACCTTCCTCCTAAATGTCTGTCTTAATAGGGCGAAGGAGATCATACGGGTTTTTGGAGGCGATATGAAGAAGGCGCACTCTGCCGGAGTTGCATTCATGAAGAAAATAGTGATGGTGCCAGTAATAGATTTGTATGACATTGTCATTACGTCTAATTCAGGTTACCCGCTTGATATTAACCTCTACCAATCCGTCAAAGGCATGTCCGCAGCAGCACAGATCGTGAGAGAAGGGGGGAGCATTATTCTCGCTGCTGAGTGCCGGAATGGAATTCCCGAATCGAGTGAATTTGGAAAAATCTTGAAGAGGGCGCTCTCACCGCAGGCATTACTTCAGGGAATGAATCAGGTCGATACTCAGCAGCGGGATCAGTGGTCTGCTCAGGTCCAAGCATTGGCGCAGCTCAAGGCCGATATCTACGTAAAAAGCACATACCTTACGGATGAACAAATACGAAGCGCTTTACTGAAACCGTGCCATAGGATTGAAGACACCTTGGAACGTTTGCTAGTTGTGTATGGGCAGTCGGCAAGGATTGCTGTGCTGCCGGAGGGACCTCAGACGATCCCCTATGTTAGTTTCAGCGGGCGGGCGCCGATTGTTTAACGGTGCCTTTATCTCATACTATGGGGAAAAGCACGAAGCGCATTGTGGTATGATCTGGATGATTGCCGGGCTTGCAAAGACGCGAGAAAAGTGGTATAAATATTGTTGACAGTTGACAGTT
>Ga0307990_1002733_pt1 | contig 13894 bp, 15 predicted proteins | sample EllFjometagen129_FD_203168 | JGI IMG/M metagenome (GOLD analysis project Ga0307990, IMG submission 203168) | Marine microbial communities from Ellis Fjord, Antarctic Ocean - #129 | ecosystem: Environmental > Aquatic > Marine > Unclassified | place: Southern Ocean | collected 2014-10-08
GAATAACGTGGCAATCGATCAGGGATACGACCTTGTGCTGCGGACGAAGAATGTGATCGTCTATCGCAACACCGCCAAGATGACCGATATAACCGAGCTCGTTAAGGCTGAGATTGCATCATACTTGTAAGGATCGACCGCCATCGGCAATCATAGAACTGACAAAGGAGGAGACATGCGAAGGAAAGGCATCAGACTTCTAGTAGGTGCGAGTATCTTGTTTCTCGGATTGACCGTAGGGTTCTTCATGGGGCATTCACCCACAGATTCGAGCGCCGCAGTAACCCTGCCGGGCACTCTCACGCTCTCGATGCCGGCATTTGCACAAGGAGTCCCATCAGATCAGTTCCCGCAGAACGAAGCTGGAATTTCTGCCTACGTCAATCTTGGCCATGAGATTGACTTGGAACGAGCGCGCTCAGTGTTCAAGGGAATTGAGGCTGATGAGGCTGATTACCTGATCGGCATCATCGAATTGGCCAATCTCGCTGAGGATATGTGGCCCCATGCCTACGTCAGCAAGAGCGGGTGGCTCATGGCCTATTACTCCAAGACGGAACCCACAAGCAAGCTGATGCAGTGGTCAGGATTCCAACGAGATGTGATCAACACCACGACGCTCAAGGATGCACTTGTAACTATGTGTCAGAAGATGGCTCTTGATCCCTCGAAAGTCGATTCTGACATGAGCTATTACCACTTCCAGTATCCAAACGCCACGAAACTCCTGATCGCTTTGGACACGATAGAAAACGACACAGATACGTTTCAATTCACGATCCCTCCAAGACTCAGCCTCTACGAGGCCTCTTGGTCGCATTACGGGACAGTAGCTGATTCGAGCAGCCGCTATACCGAATCAAAAGTAGATGACACAAGTCTTCTGCGTTATGGGGCAGGAACGTACGTCGTGTGCGACATTTTGGAGACTCAGCACACGACTCCGGGCAACCCGCACACTGTCTGGATTGGTGCATACCGTGGCTGGGCTGGCTGTGCGATTGTCTTCCTATACAACTAGAGGAGCGTCCATATGGATCTAAAGACGGCGCTTATTGTAGGATTGGTTGTGGGACTCATTGCTGCAACGTTGCTGCTCTGGCCAAACGGCGATACGCCTATTCCGCTGATCCCAACTGTAACGATCTCCGTGAATGACGCAACTGCACAATGGACAATTGGGCTACAAGGAAGCGCAGTTCTCGACTTGGAGGCTGCGTCAGTCTCACCCCGAATCCAGATATGCCACGCTGCCACATCGAGCCTGGCTCCTCCGCTTCAACCAGCCACAGATCTAGGCAAAGACTCCAAGCTAGCTGTCCCTCGCATCCTCGTAGAACATGCCGCAACAACAGCCTTTGTTCCCATGGGTAGTACGGACGTCCCAGCCACCACCGCGCGACCCAGAATCCTTGTTGAGCATGCGGCCACTACGCTTCCCATTGGAGTGCTCCACAGTTCCTCTGGATTGCAGAGCGACAGCGCCAAGGTCTCGCCAAAGCTTCTCATTGAAGACGCCGAAATCGTTGACACAACACTGCTAGAGGCAATGCCGCCAAATTCTCCTGGCAACTGATGCACTAGGGAGAGCGATGATATGGACACTGGTCACTATTTCTGACAGGACGGGTGATGTTGCTAAGTGGCGAACTATCATAGAACATTCAGTCATGATGAGAACGTCTGGTGATCGGTTTGTCTTAGCTATTGTGCTTCTGGCTGTGTTGGCAACTGGTATTACGGCCACGAAATACGCGAGACGCAATCCTGAGGTTCTTACTTCCTCTGGGATTGTAAGCAACCAAGTAAGCACAGCCCCCCCCACTCAACACGCAACACTCTTCCACCCCTGTAGAAATAGGTCCTGGTGCAGTCAAGCCTGCGCCTCCCGACTCAACTGATGCTTCTCCCTTGTTAACCGAAGATATAATCCGATCACTTTTTTGTAGCATTTTAAACGAAGATACCTTTAGTTATCAAATTGGTGATATATCCTGGTTAATAGCCAAATTTTATAGAATTTCCTCCAGGAGAGAGGCATTGGTTCAGTTCTCTGACACTAATCAGTGCCATGGTTCACACATGTTTGAGCTATGGCTGCTTGAGTACAGCCAAGATTGGCGTAGCCAATGTAAGAGTGGTTGGAAGATTGTCAAAGAGATTGCCGACGCGGACTTACTCAGCTTCAAGACTGTAGATGTGGATGGCGACGGAATCTTTGAGGTCTTTGTTAATGAATACTTCTTAGGTAACGAGGGGCACGACAGGATGATGTGGAAAGTAATGAGGATCTACGAGGACTATCCATGCGAAGTACTGTATCAGGCTGACGGGCATGACGATCGAGGCTCATTAGATCAGGGAGAGATTGTGGTGTGGCACCATATTAGATTCGTGGACATGGACAGCGATGGACGGCTAGAAATTGTGGATACCGAGCACGTGGAGGACCGCGTAAGCATGGGAGAAGGGAAGATAAACGACTGGGATGTGAGTTCTAAAGATTCTGAGACAGTATGGACGTTATTAGATAACAAGTATATCCCAGCTGAATCCGTTCCTATCGATCCTAACAGCAACCCCAGTTAGGATCAGGCAGGTGATGTGATGGGCTGATGAGTGGCAACAAGACTCGATTTCGAGTGGTCTTTGTATCCACGCCGATATGTTCTGAAAGACAACGGTGTGCAAGACAAAGCAGACAGAGACGCTCCTGAAGAAGCTCGCGTGGTATTCCATGGTCATCCCGCGTCTTGCAGACTTAGTTGGACGCATTGCACATGTAGGAGGAACCCTGTGAAATTCATTCTCATGCTTGGGGCACTGTCGATAATCGTGTTGTTCAGCATTGAGCTTGGCGTATCTCCACCAGCACTTCCATATGCCGAGGTTGTCTCTTCCACCCGCTACGACATCGATGGCGACACGCAGGATGAGGTTATAGAGATTCTCCTTGTGCAAGGGCGCCTGTATCACGACAAGATTCTCTGGTGTGGGATGGGGGAGAAGTCGGAGGGACAGTTTGTACTCCAAGTGAGAAAAGGTGTAGCGATTCTGTCTCATCAATCACTGAACACTTTGATGGGACAAGAGCAGCTTTTCTTCCGTACTCCAGAGTTCCAATTGGTCCTTGACGACTATAACGGCGATGGACAGATCGATTTCAATCTGGGACAATACTCTTCCTGCCTTGGGTGGAAGTACCAGCTCTTCACGATCAAGGCCAATGGCTCAATAGGCCGACTTGATGGTTACGACGAGTTTGTTTGTTCATTTCTGAACTCCACAGACACGATTACTATTCGCGATGGGAACATTGGGTTCTATTTCTACTCTCACAAGTTTGGGGAATTTTACACTAAGTGGTATCACTGGAACGGCGAACACTTCGCATGGTCATTTACGACTTGGCCATACTCACAATACCCGTGATATTACGTAATTCCGAAAATCATCCCGGGGATGTAAGTATCCTCAAGGAGCAGATGGGAAGGGCTCACCGAGACTTCCACAGTCAGAGGAGGCACTGTCATTCAGAGCCTTACAGCTGGCTCCGCGGCACAGAAAGCGGGGCCATGCACCCTGGCTGCTGGCCCCACCCTGCATCTAGACTATTGATGAGCCTCTACTGAGGTTCTGTTAGGTATATTTCTACAGTTCCCGACGATGCAATCAGGGCCAGCACATCCGGGAAACCGTTTCCATCGACATCGGTAATACATAACGCCACAGGCTTTGCGTGACAGGTAACCGCCTGCTCTTCTGCGAGCGCTTTTCCATCCCGGCTGAGCAAGTAGACAACACTTGCCGAGTCATAGTAGACCAGATCCGGGATATTATCGCCATTCAGATCAGCTATGCGCGCTATTCTCTCCATACCAGATGGAGGCAATGGAAAGTCAGTTTGCGTATTGGCGGGATCCCAAGTTGTAATTTGGCTATACCAGTCAGTGAGCTGATCGGTACACGCAGCGTTATGTTTCCCCCTGTCCTGCAGTCCTCCACCGACAAAGGAATAGACACGCACAGATGCCTCGTCCTCGCCGCGAACGGCAAAGACAGGACCACCTACAGTATCCACCCGAAAAACCGAGAACTGTGCTGCCTTGGAAGCCATGCTGGGATCATCATCCAATAGTGGATAGAAGAGCGATACAGTCCCGCTAGAGCTCACAAGGAAGAGGCCGTTTATCATATTGCTTGAATCCCCAAGCGATGCAGCAGCCGAAGGCCGGAACGGAAGATCAAAGCTTGGTCCTTCCTTGAACAGACCGTTTCCGATACCGCAGAACCCATAACCTGTACTTAACCTTGAGTTAAGTGCTAGGATGTCTACTATCCCATCCTTGTTGTAGTCGCACGGAACAAAATCAGTGAATCGAACAAACTTCAGCAGATCGACGGTGGATTGCGAAATAGCGACATCGCGAGCCGTCGCAGGAGGCGCCGGTTCTCCTGTCTGCGAAGCATCTTCTTCAACGGCTGGAGCTGCTTCCGGAGATGTCCCTTCTACAACAGGCGTTCGCAGCTTGGTCGCAGTCTGCTCATCAACGGCAACCGGTTCAGCAGCCTGTTGTAAATCTTGAGCTGTCTCACTTGTCACCGGAGGGTCCTTTACGTCGGCGGTGGCTGCCGATGGCTCAGCCCCATTCTCCTCTTGGGCATTGGCCGAGGATACCTCAGCAGGCAGGGAAGGGGCACCTACTGGTGCCTCTTCCTGCTGATTAGAAGATGATGCCGCGGGTTGATCGCCCGTGGTTACGGAGTTCTCACCCGCAGCTGCCCCCCCCTCATCCGAGGGGTTAACTAGTTTTTTGAATCACTTCCCGTCTGGATCTCAGGCTTTGGTGGAGTGTTAGTATTGCCGCAACCAGCACAATTGCAACTGGTCTCCTCTGGAAGCAGATTTGCTCCTGCCGCACGTGCGCGATCAACGACTTCTTGATGACTGATCTGAGTGAACCCGTCGCTTCCTTGGAAGCCACACGATACATCAAAAATAATCTCAATGCAGGAGCACTCTTCAGGATCAATTACGGGCCCTGCTGATTCCAAAGTCACAGCAATATCCATCTTCCCATTACGATCAAAGTCTCCTGATGCAATGCTGGTGGGATAGTAGCCACAATCCAACGAGTACTTAAAGACAGAGCCAATTTTTATCGCTTCCTTTCGATGATTCGCAAGGCAGATGTTAGGCCGCGTCGCAATGCTCACAGGTGTAGCTGCTGCTAATGTCTCGGTGAGGAAGACTGTTAGCGTCTGACTAGCATAGTTAGCAACTACAAAGTCTGGCCTACCGTAGCCATCAGCATCGAAAGCTTCTACGAAGCTTGCCCCCAGTCCCCATGTCTTCACTGGCGCAGCCAGGGGAGCGAACCCCGATGGCGTAACCGTATTCAGGAACATGCGAGCCCATCCTTCGTTTGCCTCATCGTTCCCTACAACAACTATGTCGATGAAACCATCTCCATCAAAATCGGCGGTATCCATCGTGACAGGGTCGAAGTTCCCTACAGGAATGGACCAGGTTGGCCCAGCAGGGAGTGCACCTACACCGTTCATGTACACATAAATGGCACGGTGAGCTGGGTTGCTATCACACACAGCAACGTCATCCCACTTATCGTTGTTAAAGTCCGCAACAACAACAAAGCTAGGCTTGGTCCCAGCAGGAAGAGCAATGCCAGGCGCCCAGGCACCATCAACGCAATATTGCATTGTAGGGGCAACTCCATTGCCGGAGTCCACAATCACGGGATCCAGAAGAATGTCTCTTTGTCCCAAGTATCCAGCAGCCATGTGCTGAGGGGACACGAGTGCGTTGAACGGATAGCCGGGGATACCGAAAGGAATCGTCGATACAACAGGCGCAAAGCGCGACAACACACCAACTTGTTGATTCCATCCGGGGGCAAGCTGACCGGCAATCAAAGCAATAGGCCCTGCGGGAACTCCTACTACCGCTCCATCTTGAGGAATGGCGAATACACCACTTCCCAAGTTGTTGTATTGCCATACTTGGCTACTGCCGTAACACGCCACGGACAAGTCATCCCATCCGTCTCTGTTCAGATCCTGACTGACAATGTAATCAGGCCTGATACCAGACGGATAACATGCGAAAGCCGATGGCTGAACGAGAGGCGGGGGATTTTGCCCCAATACAACGTAGCCACCCACTGTGGCCAGTAGCAGTCCAAGCCCAAGAAGCACCGTTACCTTTTTCACAAAGCACCATCTCCTTTTTGGTGGAATCGATCTGACTGTCTCTTCAAAAGCACCTCACCAGATCTCTCCCTCAGTATAACATTGAATGCTACCCAAAGTCTGTAATAGTCATCACTTATACCGCATGCATCACTTGCGCAGGGACTAGGGAGCAGCAGATTCGTGTTCCCTTCTGCGATTTTCTGATTGAGTATGCCCGAGTGGCTCTCTACCGAGAAGATCGATCCGTCCGACATCGTATCATCCACAGAGAGATGCTGGCAGTTCATGTATGTCACGGAGCCCACGCAAGAATAATCTGCCCCATCGGGTTTCCCAGATGGAGCAGATCAGCCAACGTCGCTTCTGTACCTCGAATCCTTATGGATCCGCCTTGACGATTGGAGGTGTGTTTAGGTTGTCGACATGGATAACGTACGAGTCACAAGCGCTCGCTCCGCATGCGTCGGTCACCGTTAGACTGACGGAGACGTTCTCCCCTTCACAAGGACCAACAAGAGGGGCGGTGAAGCAGGGTATGGCGGAGAAGGAGTCATCGAAGGTGCCATCAGAGGACGCCCAGTAATAGCTCAACGGGCCACACTCGGGGTCGGTGGCCACTGCGTGCAGGATGCACGCTGTTCCTTCCTTCATCGAGAACCCTGGACCAAGTTCGACGATCGGGGCTGCATTCAGGTTGCGCACGTGAATTGTCATGCTATCTTCCGTGCTCGCTCCGCACTCATCGATGACGGTCAGCGTGAGGACGATGTCCTCGCCGTCGCACGTGCCGGTGAATGGTGCCGTGTACACCGGATTGAGGAACATGGGATCGTTCAGCTCGCCTTTCCCGCAAGCGACACTCCAGTGGTACTTGAGCGTTCCGCCATCTGGATCGGACGCGGTTGAGCAGAGCTGGATCGTCGTCCCTTCATCAACAACGATATCGTTGCCCGCATTGACCCACGGCGATCGATTTACGTTGTTGATGTGCAATACGAAGGAATCCGTGCCCTGTGCACCGCAGTTGTCGGTCGCGACAAGACTAATGCAGACATTCTGTCCGGCACAGGAATCGACCATCGGTGCCGTATACACCGGATTAAGGCTAGTTGGGTCATCGAACGATCCAAGATCAGCGCTCCACAACACACTGCAAACGCCGCAGTCGCCGTCACTGTCAGTAGCAGTTCCATGCAACTGAATGGAAGAGCACTCATCGACTGACTTCATCGCTGACGGGCACCAGATAGGGGCTGGCGATACCGGCGGCGCTGGTCTTGGACACACTGAACATGGAACAGGAGGCACACATGGCGCGCAGCAGTCGCCCTGCATTACCTTGCCCTGCCACAGCGTATCGTCGGCGCCATCGGTATACAGGAGATTCAACCCGTCTCCACCGAGGAGTTTGTCGCATCCGGGGCCACCGGAGAGGACGTCATCTCCAGCTTCTCCCTCGATGGAATCATTCCCCGCATCTCCACACAGATGATCGTCGTCGTTCCCGCCAAAGATTACGTCATCGCCGGTTCCACCGCTGATGATGTCACACCCGTTCATCCCCTCGATGATGTCATTGCCGTCTCCTCCAATGAGGATGTCGTTACCATCGAGACCGATGATGAAATCATCGCCACCAAGACCGAAGATGAGATCGTTGCCGGTAGTTCCGTACAACCTGTCGCTCCCCACGGTTCCGTAGATGACGTTTGTTATTCCCATTGCGGCGTACTCAGCTGGGATCACACTTTGCACCGGTTCAACCGCGACCACCGCAGTGAGTGCAGCCAAGAGATCCTGCGCTTGACTGACTTGGTAGTAGCTACCACCTGTTGCCTGCGCCATTCCGGTCAATGATTCCCGCACTGCCAGATCCACATCGAGGCCGATGATGTGCAACACTGTTGGGGGATCCATTGTCGCGAGCATCTGCGCAACCACCAGAGGGTCTCCCCCACACGTCTCTTCTCCATCACTCACAAGGATTATCGTGTGATCACCGGGTGCGGACGCTAGGGCGGTCGAAGCCTGGACGAGCACATCTGCTAGTGGTGTTAATCCTTGTGCCACTACACCGCCAACAGCAGCTATCATGTCAGCACGCAGGGCATCATCGAACGGGCGAATCGGGAAAAGAGGCTCGATATCCTGACAACTTGCATCCCTATCTCCCTTCCCGACCCGATGTCCAAACAGGTATAAGCCGACATCCGTCTCGCTTGGAAGCGTCTGCCACAGATCAACAAGCGCCGCCTTGGCGGCGTCGAGCCGCGATCCGTTATCAAGCTCCTTATTCATGCTGTTTGACGCATCGAGAATGAAGACGATGCTTTGAGTAGCCCCGAGAGCGGCCACCGAAAACACGAGTGCCCCCAGTAGTACCAGGGCGGTTAGAAGCCACGTTTTACTATGCATTATTTCCTCCTCAGTTCTTGCCTCATACACGACGTCCATCATACCAGAAGAAGGGGGCGGATTTCCGTGACTAAAATCACAATTGGCTGGTGTATTGGTGTCGGATGTCTCGGTTTATCGGAAGCTGCGTTCCGATTCCAACCACCCGAGCAACTCACGTCGCTTCTGGGTGGGGATCAATGCACGCACTCTTCCGTCCTTAGCCGCGCCACAACCGAGGACATCACCACTGTAGGAGATGGCAACATAACCATCGTCAATTATGTAATCAATAGGTTGCCCAAGGAGGATCTGCTGGAGGATAGCGATATCCTCCACTTCCATCCGTGCAGCGACTATGCGATCGCCCAAGAGGCAGAGGAAGACGGTCGTTGGCTTGAATCCGCGTGGCATGCGGCGTAGGATGCGCACCCCCGCGGGACGGCTCGACGCTATTCCTGTTGGAGTTGGCGCACTCGTCGCCCAGATCTCGCCTCCTCCTCGTTCGACAAAGCTAAGCTCCTTGAGCACCTCCTGCACAACGCCGAAACGGGAAGAGAAGAAAGAGGTAACCTCCTCATGCAGGTCTTCGTATGTGGGCAATGAATCCTCCTCCGCTATCGATGTGGTGGGGATATATCCGCACGCATCGCGAGACTTCAGAAGCGTATTCCTCACCGTTCCATCCCGTGATCCCCTCCGACGCACTAAACGGAAGGGCAATGGTGCCAAGGAGCGCATCCCGCTCTGAGAGCAGGTATGAAACAGTTCCCTCGTTCTCTTCGGGAGCAAAGGTACACGTCGAGTAGACCAGTGTCCCTCCCGGCTTCAGCAGGTCGTATGCCCGCAGAATCAGCCGCTGTTGCAAACGAGAAAGACGCGCGATCGTCGATTCCGTTGCTCCATCGCGCAAGGAGGGCTCCTTGCGAATTGTCCCCTCTGCGGAACAGGGAGCGTCAAGAAGAACGCGATCAAAGTGGGTGTGCATCGGGAAGGACTCGCCGCGATAAGACGTCACACTGGCGTTGAGCACACCCAGGCGATTGATGTTTCCCATCAGCGCCGGCTGCCGCTTGCCCACTGGTTCGTTGGCGATGAGCGGCCCGCGATTGCGCATACGGGAGGCAATGTGAGTGCACTTCCCGCCTGGGGCGGCGGCCATGTCGAGGATTGTCTCGCCCGGCTGGGGATCAAGGACACACACAGGAAGCGTCTGCACCGCCTCCTGGATGTAGAACATTCCCAACCAGTGTTCGATCGTTTTGCTGACGCGCGCCGAATCAACGGTGAAGAGGGCATCCGCCCAGGCGATTGGAGAGAGTGAGAACCCCTTGCCCGTCAGGCGCTTGTAGACTTCCTCCGACGTTGCACGCAACGTGTTGATTCTAATCGTAAGTGGCAATGGACGAGCGCAAGCGGCAAGGAACTCATCCCAATCTGAAATGATTGCGCGGTAGCCGGCGAGGCCTCTTCCTTCTTTCATGACTTAAGGGTCGCGACCATCGCGTCGAGGATCATCCAGCGGTCTGGGAAGAGGTCCTCGGTGGCAGCCACGGTCATCATTTCCATCCGGCGACCGGCAAACGTTGCGACCCTCAGTGCTTCTTTTTTCATCCTACCTGCCAACCTCCAGCCGCTGCGCAAACCAGTGAGGTAACCCGGTGCGATCGATCGCACGCATCACAGCCGCAATATCGTAGGAGACCCGCTCGAAGGTCACGCTTCCCAGGTTACGATCGTGATCGACATCGATCACTGCATACGCGGCACGGGGATCGCCGTCGCGCGGCTGCCCCACGCTCCCCGGATTGATCAAGTACTTGCAGCCTGGAAGGATATGAAGCTCCTTATGTGGATCGATCCCTTTCACCTGACCGGAAACACGCATGAACCCACCCTGGATGTGCGAGTGCCCGAAGAAGCCGAGTGGCCGCGCGAGGAGAGCAAAACTCTCCCCAGCGACGAATGGATCGCGCACGTACTCCCACAATGGACCGCGCAAGCTGCCGTGAACCATAACAAAGTCCTCTTCGGTATGAGTCTGCTCAAGCCCGGCAAGAAACCTCGTCTCGTTGGACGAGAGGATTGCGCGAGTCCAATCTACCGTTGCCCGCGCTTCTTCAGCAAAACCGTCGATAGGAAAGATGCCGGCCGCTGCAGCATCGTGATTTCCCTGCACGCAGAGAACATCCATCGTCTGAAGACGAGAGATCACTTCGATTGGCCAGGGAGCGTAGTCAACGAGATCCCCGCAGCAGACTATGCGCTCGACATCACGTTTGGAAAGCGCATCCAAGACCGCTTCTAGTGCAGGTAGGTTTGCATGGACATCAGATATCAGGCCGATGCGCATCATTGCGTGATGCGGGCTCTGACAAGTGAGATGGCCCGTACGGAGACATCGGAACACATCTTCTCAAGCTCGTTTGCCAGTGTCTGGATCCTCTTTATCTCCGCCTCGTCGTGCATGTAGGCGAGGTTGATCCGCACATTTAAGAGAGCGGACTTCACCGATGCCTCGGCGAGGTGTGCAGCCACACCAGCGTCGCTCACGCTTTGCTTCGATCCGAGGGGAGCAAGCACGCAGAGGTGCTCCAGTAGCTCTATCCCCTTCTCTGCCACGCGCTGTGGTACGTTAGTCGCCTTGAGGAGTGCCGTGGCGATCATCGCCGGGCGTCTCTCGTCCTCTCGATTGAGATGGTAGGCATCCATCACGGCGGAGAAGGCCAATTCATCTGCGTCTGCAAGATCAAGGAAGTTCTCCTCCAGTGAGGTGAAATATTGAAGGAGGTTTACCAGATCATCGCTCGGTTTCTTGCTCATCGTGAGACGGCAGACCATGCATCCCAGATCGGCTGCAATCGCCCCAGAAAGTGCGGCCACACTCCCTCCACCCGGGGTCGCGCTCGAGGAAGCCACATCCTTCAGGAAACCGTCAATCGTGCGAGAACGCATATTGGGCATCCACTCATCCCTTTTTCGGTTAACTTTCTCACGCACGAAACTCCTGCGCCCTCGTTTTCTACCTCTTCATGCCGATGGCGATCCGCATGATCGTACGTGGTTCCAAAGGGAAAGAAAAGAGGGACAATCGTGTCTCGTTGCCCCCTGGCGCGCAGCTACTACTCCTTCTTGTCCCCCATGATTTTGCTCATGTAGACAATTGCCTCACCAACGGTCGAGATCTTCTCCGCATCTTCGTCTGATATCTCTACGGCGAACTCGTCCTCGAACTCCATGATCAGTTCGACAGTGTCCAGGGAGTCCGCTCCAAGATCCTCGACGAAAGACGCCTCGTCGGTCACCTCATCCGGATCGACCATCAGCTGATCAGCGATGATTGCACGTACCTTGCTCGCTATATCATCCATCGTACACAAACCTCCTCCTACTCTATGCTTGATTAGGGAAACATTCCCCCGTTCACGCCAACAACCTGCCCAGTTATATAGGAAGCCTGGGGAGAAAGCAAGAAGGCAACCACTTGTGCCACCTCAGTTGCCGTCCCTTCCCGACCCAACGGGATACGCGCCAAGTACTCTCTAAGCACGCTATCGTTCAAGGCATCAGTCATCTCCGTCTTGATAACTCCGGGGGAGACTACGTTTACCCTGATTCCGCGCGAGCCGACTTCCTTGGCCACACTACGGGATAATCCGATCAGCCCTGCCTTACTCGCTGCGTAGTTCGCCTGGCCAACATTGCCCGTATCACCGACGACAGAGCCGATGCTGACAATCGCTCCGCTCTTCGCCCGAACCATCTGGCGCAGGCAGGCACGGATGCAATTGTAGGCGCCCTCTAGGTTGACGCCAATAACCTGTCGCCAACTCTCATCATCCATGCGCATCACCAACTGATCACGCGTGATGCCAGCGTTGTTGACGAGGAAATCGATGCGCCCAAACTCCTCGTGCACTGCGCGCACAGCCGCACGCACTTGCTCGCCATCAGAGACGTCGACCGCGTGAAAGCGGCAATGCTCCAACTCCTGCTGCAATGCCTCTCCCATCGCACGATTGCGTGCAAAGACTGCGATGGAGCAACCCTCGCTGTGCAGAAGATCGACGATCGCCCTTCCGATCCCACGCGTTCCTCCGGTCACAATCGCCACGCGGTCGTCAAACAGTCCCATCGGTCGCCTCCTCGAACGTGATGAACTCGATCTTGTCCGTGATACGCCTTCCCAAGTTGGTCAGTACCTTTCCCGGCCCTACCTCGATCGCTTGCTGTATGTTCATCCGCACAAGCGACCCGATCGTATCTACCCACTGTACGCACGCCGTGATCTGTGTCAATAGGAGAGCCTTGATCGTCGGGGGATCATCCTCCAGCACTCCACTCACACTGGAGACATACGCAGTCGTAGGGGACTGAAACGCTAGCGTCTCGATGAATGGAGCTAAATCGGCCTGCGCCGGCGCGAGCAGCGGCGAGTGAAACGGGCCAGAGACGTTTAGCCTGATCGCGCGTCCGCCCAGATCTTCGCACGCAGCCATCGCGTTTTCCAACGTGGCCTCGTCTCCGGATATGACAATCTGTGTTGGGCCATTGATGTTAGCAACGTTCACTCCATCACCGATGCGTGCACAGACCGCTTGGACTTCTTCGCAAGATAGTTTCAGAATCGCTGCCATCCCTCCTCCGCTTACTTGTCCCATCAAGTGGCCACGACGTATCACCACTTGCAATACGGATTCTGGCGTCAGGACCCCGGCAGAAACGAGGGCAGCGTACTCTCCGAGGCTGTGACCAGCAACAACCGAGGGAATGATCCCACGAGAGCGCAGGGCCTCGTCCTTGCTCGTGCTGTCGATGAAGATTGCCGGCTGAGCAAACTCTGTTTGCGAAAGGTGATTGGTATCACCCTCTCGCAGCCAGTTGCCAACCGGTATTCCCGCCTGCGCAACGAGGGGCAGATGACTGGGAACGGTCCCTTGCCCGGGAAAGAGAAACGCAATCTTGCTCTTCATGATCAGATACGCACGACCACTGCTCCGTACGTCACCCCCGCGCCGAAGGCGGTCATGACGACAATGTCCCCGCTGTTGATCCTCCCATCCTTGCGCGCCTCGTCGAGCGCAATGGGAATGGATGCGGTGGATGTGTTCGCTACACGATCCAGGTTCGTGATTATTCTCTCCTTACTCACTTGCAGGTGTATGGCCAGAGAGTCAATGATCCTGATGTTCGCCTGATGCGGGATTATCCAGTCTACATCATCCAGATCGAGTGATGCGGCGGCGAGAGCAGCTCGAGTAGCCCGTTCCATCATCGGAACTGCGCT
>Ga0307990_1002735_pt1 | contig 13886 bp, 8 predicted proteins | sample EllFjometagen129_FD_203168 | JGI IMG/M metagenome (GOLD analysis project Ga0307990, IMG submission 203168) | Marine microbial communities from Ellis Fjord, Antarctic Ocean - #129 | ecosystem: Environmental > Aquatic > Marine > Unclassified | place: Southern Ocean | collected 2014-10-08
GAAAAAAACAGAAAAACATTAAAACAACAGAAAATAGATTACTCATGGGTCAAAGGCAGACTTGACCCCTTATCTTTTCAATAAGAAGGATTCCGGCAAATGATAACGGACTACCATGCAAAATATTTTGCTCATGAGCTTAGCAGGGTGGGGGGTAGCGGTGTTGATCGTCTTGGCCGGGCTCTATTCGATGCATGCGTAGATTTAAACCCACATCAGATTGAAGCTGCCCTTTTTGCTCTCCGCTCACCCATTTCAAAAGGTGTTCTCTTGGCCGACGAAGTCGGGCTTGGAAAAACCATCGAAGCGGGGCTTGTGCTTTGCCAGTATTGGGCTGAGAAACGCCGTCACATTCTCGTGATTGTTCCCGCATCGCTCCGTAAGCAGTGGGCAATAGAGTTATCCTAGAAATTCAACCTGCCTTATACCGTCCTCGATGCCAAGACCTTCAAAGTACAACAAAAAAATGGAATTCCCAATCCCTTTCGGGACAATAAAATAATCATCTGTTCCATGCACTATGCTTCCGGTAAAGCGGAAGATATTAAAGAAATCCCCTGGGACATTGTGGTTATTGATGAAGCCCACAAGCTTCGCAACGCATACCGCCAAAGCAATCGGATAGGTCAGCGTGTTCGTTGGGCTACTGAGGATCGAAAGAAGCTTCTCTTGACCGCAACTCCGCTTCAAAATTCCCTTCTGGAGCTTTATGGTCTGTCAACGCTCATTGATGAACGGCTTTTCGGGGACCTGTCTTCATTCAGGACCCAATACATCAATTATGGTGGCGATATCCCAGGGCTTCGAGATCGATTGAGCGCTTTCAGTTGGCGTTCTTTGCGCAGTCAAGTATTAGAATTTATTAGCTATACTGAGCGTAGGCTTATAACTCGCCCCTTCAAACCGACTGAACAAGAGCACAAGCTATACGAGGCAGTATCAGCCTATTTGAAACGGGATGAAGCCTATGCGTTACCCGCCGGGCAAAAGCACCTGCTTATCCTGCTGGTGCGCAAGTTGCTCGCCTCCTCGCCCCATGCCGTTGCCGGAACTTTGGAGATTATGCGGGATCGGCTGCTGAAGCTAAGGGATGATGTTAAAAAGAATGCAATCGCATTGGATTCGCTTATTTCGGATGAAGACCTGGATGACGATCTCTTGGATGAACTCCTTGAAGATGAAGAGGACAAATTGGTTGAGGAAGAATCGGATGGAGCCGAGGCAGGGCAACAAACCCCACCTAAGCCCGTCAACCTGAAAAAACTCGACGCGGAAATCAGCGAACTGGAGGACTACATTCGTTGGGCCAGAAGCATCGGTATCGACACCAAAACAAAGGCGCTCCTGAAAGCGCTGGAAATAGGCTTCAACAAAATGCAGGAGATGGGGGCTGCCAGAAAAGTGATCATTTTTACCGAATCACGGCGTACCCAAAACTGGCTGAAAGAATTTCTTGAAGGCAGCGGCTACACCGACCAGGTGCTGACCTTCAATGGTACCAACAGGGAACCGTATTCTACGCGCATTTACGAGCAATGGGTTGAGGCCAACAGAAAAAGTGGGCGGGTTTCCGGATCGCGACCTATCGACGTGCGCACGGCCATTATCGAGTATTTCCGCGATAACGCCAGCATCATGATCGCCACGGAGGCTGGTGCAGAGGGGCTCAACCTTCAGTTCTGCTCGGCTGTCGTTAATTTTGACCTGCCATGGAATCCGCAACGCATTGAGCAGCGTATTGGCCGTTGTCATCGCTATGGCCAGAAACACGACGTGGTGGTGATCAACTTCCTGAATGAACGCAACGCGGCCGACCGTCGGGTTTACGAGTTGCTCGAACAAAAATTTAACCTTTTCACCGGCCTGTTCGGTGCCAGTGACGATGTTCTGGGCTCCATCGAAGCGGGTATGGATTTTGAGCGACGTGTCCTTGAAATTTACCAGGAATGCCGAAGCGAGGATGAAATTCAAACTGCCTTTGAAAAACTTCAGTCTGAGCTGGACGAACAGATTCAGGCCAAAATGCGCGATACCCGCAAAATCCTCATGGAGCATTTTGACGAAGATGTTCATGAGCGCCTGAAGGTCAATGTCGTGGGCACCCGGGAAAAGCTCGACCGAATCGGTCGGCTATTCTGGGGGGTGACCAAACACGCACTCGATGGAGACGCCGAGTTTGATGACAGCGGTTTCACCTTCGAACTGAAAAAGAGCCCATTCCCAGGAATATCAATTGGTCGTTATTATCTCATCTCCAAAACTCAGAAAAACATACCTGGTGAATACCTTTACCGATTGAGTCATCCCTTAGGGGAACATGTGCTCACCGAGTCAAAGGCATACCCTTGTCCCCTTACCAAAGTGACCTTCGACGTCACCAGTCACTCCACGCTTATATCGGTGGTTGAGCAGCTCAAAGGGGAAGCTGGATGGTTGAGCTTGCAGCATTTGCGAATTGATTCCTTTGACTCGGAGGAGTTCCTACTTTTTTCCGCTGTGGATGACCAGGGTAAAAATATCGATCAAGAAACCTGCGAAAAGCTGTTTAACTGCTCAGGGGCGGTCAGTGAACAACAGATAACAATCAACGAACAAGCGTCAAAAAGGCTTGAGGCGGACAGCCAACGTCATGCCCAAGCTACCATTGCCCGAAATCTTGAAGAAAACAATCAACATTTCTCCGTAGCCCGGGATCAGCTCGATAAATGGGCAGAGGACATGGAAATGGCCGCGCAAAAGGAACTGGACGATACCAAACGCCAGATTCGGGATTTACAGCGTCGCAGCCGCCAGGCACCCACCATGGAGGAGCAACTCGATTTGCAGGAAGAGATCTCCAAGCTGGAACGGAAAAAACGCAAGTTGCGTGAGAAAATATTTGATATTGAAGACTAGATCGTCGACAAGCGAGACCGTCTCGTGAAAGCGCTGGAAAAGCGTATGCAACAGAAAACGACATCTACACCGGTTTTCACGATTCGGTGGAGAGTGATTTAAAACTTAAGGAGATAAAAATGCCATCTGCTGAGCAACTTCGCAGCCGCCTTTCGAAAAAGCTCAAAGAGCTCTTTCAACTCGATCAGCCTGACCTGGATTTTGGCTTTTACCGCATCATGCACGCCAAGGCGGAGCAGGTACAGGAATTCATCGATAAGGACCTGCTGAACACTGTGGAAGATGCCTTTGGGCAGGCTGATGAGACGCGAAATAAGGAATTAAAGGCCAAAATTGAACAGGAAATCCAAGCCGCCAGAGAATATGGTGTGCCGGACCCGGAAAATTCCCCAAAAGTTAAAGCGGCCCAGGCGGAATACGACGCTGTCAAAGACAGCGCCGGCAGCGAGGCTGACGTCTACGACCATCTTTATCGTTTTTTCGAACGGTATTACGATGCTGGTGACTTCCTCTCGCGCCGTTATTACACGCGGGAAACTCCCGGCAAAGCGGCTCCCTTTGCGGTCCCTTATAGCGGTGAAGAGGTCAAACTGCACTGGGCCAATGCCGATCAATACTATATCAAGACAGCGGAATATTTCACCAATTTCACCTTTGATCTGCGGCAAACTCAGGAATTTCGTGCCCTTGATGGAAAAACCCAGACAGGGATTCTGGAAGGTTTTGAAGACAATTCTCCGCTCAAGGTCCATTTTCGTATCGCTGATGCGGCCGAAGGCGAACATGGCAATGTCAAAGCAACGGATGCCAATAAACGTTTTTTTATCATCCACGATCAAAAGCCAGTTGAAGTCAGTGAAGACGGCGAATTGGTAGTCAACTTTGAATACCGTCCGGACCCGGAAAAATCCGGGCAGGAAAACACCTGGCGCGAGAAACGCAATACCCAGGCTGTCGAAACGATCCTGGGGCAACTCGAAGCGACGATGCAGGAAAAGGACGCGCATCGTGAAGCGCTTGCCGAGTATCTCCGTCTGCTGACAATCCCTGCGCCCACCGAGAAGGATAAAAAACGCCCGGTGCTGGCCAAGTACATTAATCAGTACACGGCCCGCAACACCATGGACTATTTCATCCACAAAGACTTGGGCGGTTTTCTTCGCCGCGAACTGGATTTTTACATCAAGAATGAAGTGATGCGCCTTGATGACATCGAAGATGCCGATGCGCCTGCTGTGGAAAGCTACCTGGCAAAGATTCGGGTGTTACGCAAAATCGCGGGCAAACTGATCGACTTTCTGGCTCAACTCGAAGATTTTCAGAAGAAACCCTGGCTTAAGAAAAAGTTTGTGGTGGAGACCAACTACTGTATCACCTTGGACAGGGTGCCGGAGGAGCTTTACCCCGATATTGCCGCAAATGAGTCTCAGCGGGAGGAATGGGTACGGTTGTTTGCTATCGATGAGATCGGAGGCGACTTACACTCCCCGGCTTATGCTGAACCGATGACAATGGAGTTTCTGAAAGCAAACGACAAGATAGTGCTGGATACCAGATTCTTTTCAGATGAGTTCAAAGCACAGCTGATTGCTTCGATCGATAACCTTGATACCCAGTGCGACGGCCTGTTGATCCATTCTGAGAACTTTCAGGCACTCAATCTTTTGAAGGAGCGATATTCGGAACAGGTAAATTGTATTCACATCGATCCACCATACAATACGGCTACAAGTGGCTTTCTATATAAAAATGAATATCAACATTCAAGTTGGGCAGCATTAATGGAGAATAGGATTTTTGCATCTTTGAGCTTACTAAATTCTGATGCATCCTATTTGTGTCACATTGATGAAAATGAATACGAAAATTTGTTTTTATTGTTTAATAGCACTCTATTGCCCAATGCTGGAACAATCGTCTGGGACAAAAGGAACCCAATGAATGCTGGTAGGGGGGTAGCCACTCAACATGAGTATATTATCTGTATGTCAAAGCAAAAAGGACCTATTTATCTCAGGAACAAAAGCATTCTAACTATGATTGTGAAAGCCAAAAAACTTTTGAAAAAGCATGGCGAAGTATCCGAAGAGGCAAAAAAAGAGTTTTCATCATGGGTTAATTCCAACAATGAATTAAGTGGTGGTGAAAAAGCGTATCGATATATTGATGAACAAGGCAGAATATACCAAAGTGTGAGTCTACGTGCTCCAGAACCAAGACAAGATCCAAAATTCCATCAACCCTTGCGCCACCCTTCTACCGGTAAGCCTTGCGCTTTGCCACCAAATGGATTTTCAAGAACACCAGAAACGCTCAACCGAATGATTTCTCAGAAAGAAATACTATTTGGGAAAGACGAAACCACACAACCACGTCAAAAGGTATTTTTAACAGAAGATAAACATCGCCAATTGTCATCATTAATACAAGATGCAAAAAAAGGAAAATCATTCACAGATGCTCTCGGAGTAAGTTTTCCTTATTGTCACCCCGTCTCGCTATATGAAGATCTAATCGGAGCAGTTAGCCATGATCCAGACTCGCTGGTTTTAGACTATTTCGCTGGGTCTGGCACTTCAGGACATGCCATCATTAATTTCAATCGTGAGGATGACGGCAAGCGAAAGTATATTCTTGTCGAAATGGGAGACTATTTTGATACTGTCCTAATTCCCCGCATGGCTAAGGTGGTTTATTCTGAAAACTGGAAGGATGGCAAACCAACAGATCGCACCGGCTTATCACACTGCTTTAAATACCTTCGTCTTGAAACCTACGAAGATGCATTGAACAATTTGCAATTCGATAAAAACCTATCGCGCAATAAGGCCATAGCAACAAATACCAAGCTGAAGGAAGACTACATGCTCCGCTATCTTCTTGATGTCGAAACCAAGGGCAGCCAGTCGCTACTCAATATCGACGCTTTCGCAGATCCAACCGCCTACACCCTGGACGTCAAAAAGCCAGGCTCGGATGAGGTTGTTACCCGCTGCATTGATCTTATCGAGACGTTTAACTTTCTGGTCGGCCTGCGCGTTACGCACATTGCTATGCCTCAGTCCTTCAACGCAGATTTTAAGCGCACACGAGACCCGGATCTGCCAGAGGACCAACACACCAAACTGATGGTGCATGGACGTGTTAAACAGGACGCAGAAGGCTCCTGGTGGTTCCGTAAGATCGAAGGCTGGGTTCCCATGGACGCCGCCAACCCCAACAACGGCCAGCGGGAAAAAGTGCTGATTGTCTGGCGCAAGCTCACCGGCGATCTTGAAAAAGACAATCTGATGCTTGATGAATGGTTCCAGAAGAACCGCATCAGCACCCGTGATTTTGAGTTCGACACCATCTATGTCAACGGTAGCAACAACCTGCCGAACCTGAAGCTGGACAATGAAAACTGGAAGGTCCGCCTTATTGAAGAGGAGTTCATGAAACGCATGTGGGATGTAGAAAATACTTAAGGAGGCGGACTGATGGCACCTAGACGATCACGCGGTCCTAAGCCGCATAAGTTCATGAACAAACTGCTTCTCAATCAGTGGCTCATTAGCCTGTTCGGCATTGATCCGCTGGTGGAACAGAAAAACAACGGCAGTGTGGTTCGCCCTTTTCATAAGCTGGCAGAGCCGATTCGTGATCCTCGCATGGAAGGGCTGGATGCAGATAATATTCACAAATTTTATCACAACCTCATTAACAGTGACATGTTCTGGAATGAAGGTGCACGAAAGCTGAGCAAGGAACAGCTTTTAATCTACGAAGAGAACATTGTCCGGCATACTCAGGCCATCAACGAGAAACGCCATCGGCCGATCGTGTGGAAATACTATCAGTGGTTGACACTGCTCTTTGTTGAAATTTACCTGGACCGATTTTTCGGCAACCGGGAAGGAATGTTGTCGGAGCTCAACGCCTTTGTGGAACGCTTCAACCTACACTGGGTGGATTATGCCGACGTGCCTGCCTACGTCGAAGATGACCTCAACAAACTATGCCTGCAAAATGCCACCGGCAGCGGCAAAACCCTGGCGATGCATGTCAATCTGTTGCAGTACCGACACTATGCTCACAGGCATGGCAAGGACAAGGATTTATCTCGCGTCATTCTGCTAACGCCCAATGAAAGGCTAAGCGAACAGCACATTGCCGAATTCAGGGAAAGTAATATTGCCACAAGCAATTTTGCCAGTGAAGGATTCAATCTTTTCACTTTGGCGCAGGGATTGAGTCGAGTTGACGTAATAGAAATTACCAAGTTGGCTGACCAAGAAGGCCCAAACACCATCGCTACCCGAAGTCTGAGTGACCAGAACCTTCTCTTGGTTGACGAAGGCCACCGGGGTATGAGCGGCAAGGAGGAAGGCGTCTGGTTTACAAGGCGTTCAGATCTTTGTGCCAAGGGGTTTACTTTCGAGTATTCAGCAACATTTGAACAGGCCGTTAAGGCGTCAGGCAATGCCAACTTTGAGAACAGCTACGCTAAAACCGTTGTTTTTGACTATTCCTATAGGTGGTTTTACGAGGATGGTTTTGGTAAGGATTATCAGATCCTGAACATGCCGAGCATCTTTTCACAGGTTCAGTTTGATTACCTGACTGCGTGTTTGCTCAAGTTTTATCAGCAGCTTCGGATCTACGAAGAAGGGGCCAGTGGCTTCGAACCATTCAACCTGGAAAAGCCTCTATGGGTGTTTGTTGGGAGCACGGTTTCAAAAGCGAAAGGCGGGACAAACGATGAAAAACTTGTTGCTGCCGATGTAGCGCAAATTATCTGCTTTGTCGCTGAATTTCTAACAAATGCACCAAACAGTAAAGCGGCTATCACTTCACTACTGACAGGTGGTGGTCAAAATCTTGGCTTACTCGATCAAGATGGTAACGACATTTTCGCCGGGGCGTTTACCTACCTTGCGCGGGCTATTAATTCTGGAGAATCTGTTGAAGCCCTCTACGAGGATATCCTGAGTCGTCTGTTCAACAGTGCCGGCGGCGGAAACCTTTCGTTGGATCGGATCAAAGGTGAATCAGGCGAGGTGGCCTTGCGGGTTGGAACATCTGAAAAGCCATTTGGCCTGATCAACGTCGGTGATGCCAAAAGTCTTTGTGATCATGTAGCCGAAGTTGCCACCCAGAATGACACCAGCCTTACCGTAGAAGATAGCGACTTTTCCGAGGCTATGTTCGCATCGGTCAAGGATTCTACGTCTCCTATCAATCTGTTGATCGGCTCCAAAAAGTTTGTTGAAGGCTGGGACTGCTGGCGGGTCAGTACGATGGGCCTGATGCATGTCGGCCGCTCTGAAGGTACTCAGATCATTCAGCTATTTGGCCGTGGGGTACGCCTAAAAGGGTATGAATGGAGCCTCAAACGTAGTGGCCATTGCCATGCACCTGTCCGCCCGACCTTTATCGAGGAACTCGAAACTTTGAATGTCTTCGGAATTGAAGCGGACTTCATGGAAAAATTCCGTGAATTTCTTAAAGAGGAAGGTCTCCCAGGCAATGAGCGCCGCAAGATTATAACCATTCCTCTAAACGTGACTTACGATTTTGGCAAAAAACTCAAGATTCTCCGTCCCAAACGCAAATCCTCTGACGGTAAGGAATATGATTTCAAAAAAGACGCTCCGGTTCCGACCGTTGGTGAAATACCGGACTACCTGACACATAACACTGTTGTGGCGGATTGGTATCCGCGTATTCAGGCGGTACAGTCGCGTGGAACCGCACTGGCCGCCCAAAAAGACAAAGTCTCATTTCGGGAACAGCATCTTGCATTGCTGGATTACGATGCGCTCTTTTTTGAACTGGAGCAGTTCAAGCGCGAGCGAAGCTGGTATAATATCAATATTTCTAAAAATGGTATCCATCGCCTGCTTAAAGACCCGACCTGGTACACCCTATATTTGCCACAAGCCAGGATGAACCCGGCAAATTTTGATGGTGTATTGCTTTTGCAGCAGGTGGCAGCTGAATTGTTGAAGCGCTATTGCGACCACTATTACAATTACCGTAAACGCGAATATATCGAACCACGGCTGGAGCTACGCGAGTTGACGCCGGCTGATGACAATATTCCGCAGGATGAATTCTATCAACTCATCGTCGATGGTGATGAAGATCAGGTTATTTTGGGCATTCAGCAACTCAAAAGAGAGCTCACCGAAAAGAAAAACGATCTCCCTAAAGCTGGTGATCTATTTGGCTGCAACTTTGGTAAGCATCTGTTCCAGCCGCTGTTTCATGTCCGTCGGGGAGGAAAGATCACCATCCTGCCGGTGGCACTCAATGAAAGCGAGTATCAGTTTGTTGTCGACCTGAAAACCTGGTGTGGCAACCATAAGGCCGCTTTGGAAAAAGACGGGATGGATCTTTTCCTCCTCAGAAATATGAGCCGTGGCAAGGGCGTCGGTTTCTTTGAAGCTGGCAACTTCCACCCGGACTTCATCCTATGGGTGCTGGTTGGCAGCAAACAGTATATCAACTTTATCGAGCCTCACGGGCTTATTCATGAAGGCCCCGCCAGTGAAAAGGTACTGTTCCATAAGCGCATCAAAGATGTCGAGAAACGAATGAATGAACCCAGTATTATTCTAAACAGCTTCATCCTCTCATGGTCACGCTACCCTCAGTTGAAATGGGGCAATTCCCAGGCCGAGCTTGAGAACCAGCATGTTCTTTTCATGACTGATGACAGAGACCGGTATATCGATAAGCTCTTTACCAAGTTGACGACAATGATCAAATGAAAAATTCCTTCGGCAAGGATACCTGATTTTTCTTCGAGTCCCCTCCGCTCAGAAGTAAAGGGGTCAAGTCTCCTAATAGCTCTTTCAATTTCAAGATTAGAAAAACCAGGGTCAGACCTACACTTTTGACAAAATTGTCAGCAAGATCCCCGGATGAAAATAAAAAATAAGAAAGAGGGTCAGACCTACACATTTGACAAAAGAACATTAATCAAGGTTTACAACATAAAGGAGGGATTATTGAGGGTCACCTTAACTATTCCTTCCCCCTATTCAAAAAAGATATTTCCTTATATATAGACACCACAGGAGAAAAAGCAAGGGTGTCAAAAAGCAAGGGTGTCAGGCCTACACAGTTGACAATAAGGCAACCTGCCTTACAGACGTTTAGGCCGAGTTACGATTTGTACCAAAATTTACATGAATGTTGAGATGTGTGAAATGTGTAGGCCTGACACTTAAATTTGATGTGGGGTCAAGTCTCCTTTTAGCTCTTGCGTTAGAGCATGGCCAGTCATGCGTTGTCAGTCCTTCCTGTGTGTAAATGGGGTCACATCTTGTTTTGTGAATTGTTTTTTCTCCTTAAATTTTTACGGCGTCGCAAATAAATCCTCAATTCACAAATCAAGATGTGACCCCCGTCTCCCACAAACGGAAGACTGGCGAAGCCAGTCAACTCGGCATTCCTCAAGGCGCAAAGCGCCTTGAGGAACATTTGAGCTCAGGCAGAGCAACCGACGCTATTTGGCGGCGGGTTGCGATTGCCTGATGCGATTTGTTATATGCTAATCTTTTTCTTTCGGCTTTAAAATATCATTAAGGTTTATACCTATCCCACAAATGTTAGGTTGTAAAATTAATTTCTCAGCAGCAAATCTGCGTAATTTCATTAATAGGGTTTCGCCTTCTTGTTTACTTGCTATAAAGTCAAGCAGTAAAGAACGAAACCCATTAATAAGAGTCTGAAAATAGGGAATACTTGTTTTCACAGCGGCTAATAATTTTTCTGTTTCTGCTGCTTTTTTCTTATCTTTGTTTGTCAAGGCAACATCTGTACAATATGATAAGTAGTCTATTTTAAACTCCTCTGGCAACTTATTATAATTTATGTCATTAAGCGCTGCTAATGCTTCAGATTGATTTTCGAGTTTGAGGTTAATTTTAGCAAGGTCTAACTGAAATTCGAATCTTTTGTCTGATTCAATAGCTCTAATAATATATTCTTTAGCTTTTTCAATTTTCTCCAATGAAATGTATGCTTGGGAAATTAAATGATTTTGAATTGCCACAAAAAATCCATCTTTATTTTCATGCCTCAGATTATGGGTACAAATATCAATCAATTTATTATAGTAAGTTGAATTCTGTAAAATAATGGCAAGCATTTGGTATGTATCTGGCAATAAAATATGAAGTGCACTATCTTGCAAAATATCTTTTTCATTAATCTTTTTTAGTTCTTGAACGATGTGTTTTGCACTTTTTTTTGCCATCTCGATATCATTATGTAAAAAAGCAATTCTTGTTTTATATGTAAGAAGGAATAGCTTAAACGGTGTTTTAAAATTTTCAGACAATGATTTCTCAATAATGGCTAGGGATTTTACTGCAGGTAATTTTAGAAATGTAAACCGTAAGTACGTGTCTAACGATCTTTCTCCCATGTAGGTTGCCGGAATTTTGCATATTTCTTTGTCCGTATATATTGCAAGTATTTCTTCAGCTTCTGTCTTTCTATTGGCATAATCTAACCAAAATGCTCTTTGACAATCGATGTAAAAATTGTAAAGGGGATGATCAATGACACCAATGAGCGCTGAATATAACAAGTGTATACTGTCAATTTTTTTTTGGCTATATAAAGTTCTTACTAAAGAGTCCGCTATCTCATTTATTGCTTCAATATCTGTAGAAAAGAGATCTTTGGCAGCATCTGGAGCACCTTTCATAAAAGGAACTGTATGCTCATAATACCAAATTATATATTGAGTAAGAGAAGCTCTATAAAATTTTTCAGCTTCTATAAAATTGCCTTTTTTGAAGAAATCTTTCGCTACGTTAGAATAATCTGGGGCATTTCTAAAATTCTTTTCTCTTTCTTCTATTAATGTTTGACAGCAACGTTTATATTTTTTTCCGCTACCACATAAGCATGCATCATTTCTGCCAATTTTGTATTTTGATAATATTTTTTTCATATAACGGCGGCGATCAGTTGCAGCCAGCGCTCCCACCATACTCCATCGGAATCCATAGGTTAACATTTACCCCTCATTAGCCAGCAAAACGGCTCGGTCCTGGCTGTCAACTGAATCGCTATGGTTGGCCCCGAAACATAGAGTGTCCCAAGACAGCATTACTTTTACCTGCAAATGCTTATCTTGGTAGGATATCTGATTGTGTGCTTCCTCCCCGTCAAGGTTGCTGTCGGAATTCAACTGCTTTATGTCGACTCAAATTCCTTCACATCAGCTGCGGTAACAAGAGTTGTAGCTACAGTAGGCGTTGCAGTGGAGCCGCTAAACATGAGAGGCTGAAAATCTCCATCATTGAAGCGTGACCGATCTCGTACATATTGCTCTTCATCGTCAAGCCAATTATGGTTATACACAAACAATCCGCTTGGCCGGATAGCAGTATCTTGAGAGCTAACATATGCGGTTGGGCGATCAAAGTATGAACCATCCATGATTCCCCTTCCAACCTTTACTACAACTTCATATTGTCTCGGAAAGTAGACTTTAGTATTATGAAGTGCTGTTGGCAGAGACCCCAGAAAAAGTGCATATATGGCAATTATCTTGACCCCTGTCTTCACTACCCAGATTGCGTGTTTCCCAAGGTTGCCGAGACATCTAATATATGACTTGTTTTCTGCTAAGCCCTTCTCTGGAAGTTGATGTGTTTCTATGATCTTAACATCGGATCCAATAGATTGAAGTTCATCTCCAAATCTCTCCAGTATGGCTTTCCTTAGTTGTTCAGAGTTCATTGTGCCCCTCCCTGTTATTGTCGCCCACCATTCAATAGCCACACCCCGTGGCCAACGATTAAACTGAGCAGCAGCGGTTACGCTGTCGGCTCAAGTGGTGGGTTATACATATTCAAATTCAATCCTCATTATGGGTCGTCCATACCAAATATTCTTATCGTGATTACAGAGCATATCTATAAACTCTTGTGGCGACATCTCTGGAAATCCTTCCTTTTTACATTCCTCTTGAGTAATTTTCTCTAACCTTAATTCTTGCAACAACGCCGATTTAATTCAAATCTGGCATATTTTTTTCACCTTCTCGCCTTTTTTTAATCCCATGCCTTTTTCAACAGCATTTATGATATTGCCTGGCTGGAGATACCACCATCCAAGACGACGGGTAACGGTTTTGGGTTTATTTTTAATCTGCGATGTTGTGAGCATAAAACTCATGTTGTTGCCATCGTTAAGACCCTTTTACGTATAATGTGCGAGTTGACCGGCGGGTTCTCCTGTATAATGGACGCGACAGCGTCTGATTATATAGGAGGTTCTGCCGGTCGAACGATTGGTTCGCGACGCGAAGCGGAGCGGACAAAGCGTTCGACGAAGTCAACTCGCACATTCGCGCCGCGCAGCGGCGCGAACCATTGATTAACAGGCTATTTTGACCTGATAAGTTGATAATTACCCTTAAAACGAGTCACTTTTACCTGATAATAGTTATCTGGTAAAAGTTTCTTGATATTTGATAGCTTTTATTATGTAAACGAACCCATACTATTAAAATCACTAATTAAATTAACGATAAATTTATTTATACATAGAGGCAATTAACATGTCAAAACAAAATCTTAAATTACTTGATCAAGTTCATAATGTTATGCGCCTGAGGGAATTCCGGGGACACAATACTAAATTATTGACAATTTGTGTCAATCACCACATTAGTTGCTTACGTCACGCACAGCACGAATAGTAGTTCCCGGATATCCGCATCATATAACGCAACGCGGGAATCGCAGACAGGAAACATTTTTTTGTGATGATTACTACAGACCCTACATCAACTTGATGTCAGAATGGTGTACTCGTTGTGGCGTTGATATCTGGGCATATTGTTTGATGCCCAATCACACACATCTCATAGCAGTCCCACGAACAGAGGAGAGTATGCGCAAAGCCATTGGTGAAGCGCATCTATCTCATTTAAGATAGAATTGCATTGGAAGAAGAAGCAAGGGTGTCAGGCCTACACA
>Ga0307990_1002737_pt1 | contig 13877 bp, 17 predicted proteins | sample EllFjometagen129_FD_203168 | JGI IMG/M metagenome (GOLD analysis project Ga0307990, IMG submission 203168) | Marine microbial communities from Ellis Fjord, Antarctic Ocean - #129 | ecosystem: Environmental > Aquatic > Marine > Unclassified | place: Southern Ocean | collected 2014-10-08
AGATGATGAGCGTAAGGGCCGAACAGTAGAATATCGTCTTGTAATCCCATGCGTTGTGGAGTTTTTGAATTGCGCCATAAAAGTTATCCATGAACGGAGCAAGATAAAATAGCAGGCACTGATTTAATGGTACGTCGAAAAGATGGAAAGGAGAAAGACTTTATGGATCACGTTTTGCAGACCATGACTTTTGAGTTTTTTGGAGCAGGAGAGCATAAAATCGAGATGGAAAAACTGCTTACAATGGGGGAAGCAATCTTTTTGGATGTGCGTGGCGTTCCCGAGGTGGAGTCTGTTCAGTTGAGGCTCAAACATCATATAGAGGTGCTGCAGATCCCGATCAACGAGATACCCGACCGCATTGGTGAGATCCCCCGCGACAGGACGGTCGGCATATTCTGCAGTGCGAGCACCAGGTCGGCTATCGTGTACGCATACCTATGCTCGAAGGGATACGAGAATGTACACATCGCCCTCGGTGGTTACGACGCCGTCACGAACCTATTGTTACCTGGAAAGGTGCTAAAGCATATAGAGACGAAAAAAAAGGCCCTGAGATAAGGAAGTCCCAATGCTGAAAATTGCCGGAATCTCTCTTATATTTTTCGCTTTAGCCGTCCTGATGACTATGACCGGGCGGGGCGGCGGCAACTTCTATGTCCTTACTCTTGTGCTCGCGGGCTTACCCATGCACGAAGCAGCGACAACGGGCCAGTTCGTACTCTTTACAACAGCGGCGGCAGCAACGCTTATTTTTAAAAAAGGAAAAATCCTATCTGTGCCGCTTGCATTGTTTTTCGCCGCTTTCACGGCAAGCATGGCTTTTACCGGTGGTTTTCTGGCTCACCTTTTCAGCGGCATGGAATTGAAAATCGTTTTTTCAATTTTATTGGCCCTTGCAGGGACAGCTATGTTTTTCACGGTAGAGGAAAACAAAAAGAAGCCGAATCCGAGGCGGGGATACTGGAATTTAAAAACAGGCGAGGAGCTTTTTGTCATAAATTTGTGGTTGGCTGTGCCCCTTGCAATGGCTACCGGCTTTTTTGCGGGAATGGTCGGTGTTTCAGGAGGATCATTTCTAGTCCCACTGATGGTAATAGCATGCGGCGTACCCATGCGCATCGCGGTAGGAACAGCTTCAGCAATGGTAGCAGCTACCGCATTTGCTGGTTTCATGGGGCATGCCTTACATGGAAACTTCAATCCTACCTGGGCTATACCCATTGCCGGAATAACGATTTTTGGCGGTATTTTAGGAGGCAAAATCGCTCTTAAATCAAAACCAAAATCTCTCAAATTGCTTTTTGCCGTCACTACGCTCATTGCGGCCGTACTCATGCTGGTAAATGCGAGTGTCGCCAAGTGAATTGTATCGTTATCCTAACTTGGCAAACCCAACTCCCCTACGCTGGTCTTCCCAGAGCACAGGGGGTTCACGGCGCGTGAGCTTGGACAGAAACAACCCCGATGGCTCCTTGCCGTCCAGGATGGCCTCAATGATGTCGGGTGCGAACAGCGAGAGGTCAAGGATGCGACTCACGTAAGAACCGTCCACCTTGTTGGCCCGGGCGATCTCGGCGATGTTTTTGACTTCCCCGGATTCCAGCAGATCCCTCCAATATATGGGCGCGGGCGATGGCGACGATGATGACGCCGGCCAAAATTGCGGCTGCTGAACTGGATGTTTTCCAATGTATCGCTCATCACCGATGGCTCTGGACATTTTCTCAACAAAAGATTTTTATAATCCAACGTGAACGAGATGTGGAGAAATGAATTGAATTCGAGAAACTCGAAATGCGATAATTTCGTGGACGATGCTTCGATTCTCGTTTCCTCAATGATTTTAATTTCCTCATATATTACAAATACTTGCGATGTTACCGATTGCAACCAATTCGAACTAATAAAGAAAGGGCTCCTTCTCTTCATTTTTTCACCTTCAATACTCGTTAACTATCTGTAAATTTTCAACTTCCCGATTATTTTTTTACCACAAACCCCCTTTCAACTAGCGATTTGTGTAAAGGTATAACTACAGAACCTGCAGGAGAGTGTATGAATGACCATCGAAAAAATCATTGAAAAATCTAAAGCTAATGAAACTCCAGACACAATCCTTCTGGTCGCAGACAACTCGATAGCACAGAAACTCGTTGTGGCCTGGAAGACCGTGGAAATCACGCGGCCGGATCCGAAGCAAGACTTCGCGTCCATGAAGGAGGTCTGGGCCGCAATGTCATTCGACCCGAAGCAGTGGTACATCCACGCCGGACTTTCGCCTCACGAAAACCAGCGGATCGCGCAGAGCCTCATTGCCAATGGCATCGTCTATCCCGACGGGACGGTGAATGATCTGGTCCACAAGTTCCTGAACACACAGGTCGCCCAGCTCGTGACGAAAGCCAAATCGGGAAGAAATTCACGGAAATAATAAGATTCAATCTCAAGAAAATTACGGAGAACATCATGATGGAGATCGTCGAGAAAAAAATTGATGAGCTCAAACCGTGGGACAAAAATCCTCGGATCAACGACCACGCTGTGGACGCAGTCGCAAAGAGCATCTCCGCCTTCGGTTTCAATGTACCAATTCTTTGTGATCAAAATATGACCATCATCGCCGGACATACACGTTGGAAAGCTGCTCAAAAATTGGGGATGCTAACAGTGCCGGTCACGCAAATCGAAATGACCGGATCAATGCGAAAAGCGTTTGCCATCGCTGATAACAAAACAGCCGAAATTGCGGACTGGAACTTACCCGAATTGAGATCGATTTTGGACGAATTAAAAAATGATCAGATCGAACTGGCTTGTATTGGGTTTTCAGATGAAGATATCCGTAAATTGTATTCGGAAGAAGGAACTCTCGAAAATAAAATTCCTGAAATTAAGTTAGAAAACAGAGTAAATGTTAACGACCACTGGAGGTTAGGAAATCACACGCTTGTTTGTGGTGATTCGATGGACTCGGCGGCGATTACTTCTCATTTTGAAACCGCTAAAACAGACATGGTATTCAGTGGCCCACCCTATTTGAACTTAAGGGAATACAGTCATTGGGAGACATTCGAAGACTACTTGAACGATATGTTTCAGGTCATTTCAAATTGTTTCACAATATTGAGGGATGGTGGGATTATTGTGTGGAATGTTGGGAATTTAAGCACAGAACATCTTGATTTAACTTCTCACCATTCCATTCTGCTAGAAAAAGCCGGATTCCAATATTTAGACACCATCGCATGGGTAAAAAGTGGCGCAAATTTTTCCGTACTTAGGAATGCGCACATTGCACGAAATAAAATTTATTACCCCACATTCCAGTGGGAGTCGCTGCTAATTTTCCAAAAACCGGGAAAAATGATAAAAATGACTCAAGAGGGTAAAAATTACATGATGAGTTTTCAAACTAATGTTTGGGAGATTCCATCTGTACCCAATCGTCAAAAGCGATTTGGCCATCCAGATGTTTGCCCTGTTGAACTACCCTATCGGTGTATTCAGGCATATTCCGGAAAGGACGCAATCGTATTCGAACCATTCGGAGGATCGGGTACAACACTTATTGCAGCTGAAAAGTCAAAGCGTCGCGCTATTGTTTTCGAAAGGAAAACAGAATATTGTGATGTAATTCTCAGCCGGTGGGAGAAAGTGACCGGGGAAAAAGCTGTATGCAGCAAGTGGCCTATTTAGTTCAGAATGGAAAAATAACGTGACTTTATTTACATTCGAAAAAGAAACATGTGCTTTACCACAGAATTATACAGTTGTTCCTCCGGTTCATTTCCATGTCGACAGAATCATTTTCACAAAGGGTAGCCTCGACACTCCTGAAAGACAAAGGTTCGTTAATCACATCTGTGCCATTTATCCTGATTCAGAAAAGGTTGAACAGCTTGATACACCTCATAATAGAGTCAAGCTCTCTCCGGGCGATCCTCTGGGCAGGCACAAAGCAGGAAAGCGGACCCTGGTCTTCGGTGTACTGGGCAATTCAGTCAGATTCAGTCATGAGGAAGGAAACACTTGTCCTAATTATTGGCACTTTTCCACAACAGGGTTTTGCTTTTTTGATTGCAAATATTGCTACCTCGCCGGTACTCCCGGCGTTTGGTTCTCTCCAACCGTGAAAATCTACGTCAACATTGAGGACATCATTTCACGTATCAATAGGTATTCAAATAAAATACGCAAACCGACAGCATTTTATCTTGGCAAACTCCAGGATGGGCTTTCCCTCGACCCGCTCACGGCTTATTCCACAGTCTTGGTCCCATTTTTTGCAAAGCACCCTTATGCAAGGCAGATAATTCTAACTAAATCAGATTCAGTGGATCGGTTTCTGGAGCTTGAACACAAAAAACATACCATCCTTTCCTGGAGTTTGAATCCGCATGAAATCGCTTCGAAATTCGAGAGCAATGTTCCCTCTGTTGCTAAGAGAATTGCGGCAATGAAAGCCTGCGCCAACAAAGGGTATCCTGTTCGTGCAGTGCTCATGCCGGTCATTCCAGTCGATGGCTGGCTGGATTTGTATAGCGAATTCATCCGCGAGCTGCTTCGAGATGTGCCCCTGCAGAGGCTAACCATCGGCGGAATATGTAGTTATAAAAACGCAAGCGCCCTGATGGAAAGAAAACTCGGGCGAGAAAACATGATCTCAAAAGCGATGGCCGCAAACAGATCTGTTTGCGACGGGCGGCAACGATATCAGATCGACTCACGAGTGGAAATGTACTCCCACCTGATCGATGCAGCCAAACAGGCTCGCCCCGATCTTGAAATTGCCCTGTGCCTGGAAGAAAAAGAAGTCTGGAAAAACCTCGGAATCGAAAATCAAATGGGAAAGTGTAACTGCGTACTATGAAACAAGAACGATTGTTTGATTTACCTCAAATCCCCAAGTTTCATCCACCGGTTCTGATCAGCGCCTGTTTCCTGGGCATTCCCTGCCGTTGGCATGGCCGTAGAGCCAAAATTCGAACAAAATTGATCGAGAAGCTGAAACAGAAATATGTGCTGGTGCCGGTCTGCCCGGAACAACTCGGCGACATGCCCACTCCGCGCACCGGCGAAGCTTTGCAGGGCGGAACCGGCGCGCAGGTGCTCGACGAAGGTTACCGGATTTACGCTCCGGAAACCGGCGAAGATATGACGGAATTTCATATCAAAGGTGGAAAAGTGACCCTTGAAATCGCAAAAATCATCAGCGCGGAAAGAGCCTACCTCAAAGGCGGCAGTCCATCATGTGATAAGGAGGGCATTTCCAGAGAGATTCTCCAAAGAGGCGGAGTCAAAGTCATTCGCGTTCCTTGAAATGGATTTCATGATTTTGCAAGGGTATATCTTACAATGCGCCTGATCATTACCAAGGAATCGGCAATTGCCTGTGAACGCCGGTTGAAAAGTGAAGCTTGTGGCGGTTGAGCCTGAACCCCATCACCCCTGGTCGGCGTTCGAGGGTTTCCACATACGGTGTTTGTACGGTTGATGGATTCCAAAAAACTTTTCACAAAAGCGGGGCGAACAAGCGACACACGTCTTCCACGGTTTTAGTCGCCCAATTCTTCCGTAAGTCTTCTTCCCAGCTCAGCAGTTTTGACTGGCGTATATACTCGGAAATCTGGTCGGCGATCTTCTGGACAGTATCAGGTGAATAGACCAGGACGCCCACTTCAAAATTGAGGTAGATGCTACGCAGATCCAGATTCGCCGATCCGACAAAGGCGATATCATCGTCAATAACCATCAACTTTGCATGCAGCATTCCCGGCTCATAGGCATACAGACGGATGTTCATGTTCGCCATTTCCCGAAAGAATGTGCCGCGCACCAAATCCGCAACGAAATGGTTGGAGCGAGCCGGCACAATGATACGGACATCCCGCCCCATCCGGCTAAGCAGCTTCAGAATCTGCATCAAACTCTCGTCGGGAATGAAATAGGGGGTGACGATCCAGACCCTCTTTTGTGCCATCAGCATGGCCGAGAGCATGGCGTCGAGCACCGGCTGCACCTCGGTGTCGGGGCCACTGGCTGCGACCTGCACGAGGTTGTCGCCAACTGGATCGTGTGTTGGGTTTTCTCGACATACTGAGATCCGGCTGTCGGGTTCTTCTCCGGTCGCGAATTGCCAATCCGCGGAAAAGATATTATCTAGATCCGCTACCGCCGGCCCCTCGATGAGCATGCATGTATCCGCCCAATGTGGCTGGGACGAATCTAGCCACATATATTCCTTGGCCAGGTTCATCCCTCCCACGATGGCTCGGCAATGGTCTACGAGTACCAATTTTCGATGGTTTCTCAAGTGAGCGGACCATTTGCGGTGAATGGGGAGAATCGGGAGAAAAATCCCGACTTTCCCTCCGGCCCGGCGGATAGGATCGACAAAACCCCACCGAGTGAAAAAGCATCCGAGGGCGTCCATAAGGAGCTTGATTTCAACTCCCTGTGACGCTTTCTCGGCCAATGCGGAAACCACGGCGGCGCCTACCGGATCCCTACCCAAAATGAATGTGGATATAGATATGGAATTCTTCGCCGAGGCGATCATTTCTATCAGGCGCTGCATGGCCTTATCGCCGTCAACAATGAACTCAAGTCGATTGCCGTAAGTGGGCAGATGCTGGCCACCGGCATGAAGCACCAGGGCGACCTTTTCAACCATAGGGTCGAGCATCGTTTTCTTAAGTGCTCTTTCCTTTGATTGTGTGATGTCATATAGCCCGGCTTTTTTCCCTTTCAGACTCCGGATTCGCCTGCTGCCGAACAACAAATACAATGGGATGCTCACATAGGGCAGAAACACGATGGCAATACCCCAGGCCATGGTGCTTGAGGGGGAGCGATGTTCGCTGAGTAGTCGAAACAGGAGAAGCAGGACAAGAACGATTCCCAACGCGAAAACCACCGTCGTGATCAGCCAGTGCGACATAAGACTCTCCAACGTCCAGTGATGATTGTCATATATGACCTTGCCGATGTGAGCGCCGTCGCCCGGTGCGTGGAGGAGAATGGTCTGGATTTTTTCACCAGCCAGGTCTGTGAGCCGAACCTGCCCCAGAGCGACCGGCGCCTCAACGCGGTCGTCTCTTTTTCCCAAGGTTTAATGGTCGACGGCATTCGCGCTGATCTAGTCTTCCTCCATCTTCGTCTCTTTCCGTTCTTGCCTTTTCTGCTTTTCCATGTCCTTGGCCCGATCGCCAAGTTGGTCAAGGACCTTCTCGATTTTTGGCACCACGTCGTAGATTGACTCTGGAAACCACTCCGGCGGGCGCGGAGGCCCCAGGATTTCGCGCGTCACTATCCGCACCACGCGGCCTTCGTTTAGATAGATTTCATAGTAGGGCTTGAACGCGGGCTGGAAGCTGCGACCTTCGTCCATGATAAAGTATTCGTCGCGAAACGCCCCGGCCTGTAGGACTCGCTTGACTCCGTGGTGGAATGTGCTTGCTTGGTGCAGGTGGCCGGTCACATAGATATCGTGCGATGTCTTTTCCACTTTCTCGTTCAGCCATTTCTTGTTGAAGACGGCTTCGGCGTTCCCGGAGACAAAGTCCTTGAATATCTCTGTAACCATGGACCAATTCATCTTGAGCATCGGATCCTTTAGCTTGATGAAATCATGCCAGAAATCTTTCGTCCAGTACTTCCACGCCAGGGCGATCAGGACCTCTCGACTCTGGGGAATCATTTCCATGAGTAGGTTGCGGGGCCGAAGAAGATCGTGGAAGTGGAATATTTCCTGATAGGGAATGATCACGTCAAGCAAAGCAATCGTCGCCCAACTGAGGTTCAGGTACTTTTTGTCGTCCTTCTCGATAAATGGCTTTTCCGGATCGATGTGGAACATCGTGTCCAACTGGCTTCCATGTTCAAAGTAGACGGGGCCGATCACCAACTCGAAACCAGGGAAGCACGCCGCCTCCGAACCTCCGCATAGAGTGCGAAGAAAGCCTTGCACCTCCGGAAATAGAATCTCGGCATCGTGGTTCCCCACCACGAAATGGACTCGCCTGTTCCCCGATGGGTGCCCGAGAATCTGACTCAGCGCCTCGAAGAACTTCGGGTGCGTGGTCGCCACGGAGGCCATTTTCGCCACGGCCACATCTTTGGTGATGTGATGGGGATACGCGTCCATGTAGGGGGTCTTGAGCAGGTCAAAGGTGTCGCCGTTGAATACTATATCGATGGAGCGTTCTGCGGCCGAGCCATCGAAGTAGGAAAGCAAAAGCTCGCTGAGAAACTCGCTGTGAGGGAAAACGTCCTTGGGGGCCCCCATCTCAACATCGCTGAAAACGAGCAGTAGTTGGTCGTACTCCAGGTGAAAATCGGATTGTGGTTGCACAGCGTCAAGCATGGCATCAATTACGATGATCGCGGCTCTATCTGTCAATGTTTTTCTCAATTCCAAACAGACGTGCACCTAAACCTGAAAAAGTTATTTGCTCAAAGAATGAGTGTGCAAAAATGTGGAATGAAAAAAGCTATGGCGATTTTGAATCTGGATTTAAATGGTACACACCACAGAGGTATCGACGATGCCCGCAACATTGCAAAAATACTTCAGGTTATTGATGTGGAAGGGTTGCTTTGAGATTTGTTCAAGGAAGGCATAGGCGGGGTCTGCAAGATGTCGCTTGTGAAAAACAATATTGCCTATTATATCAATCACTTACCAGACCCCCTATTCCCCGGCATTTCGATACCGGTAACGTTTGTCCCACCAATTCATTTCCTCAAACCTCGCTCTGACGAGAAAAGGCCGACCCTAGAACGGGACTCGGCCTTTCGTTTTTATTTATGAAAATCAAGACCTTCGACGCTGACAGCAGAAGACGCCAGCCAAAATTGCGGCTGCTGAGCTGGATGTGCGACGCAAAAGTGGATTTTTCATTTTCGTCAAATTGTGAGGCCAAATAATAATCTCCGTATCAGCCTGTGAAACAGGCGATGGGCTATTGCTGCTTTGCGCTGATGACGCTGCACAAAGCATCGTGGCTTCAATTGCATATTTTGAGCTTGGACAGCTGAAAGATGCGCTAGAGACATTTATTCACGCTGCCGCAAATCTTCCTCTTGCCACGAAAATGCTTTTCGGGAAGCGAAACAAAACTTTGCCAACAAGTTTTATGCATATTGAGGATCACAATGTGGGAGTTGCTCTAGGCCGATCTTTAATCGGGTATTGGAGCCAACAGAGTCCATTGTCCAAAAGATTCTTCAAAAAACTGATTGGCGATCCGAGAATCGCTGCCATCATTTCAGAAGTGGAATCGTTGGACCATAAGATCGATCAAGAAAGTCATCTGGGCGAAAGACGTGCTTTCGACCGAAGGCATCAAATACAAAGCTTTGACTTCGCCAAGGCGCAAGCAGAAAAACTCAGCGACACAATTGAGTAAATATGGTCATGAGATACTTATTTCAGCTTCATTTGTCGGAAAATCCAAGAGATTCCACTTATTCATCTAACGCGTGACGACCTTTATGGTTCCCACATCCAGCTTCGTGGGTTCCAAGTACCTGCGACGCCGCCTAGAAGCGGATCGATGAATCGCCGGACGACATCGACGAGGTCTTCGATGGTTTTCCAAGGCAGATCATCGGCACGTGCGATTCGCTCGTAGACCGGCTTCCACCCGGAAGCAGGATCGGACATCATCTGGGGAATCGCGTGAGTCGCCCGGTGATTGAATGTCTGCTCGATGGCGGAACGGATTTTAGCTGCATCAAGCGGTCTGGAAGTCGCAAGCAGAGCGATATCCGGCAGATCCTTCACGCGGGAATTCGGCGACCGGCGCGGCATAGTATAAGCGTGGAATTTTTCCGCGATGTGCGCCTCCACTGGATAGACCCGATAGGTCAACGCCTCAACTCCAATGAAATCGAGAAAGGCGTCGCCGGAAACTGTTTCCGGTTCGCCAACGAGCGGCTCGGCAAACGCGATGTCGATGCCGAATGGTGAGCCGTAGATTTTTCCGGCCACTCTTGCTTCGGCTCGAAAGCGTCGGCCTTCATATGGGAGGCCATCAGCAAGGAGTTCCGGATTCTCAGGGTCCACTTGGACCTCGTATTGAAGAAAATCCTTCATATCCAGACGTCCGGCTTCTTGCAACCGGCCGAGGACTTCATCCGGATCACCCATCAATCGCAGGTCAATGTCCTTCGTCGTTCGAGCGCGTTCCAGGCGAAACTCAAGAGCGAGCCCGCCCTTGAGAACGATGGCAGATCTGAACACGGTGAAAAGTCGAGCCAGGTAACGGTCGAACACGACCAACTGCCGAAGACGCCTCATGTCCGTCCCCGACGCCCGGGCTTTCTCGCGCAGTCGCGTTTCGATGGCCATCTTGAAGGCCTGTGGGGTCTCGTAGATTCTGATCACGTGCTCTCCTTTGGGTTCCTTCCGGAGCGAATCCAGGCTTCCGCTTCAGCAATCATCTTGGAGTCAAACAGCCCTCGTGCAATTCCTTGCCGTATCGCCTGATCCACCAGTTCCGGCGGAACACGACCAGCGGCGCAGTCGTTCACCGACCGCGCAGGCGACGTCACAGGAACCGGGCCGAACCAGGAACGTTCGGACTGCTGTACGTCGTCATAGTGCGCCATGACGCCGCTAGGGAATCTGAACCGTCTCGTTTTCCAGGAAAGCGGAAGGATCAGGTGGATTTTAGACGGCAGTGCATCCGACAGGTTGTGGAGAGCGAGGGCTGTCTCGTAGCCGAAGACTCCCTGCCGATCCGACCAGAGCCAGATCGCTACAAGGTCCTCATGATCGCCTGGTGGGAAGTGAGCAAGCCGATAGATGCCATGCCGCACGCTCTGAATGCGCCCCGCCTTGACGTGGTGGTAAAGCAGTGGCCGTGAGTACCCGGCGTCCGCTGCCTGGCGGGTGGAGAAATAGCCATCCTGGGCAGCGGCGATTTCGTAAAGCCGTTCCCAGTCTGGTTTCGTCGCTTGTGTTTGTGCGGTATTCATCATGCACGAATGTTAAGCTAGATTTAACTTTTGTGCAAGTAATTTTTTAATCGGAGTTTTCTCTTGCTGAGTGCTTCTGATACATTTCGCCTGCACTTATCTTCATTAGCAGAGGTTTTGTATCACCTGGGCACGTCGGCAGATGTGGGACGCAAAAGTGGGTTTTTCATTTTCGTCAAATTGTGAAGCCAAATAAATACTTCCATATCAGCCTGTAAAACAGGCGATGCAGCAATAGCCCATCAGCCTGTCCTGAGCGTTGCCGAAGGGCGTAAGCTATGGGAAAATGAAACGGCAATTTTTATTGAAGCCCATAAAATGGGCGACGCTCAAAAACGAGTTTTTTAACAATTCCTTCGCCCCACGAATTCAAAAGCCCGAAGGGCGGCACAATATTAGCGCGGCGCGTAAGCGCCGGGAAAGTGAGCGATGATAATTTCCGCCGAGCCCGCAGGGCGACACACTCGACCGGCAATTGATGAAAATTCGTTTCAGCCTGTGAAACAGGCTGATGGGCTATTGCTGCTTTGCCCTGACGGGCAAGCAATTTTTGGATGATGTACTGCAAATCCCTCAGAGTTTTCCCAGTGATTTTGCTAAACCCACTTATGCAACGCACACCCATGAGAATGTTTCCCGTTGTATCGCTCATCACCGATGGCTCTTGACATTTGCTCGATTAAAGATTTTTATAATTAAACGTGAACGAGATGTGGAGAAATGAATTGAATTCAAGAAACTCGAAATGCGAGATTTGTTCCATGAATGGTCGTTGTTGCCATTTGCTTTGATGACAAAATCAAAGCAATGGAGTCCGAAAATTACTTGGAGATCGGATCGGACCATGCTTTTGCAAATTGACATTTCTGGTGACTATATGGACGAGCTTTGGCGCTTTCCGCTCCCCGGCCTTCGCAGCTTTAGCGAAGTAAGCTCTGTTTCTCTAAATCTTTCGGACTTCGTGCAACTCCTCCTAAAGATGAGAGTGCCTATAAATCAGGTAGTTACGAGGCGTGTGTTTTCGAGGGTTCGACTCTCACTAGGTGTCCACATAGGCAAATTTCGATACTTGCGGCCACAAGCTACCGCGGAAAAAGAGATTACAATATGATCGAAAACATCAAAGGCGTCCGGAACCCACTTACGATTATAGCTATTTTTGCGGGTTTAGCTGAAATTTCAGGCACTGTTGTTTTGCCACTTATTTCAGATCAGGTTCAGGGCACTTATGTTTGGTTCCTAATGCTTTTTCCTTTGCTATTAGTCTTGTTATTTTTTTTAACTCTGAATTTTAATGCAAAAGTATTATATTCTCCGTCCGATTTTAGAGACGAAGGCAATTATATGAAAATTTTTCAACCTGGATCAACCGCGCAGAAGATATTAAAGTTTCAGGATGAGATTTCCGAGGCTCAGGAAATCGAAAATCCATCTGAGACGAAGCCTATAACTGGTAGAGAGCAAAAAGTATTTAAAAGCAAAGCTGACGTTATCGCTTTCATGAGCGAAAGTCCTAGGGCGAGGTACCAATTAGCCGAAGGACTAGTTATAGATCGTTTGGCGAAAGAAATGAAAAGTCCTCCGCAAAGAGACCTATCTCTTCGATCACGAGACAGGGCGTTTATGTTTGATGCCGTCTTCGAGAAACATGATGGACTGATTGTTGTTGAAGTGAAATATTTCCAACGGCCACATCCAATTTCTAAAATCAGAGAGACGATATTGGTAATTCAGGATGTAATTCAAAATATGCCCAAAAGCGTTCGAGCCAAAACTCATATTCTCCTCGCTATTGTGTATGATATGCCTGAAATGGTTGCAAACAAATTTAAACTCAATATAGAGTCTCTTGCAAGTGACTTTTCAGTGAATGTCCAAGTTCGGATGTTCGCATTCAATGATCTGTTGAAAGAACTCGACACCACGAAAGGAGTTCAAAATGAGTGAATTTGGCGAAGGAGTGATTGTCCGATTGAAGTCAGGAGGCCCCGACATGACATGCACAGGAGAGCTAAACAGAAGTGGTAACGGCTATGTCTTTGGCAAGTATCTTTCCGAGTATTCGAAGGATAAACGTGGGTGGGTTAATATCAAAGGGTTTACAGAGAAGCAACTTCGCGCAGTAATAAAGCAGTCCATAGACTCGCTAAGGTAGAGAGCCCGGAATGGGCGCTTGTTTTCTTCTTGAAATTTCGAATGGTTTGAGGTCGTAAATGGGTGAAAACATTTCTTCTGGGATTTTTGAATCTGCACTTTTCATTTCTCACGCGCATAAGGATAAGCCGAGGATTTGGCCTATACTGAGACAGCTCTACGGCAATGGGCTTTCTTTATGGGTTGACTCATTTGAGATGCGTCCAGGCGATAGATTGACGAATCGGATTTCAAGAGGGATTACCGGGGCCAAGTATGTGGCGGTGATGATTTCTGAAAATTCGATAAAAAGTGACTGGGTCGAAAAGGAGATCAATTTAGGCTTAGAACAAGAGATAGATGGGGAAACAGTGAAAATAATTCCTTGTCTTCTCGATGATTGCCCTATTCCCCTGCCAATAAGAGACAAGTTCTATTGTGATTTCCGTGGCAACAACAGTGTTGGGATCAGGGACCTTCTTGGGGCTATAAGTCGTGAATACTCCATTATCAGGGTCAGCCTAGATACGGATAATCCGCTCCTTCTGAAACGAGACGAACTTGATGAAGAGCTTACAAGGGCATTTTGCTTTACCAAAGATGATGTTAAGTTTAATTTTGTGTTTGACCATGAATTATTACTTAATGAGCTTGAGATGATCTGGAAAGATGATATTATAGATACTCTAGGGCCTCAAAACAATTTAGAAGATTTTTCTAATAAAGGAAGGCAAAGTAACAGAAGAATAGCTCCCTAT
>Ga0307990_1002739_pt1 | contig 13869 bp, 3 predicted proteins | sample EllFjometagen129_FD_203168 | JGI IMG/M metagenome (GOLD analysis project Ga0307990, IMG submission 203168) | Marine microbial communities from Ellis Fjord, Antarctic Ocean - #129 | ecosystem: Environmental > Aquatic > Marine > Unclassified | place: Southern Ocean | collected 2014-10-08
TTCAGATAACCGCGATAACCAAAATATGAAACTCCCAGATTTATCGCATTGTTCATCTGAGAAGCAAAATTTGGAGTATATACTTCCACAAAATTGTCATCACCCCAGAAATTACCCGGATAATCAAGCATCAATTCCTTAGCTGCCTGGCACACTGTTATCGTAGAATATCCGGAATGAGATGGATCACCTGTCAATAATGTCCGGCTATACCAGGATGTATCGCCCATATATGGTTCCTGCTCATAATGTAATATTTTGTTTAGCTGCACCTGGAATGTTCCAATGGTGCTAAATGTGATCCTGCCTAATATCAGATCGCCTAATATATCATTTCCTTCTAACTGGCTGTATGCATGATCTCCTTCACCACCTGATGAATACCAGGTTGGGATTGAAAATGTACCGCCGCTATCTCCAATAATTGTTACATAATCCGGCGGATTTTCCCAGTTATCATAAGCATCCTGAATATAATTTTTTATTTCTGTATTCGTAGTTCCTGTTTCCGCAGTTGTCGCTACCACCACGTCAAATCCCTTCTGCCGTTTCCAGTTCGTAAGATATGTCAGGTTTTCCAGCACGTCATCATTGTCATTGCAGATAAATAATATCGTCGGCACCTGATAATCATCACGTATTGCCACCTGATCATAATTCAGGGTATTTGCTTTATACATGCCCTCAAAGCTACGTGATATTTTACCACTTCTGGTCTTGGCATTGATACCGCCTCTGCCTGTGGTTTCCACTTCTACTACTATATTGCTGTAAATCGTTAAACTGCGGTCGCCAGCATTATATTGAAATGGGCAAAATGTTACCGGTACAAGACGATAATCACGCATGATTGCCGGTTCGCCTGCCCAGGCAATAGTTTCAGGATATACTCCCCTGTTTCCGTAAAATTCTTCATTGATTGCAAATCTATCTACATTACCCTCGCCATCATGATGCATCTTTTCTTCCGGATAGATTATCACGTCATTGATCACTGTTTTTTCAAAACTTACTATTCTCAGCTCTGGTGTACCCTGATCTGGAATTATCAATGCCCTGGTAAATACCGGAACATCTGGATATCCTGTCTCAAGCAGTTCACTGGATTCTGGACAAGTTATGTAAGTATAATCTATCCCATCATAAGTTATGGTCTCTACTTCATAACCATCTAAATTAAATTCGATTGATGCCGCACCACGATTTTGCTGATCACAGGAATAACGCTCTGTTGCTTGATTACCCCGGATTTCTACCCATTCGGCTGTCAATAGCGTGAACGCCATCAGTAAAAAAAATAAAAACAAACCTTTTTTCATTTTAATTTCCTTTTACATTGATTTCTTTTACTTATTGATTTAGCAAGCAATAATTGTACCAAACCTCTGAAAATTAAAGTATTTGGGATAAAAAAAATCCCCGTTTATTCAACAGGGATTTTTATCTTTAAATTTTTGCAGTTTATTTGAGTAAGATCATTTTTCTGGTTTTACTGGTTTCTCCAGCAGTCAGCTTATAGAAATAAACTCCACTACCCACCATTTCACTATTATTGGTTTTACCATCCCAGATAATTGAATGTGATCCACCTGGCAGATTACTGTTCACCAGGGTTCTCACAAGCTGTCCCTTCAGATTATAGACCGAAAGAATGATATCAGTATTATCCGGCAGTTGGAACTTGATCTCTGTTTCTGGATTAAATGGATTGGGATAATTACCATTCAAAGTTACTGCTTCTGGTAATTCACTGCTGTTATTATCATCTCCATTCGTCAAGTTTAAGACCACATTAATTATTTTTGTATCCCAACTATCACAGGTGATCACAATGTCACAGGTATGAATACCTTCTTCGATGTCATTAGTGTCAAAATTCATCGTGATTTCCACATCTTCACCATCTTCCAGATTTCCTGATGATGAATCAAGATTGATCCATCTCAGAGGATAAAGCATATATATTTCACCGGTTACATTATGTGGTTCCTCTCCATAGCCGTCTCCACCGATTTCCCAGTCTAGCGTCATATCTTCTGCAAATTCTGTGCTGAGCAGTACATCTACTTCCCACACGGCTACTTCACCATCGTGAAGAACTCCCCAGCCGTTAGCGGTCATACCATGCCAGTTCACTCTCTGTCCGGCACCAGTAGTATTATCCCAGATCATATCACCACCAGAACCACCTTCCACGTCACTGGCATCCAGCACAGTTACTCCCAGTGGGAAATCCAGCCATACATCAGAAACCCATTCATTATCTGTTGCTGCACTATAAACGTTAAATGTCCAGATTGTTTCTTCTCCTGGGGTAAATGAATCAGTATCACAGGTGATCATTGAGCCGGTGATATCACGTCCAGCAGGTGTAGTCTCATCTGTCCTTACATAGAAGTTTACCGGTAAATCACCTATGTTGGTTAAGGTAAAGGCGTGACTGCCGGTTTCAAATGGTTGTAATTGAAAATATACACTGTCCTGATCAACCGCAAATGTATTTACCCAATACGCTGTAAATGGCAGCAGCCAGTTCCAGCTATCCTCATCACAACTGATAATTGCTTCAAGATAGAATATATAGCCATCAGGTATGTTTTCCGATACTTCTAACGTAAAAGCATTTTCCAGTAAACCAAAGCTATTTGAAGGAATTTCCATATAATTCCCGGTGTTATCGGTTATTGTTATAAAGGGATTAGTTATCGCTAATTCAACTTCTATATTATGGGCTGTCACTGCTCCCATGTTTTCCAGTTCCAGTGTTATAAAAGCGGTCTCGCCGGCTTCAATGAAATGATCATCACCGGCAAAAGCCGAAAAGTTGCTAATGCTGAGGAAAGGTCCATCCGGAGGAATTGGCGGGGGTGTAAATAGTATTGCCATGTTGTCTTCAAGATGTTTACAGGCTTCCGGGTAAGTGTTATTAAAGGTGTATTGCAATCCAATCTGGGCGTCCTCATTTTCCAGACCTGTTGTACAGTATTGTCCATGATTGCTGGGATAGGATCCCACGTTATTGTTGGTTACTTCCAGAAACTGCATCTTGATTTCACTGTCACCTGTTGTTGTGGGATAATAGATCGGATCATAAAGGATCACCTCAAATGTTTCGCTTATGGAAGTATCTCCATTCATGATACGAGACCACTCTACTACGTAATAATGCAGATCTTCATCATAATGCCATAATATATCTCCGTTGCTTATTGCCAGGTCATCCCAGAATACTGCTATCATCGGACTCGGTCCCTGCGGTCCCGGAATTGGATAGTTCATAAAATTACCTGATTCATGATGCCCGGGTGCTACCCAGCCATTCGTGCACACGCATATATCATTATATTCTTCACCATAAAAAACAAAAGTGAAATCATCTGGCAATTCCAGATTTGCATACGTGCCTGTTCCACCTTCCGTTCCCATATTCAGTCCAGTTTCCCATATAAATCCTGCCCCGTCTCCTCCAAAATCAGGATCTATCTCTATCCAGTCATATTCAGGATATTTATCATAGTCTGTATCTTCATCATCATAGCACCAATACCCATATTCATCTGGTCCATAAGGGTCTGTTACTTCAGGTTCTCCGATTGGAACATTCATAGTGATAAAACTGTCATAACCATCTGCTGTGGTCAGTTGAATTATAAAAGGTATATAAGTTCCCGGAAGTATTGCCGTACTGGTTGAAACCGTAAACCTGTTAGTTACATTGCTGCCCGTTCCCCCGGCTGCTATTGTCCCAAAATTGCCCAGGCTGTCCAAAATCGTGATCCGGCGGTTATTGCAGATCAATAATCCATTAATTCCTTCTGCCTGCAGGTTTCCGTTATTCTTTAATGTAAAGTATATCTCTTCCGTCTCTCCCGGGTCTATTACTCCGTCACCGTCTATTGTATAACTACTCGCATACAGACTTGGTCCTTCTATTGGTATCTGCAGCCACGTTGTCCATTCATTATCATCTGCATCTGTTATTGTCAATTCTGTCAGGATTTCCACACCACCCTGAAGGGCTGCTGCAAATTCTACTTCAAAACCAGTAGCTGCAGTTGCTGTTCCGCCAGAAGCTATATCGCCAAATACAATTTCTGTTGTTAAGATATTTACATAATCGCTATTGCTTTCCATAATCACATTCACAGCACTAACCGCTGCACTGCCTGTATTTGCCAGGGTCAGCATCACTTCCACCGTTTCTCCTGGATTGACATTTCCATTTCCTGTCTCATCGTCATATATCACACCGTCAATATCAACATACTGCTCTACCTGCTCTATAGTTACAGTCTCGCTGAAAGGTATATGGTCATGTTTTGTAACTGTTAAAATATGATCACCATCTGTAGCACCATCCAGATCCAGCCTGACGCTTCCGCTGAAATCACAGTATGCTGTTGCTACAAATTCATTATCTTCTCCCAATAATGTTACCCAGGCATTCTCAGCAGAATTACTGATGGAATCAAGTACTGCTACTTCATAATAATTTGCTCCACTGGGGATCACATCTTCATAGACTACGGATAGATCCTGCGGCACTTTGGTCCATAATTCCAGTGAACCGTCTCCCATCAAAGTATTCCAGTGTGAGAATTGAGTCACATAACCTGCAGTGACAGTCTGGGGAAATGTTAACCAGAGATAATATTTTCCCTGTAATACGGCTCCACCCATAGAAAATATATAGTCGTAGAAAATTCCACCCATTACACCGATAGCAATGGCATTATTAAAAGGTGTATGCGTACTCGATGTGGCGGTTCCAAAACCTCCGATGCCTCCACTGGGTAGAGTTACTGAACCCATTTGATAAAAATTTTCCACATTCCCGGTACCCGCCTGCCAGTTGTTCGATCCACAGGTTGGCATCACGATAAAGGGCATCATATATCCATTACTGGTGCTGCCGGAATACCAGCCAGATGTTCCCCCATAACCGCGATAGGCAAAATAAGAAACACCAAGATTTACTGCAGCATTCATCTGGGTAGAAAAGTTTGAACTATATACTTCCTCAAAGTTATCGTCTCCCCAGAAATTTCCCGGATAATCAAGCATCAGTTCCTTGGCTGATTTCGCAAACGCCACGCAGGAATATCCTGAAGAATTTGGATCTCCGGTTAAGCATGCCCGGCTATACCAGTCAGTATTTCCCATATAAGGCGTCTTCTCATAAGTCAAAGCTTTGGAAATCACAGTTTGCAAACCCGTTATTGTGGAAAATGTCATTCTTCCCATAATCACGTCACCCAGGATGTCATTCCCTTCCAACTGGCTGTAAGGATGATCTCCTTCACCATACATTCCCGAAGTATACCAGGTTGCTATTGAAAAGCTTCCCGCACCATCACCAATAATATTCACATATTCAGGTGGATTTTCCCAGTTGTCATAAGCATCCTGAATATAATCTTTGATTGATGTATTTGATGTTCCAGTTTCGGAAGTTGTTGCTACCACTACATTGAATCCTTTCTGACGTTTCCAGTCCGTCAGATATGCCAGGTTTTCCAGCACATCATCATTGTCATTGCAAATGAATAATATCGTTGGCACCTGGTATTCGTCCCGCAGTGAAAGTCGGTCATAGTTCAGGGTATTTGTCCGGTACATCTCCTCAAATGCTCTCGATCGTTTCCGGTCGCTGTATTTCGCATTGATGCCTCCTGTTCCTTCCACTGTTACCTGTATCCTGATATTAGTGCACACCTTCAATGTCCGGCTGCCTGCTTCATACTGAAATGGACTAAAGATTACCGGCAGCACCCGGAAATCCCGCATTATTGCCGGCTCACCTGTCCAGGCTGTTTCCGAAGGATAGATTCCCCGTCCCTGGTAAAATTCCGTATTTATTACAAAATTATCTCTTGGCTTTTCACTCTCAAACTGTAATGCTTCCTGTGGATATACCAGGACGTCTTTATATTCTCTTTGCTCAAAACTAATGATCTCAATTGTTGCATTGCCCTCATTAGGTATTATCAAAGCTTTTGTAAATATTGGAAGATCAGGCATGCCCGTCTCCAGCAGTTCACTGGATTCTGGATAAGTTATATAGGTGTAATCTATTCCATCATAATTTTTTATTTCTACTTCATAACCGTCTAAATTAAATTCAATTGATGCCGTACCACGACTTTGCTGATCACATGTATAACGCTCCGTAGATTGATTGCCCTGAATTTCCACCCATTCTGCTGTCAATAATGAAAATGCCATCAGTAAAAAAAATAAAACCAAACCTCTTCTCATTTTTTATCTCCCTTTTACTTAAAAGGTTTATTATGCAATAATTGAGTCAAGTATATTTTTTTTGGTTTAAATTCATTTCTCTTTGATTTCTTCATTTAAGATTTTGTGGAAATCAAAGATTCTGTTCAATTCTCACCAGCCAAAGTCTTGCGAATGGTGTTCACACCTTCGCAATGGTTGGTCTGAGGACAAATATTTTCAGATAATATACTTAATACAGATTTGCATCAGAGGAGTTGTTTACTGCTGACAATATAATGAAATTTGATAAAAAAATCCCCGTTTATTCAACAGGGATTTTTTATATTTAAAATTTACTATTTATTTGAGTAAGATCATCTTCCTTGTTTCACTGATTTCATCGGCAGTCAGTTTATAGAAATAAACTCCGCTGCCAGAGATTTCCCCATTATTAGTTTTGCCATCCCAGATTACTGAATGTGATCCACCAGGCAGATAATTATCCACCAGTGTTCTCACAAGCTGTCCTTTAAGGTTATAAACCGAAAGGTTGATTTCAATATTTTCAGGCAACTGGAACATAATCTCTGTTTCAGGATTAAATGGGTTAGGATAATTGCCGTTTAAGGTTACATTTTCTGGCAGTTCATCATTGATTGTATCTTCTTCTTCCTGAACATTCAAAACCACATTAATTATTTTTGTATCCCAACTATCACAGGTAATCACAATGTCACAGGTATGAATACCTTCTTCGATGTCATTAGTGTCAAAATTCATCGTGATCTCCACATCTTCACCATCTTCCAGATTTCCTGATGATGTATCAAGATTGATCCATCTCAAGGGATAAAGCATGTATATTTCACCGGTTACATTATGTGGCTCCTCTCCATAGCCGTCTCCACCAATCTCCCAGCCAAAGGTCATATCACCGGCAAATTCTGTGCTGAGCAGAACATCCACATCCCATACGGCTACTTCACCATCATGTAATACTCCCCAGCCATTAGCTGTCATGCCATGCCAGTTCACTCTCTGTCCGGCACCAGTTGTATTATCCCAGATCATATCACCACCAGAACCCCCTTCCACGTCACTGGCATCAAGCACAGTTACTCCCAGTGGGAAATCCAGCCATACATCAGAAACCCATTCATTATCTGTTGCTGCACTATAAACGTTAAATGTCCAGGTTGTTTCTTCTCCCGGTGTAAATGAATCCGTATCACAGGTGATCATTGAGCCGGTGATATCACGTCCAGCAGGTGTAGTCTCATCTGTCCGTACATAGAAATTCACTGGCAGATCTCCAATATTGCTCAAAGTAAATGTGTAACTGTCTGTCGATAAAGGTGCTATTTCGTAATAGATGCTGTCCTGATCTACGGCAAAGGTGTTGGGCAGATATGCTGTGAAAGGCAGCATCCAGTTCCAGCTATTTTCATCACTGGTAATTATTGCTTCCAGATAGAAAACATAGAAATCTGGAACATTGTCCGATACCTCGAAAGTAAATTCATTTTCCAATGTCCCAAATCCATTGGCTGGGATCATTGTATAACTGCCACTATTTTCTGTAATTGTCACATAAGGATCGGTGACTGATACTTCCACATTAATATTCGTGGCTGTATTACCACCCATATTTTCCAGAACCATAGAAAGATCAGCAGTTTCCCCTGCTTCGATAAATGCATCATCACCAGAATATACATAATAATTATTAACGCTCAGGAAAGGACCATCTGGTGGGATTGGAGGGGGTGTAAAGAAAATTGCCATCTCATCCTGCAGTGTTTTACATGCTTCTGGATATGCCGCATTAAAGGTATATTGCAGACCGATCAGGGAATCTTCATTTTCCAGTCCCACAGTAGCATATTGACCATGATTACTGGGATAAGAACCCGCATTATTATTATTTACATCAAGATACTGGAATTTTATCTCGCTGTCGCCGGTAGTTGTGGGATAATAGACAGGATCATATAAGATGATCTCAAAAGTTTCTCCCACTCCGGTATCTCCATTAGTTATGCGAGACCATTCTACTACTAGATAATGAAGATCATCATCATAATACCAGAGTACATCACTTGCCGGAGAGTTCAGATCGTCCCAGAATATTGCGATCATCGGACTTGGTCCCTGAGGCCCAGGAATCTGATAATTCATGAAGTTTGCTGTCTCATGGTATCCTGGAGCTATCCAGCCATTAGTGCAGACAGTAATTTCATCATATTCTTCACCATAGAATGTAAAGGAGAAGTCTTCTGGTAGTTCCAGATTAGAATATGCTCCTGTTCCGCCTCCATGACCCATATCATAACCGGATGACCAGGTCAATGTTGAACCGTCACCATCAAAGGATGGATCTATCTCAATCCAGTCATATTCAGGGCATTTATCATAATCTACATCTCCATCATCATAACACCAGTAGCCATATTCATCTGGTCCGTAAGGATCAGTGAGTTCTGCTTCGCCAATTGGTACATTAATGGTTACATATCCATCATACCCTGCCGGACTAGTGAGATATATTACAAAGGGTATATAAGTTCCAGGCAAAATTGAGGCACTTGCTGTCACGGTAAAACGGTTTGTGGCATTATTTCCTGTTCCGCCACTGGCGATATCGCCAAAACTGCCGACACTGTCAACAATGGTGATCCTAAGGTTATTGCACATCAATAATCCGCTCACATCATCTGCTCCCAGATTTCCATTATTGGTCAATGTGAAATATATTTCTTCCGTTTCTCCCGGATCTATCACACCATCTCCATCAATAGTAAATGAACTTGCATAAAGACTTGGAGCTTCTACAAGTGCCATCAGCCAGGTTGTCCATTCATTACCATCACTGTCATTGATAGTAATATCCATTCTAATATCTACTCCACCCTGGAAGGCTGCTGCTACTTCTATCTCAAATCCTGATGCTCCTGTAGCTGTTCCACCGGCAGCGATATCACCAAAAGTGATCTCATCACTTAGTATAGTCACCAGATCATTGTTGCATTCCACACTTGCAGTTATTCCACTCAATGACATATTCCCAGTATTCGCTAGAGTAATCATCACTTCTACTGTCTCATCTGGATTGATTATTCCATTTCCATTACCGGCTGCATCATCATAACTTACTTCGCTGATATCAACAAAATAATCTATCTGTTCGATCGTAACTTCTTCTATTACTGGAATATGATCATGTTTGGTAACTACTAAATTATAATCACCCTCTTCTGCTCCATCAAGATCAAGCAGAATTGTTCCACTGGTATTACAGTAGCCCGTTGATTGAAATTCCAGATCATCCGATGTAAGAGTTACCCAGGCACCTTCTGCCGGATTGCCAATGGAATCCATTACAGCTACCTGATAATAATTTGATCCTGTTGGAATCACTTCATCATATACAGCTGAAAGCTGTTGTGGCACCCCTGTCCATAATTCTAATGCCGCTTCACCCATCAAAGTATTCCAGTGAGAAAAAATATTCACATAATTTCCTGGATTCTGAGGAAAGGTTAACCAGAGATAATATTTTCCCTGCAGCATTGCAGCACCCGCATTAAATAAATTATCACGGAATATACCACCCCAGGTTCCCAGAGCAACGGCATTATTAAATGGAGTATGAGTTCCGGCTGTCGGAGTTCCAAATCCGGCAATACCACCACTTGGTTGTGTTAATGATCCCTGTTGTACGAATTGTTCACAGGTTCCTGATCCGGAAGCCCAACTGTTTGAAGCACAGGTAGGAATTATGGCAAAAGGTAACATATACCCATTGCTGGTAGATCCTGCTCCCCATCCTGACATATTAATATAACCACGATAACCAAAATATAAGACACCCTGATTGATTGCACTGTTCATCTGGCTTGCAAAAGATCCGCTATATACTTCTACAAAATTATCATCACCCCAGAAATTTCCCGGATGATCAAGCATCAATTCCTTGGCTGCTTTACACACTGTGACCGTTGAATAGCCTGAATGAGTGGGATCACCCGTTAATAATGCCCGGCTATACCAGTTCGTATTTCCCATATAAGGATTCTTTTCATAATTCAATATCTTGTTTAATTGCACCTGAAATGTATTGGATGAACTGAAGGTTATTCTACCCAGGAACAGATCTCCCAGTATATCATCACCTTCTAATTGACTGTAAGGTTGATCACCCTCACCTCCGGATATATTCCAGGTTGGTATGGCAAAGGATCCATTGGCATCCCCTAATATTGTAACATATTCTGGTGGATCATCCCAGTTATCATAAGCATCCTGAATATAATTTTTGATGGAGTTAGTGGATGTTCCTGTCTGGGTTGTAGTGGCTACTATTACCTGATATCCTTTCTGAATTCTCCATTCAACCAGATAATCAAGATTTTCGAGTACATCATCATTATCATTGCAGATAAATAATATTGTCGGCATCTGATAATCATCACGTACTGCCACCTGATCATAATTCAAGGTATTTGCTTTATATATGCCTTCAAAACTGCGTGATATTTTACCATTTCTGGTCTTGGCATTGATTCCGCCTCTGCCTTCGGTTTCCACTTCTACTACTATATTGCTGTAGATTGTTAAACTCCGCTCTCCTGCATTGTACTGGAAAGGACAAAATGTTATCGGTACAAGACGATAGTCACGCATAATTGCCGGTTCGCCTGCCCAGGCAATAACGTCAGGATATATTCCACTGCTTCCATAAAATTCTTCATTGATCGTAAATCTATCTACATTGCCCTCGCCATCATGATGCATCTCATCTTCCGGATAGATTATCACGTCATTGATCACTGTCTTTTCAAAACTTACTATTCTCAGTTCTGGTGTACCCTGATCTGGAATTATCAATGCCCTGGTAAATACTGGAACATCCGGATATCCCGTTTCAAGCAGATCACTGGATTCCGGATAAGTTATATAAGTATAATCAATCCCATCATAAGTTTTGGTTACTATTTCATAACCATCTAAATTAAATTCAATTACTGCCGCACCACGACTTTGTTGATCACAGGTATAACGCTCTGTAGATTGATTGCCCTGGATTTCTACCCATTCGGCTGTCAAAAACGTGAATGCCACCAGTAAAAAAATTAAAAATAAACCTTTTTTCATTTTACTTCCTTCTTAAGATTATTTTTTCTCTTGCTTGTATATTAGTACTTTTATGATTTTTCATTTTTTTTAACGATAAGGTTGATAATAAGTTATTAGCTCGCAGGCATACTCCTATTGAAAACCCCTCCCAGTAAAGGTCTAAGAATTTTCTTCTTTTCATAGGACTCCTATTATATATTTCTATTATTAAGGCAGAAAATGTTCATCTCTTAGTCAAGACATTTTTTACTGATACCACTAAATAGAAATATAACTCCCATAAGTGCCATAGGTAATATAAGTCTTATAAGCCCTATAAGCCCTATAAGCCCTATATATCCCCAGCAACAAAGCACGTACTCACATTATTATGTCAGATAGTGCTAAGTTGTTCTTGTCTAATATCTCATTTTGGTTATTTTATCTGTGGGAGATGCCTGTTAAGGCATCATAAATTATTTTAAATAAGGTGTTTATGATGAAAAATATATCTGGAATAAGCGTGATCGATTTCGGGCAGCGCATTTTGAAGTGTATGGTGAATTTGAAGGAATTGTGTATCGCACCAAACAAAACGGCAGACTTCAACCTCTTCACCAGATAAGTCAGTCCCGATACATCGGGATGAACCGTACTTGGGATAGGAGTTATGGACGGACAGAGGGTAGTAACTGATCGCCAGAAGTCTTGCCCAGAGTACCATTCAAAACTCCTGCTGGCTGGCTGAAAAGCTGTTTATTTTTAGATAAAAAAAATGGGCTCCCAAAGTTTTTTTGTTTTGGAAGCCCAGGGTTATCTTATTTATCCTATCAATGTCTTAATATCATCTTCTACGTTGGTGATAGGTGCGATATTGAAGTTTTTAACTAATACATCCACTACTGCAGGAGAAAGGAAGGCTGGTAAGGTGGGTCCCAAATGAATATTCTTTACTCCTAAATATAGGAGGGCAAGAAGTACGGTCACGGCTTTTTGTTCATACCAGGCTATGTTATATACTATGGGCAGGTCATTGATGTCATCCAGTCCAAAAACTTCTTTGAGCTTGAGGGCAATGAGTGCCAGAGAATAGCTGTCATTACACTGACCAGCATCCAGAACGCGGGGAATACCACCGATGTCGCCCAGGTTCAGCTTATTATAGCGGAATTTGGCACAGCCGGCAGTGAGGATCACGGTATCCTTTGGCAAAGCTTCAGCGAAATCAGTATAATAGTTTCTGCTTTTATGGCGTCCATCGCAGCCAGCCATTACTACAAACTTTTTGATCGCACCAGATTTTACGGCATCTACAACTTTATCAGCCAGAGCAAATACCTGATTATGAGCAAAACCACCTACGATACTGCCTGTTTCTATTTCTGTTGGAGCTGGTAAGGTTTTTGCCTGTTCGATAGCAGCGGAGAAATCTTTTGCTTTGCCTTTTTCGGCATCAGCAATGTGTTTTACACCATCAAAGCCAACATTATTAGTGGTGAATACTCGGTCTTTATATGAAGCTTTAGGTGGCACCAGACAGTTTGTGGTCAGGATAATAGCACCATTGAACTTCTGAAATTCTTCGGTTTGTTTCCACCAGGAATTTCCATAATTACCTACAAAGTTATCATATTTCTTGAAAGCAGGATAATAATTAGCAGGCAACATCTCACCGTGAGTATAGATATCTACGCCAGTGCCTTTTGTCTGTTCCAGTAATTCTTCCATATCCTTCAGGTCATGACCAGAGATGAGGATAGCAGGATTCTTGCGCACACCGATATTTACATTAGTAAGTTCCGGGTGACCATAAGTTTCTGTATTGGCGGCATCTAATACAGCCATGGCATCAACAGAAAACTTTCCAGTTTCCATTACCAGAGCGATCAGTTCATCAACACTTAAGCTGTCATCTAAGGTGGAAACAAGAGCTTTTTCTATGAACATGACGATTTCTTTGATTTCTTTACCTAAGCGGAAAGCGTGATCTGCATAAGCAGCCATACCTTTCACACCAATGATACTGAGTTCACGCAATGAGCGAACATCTTCATTTTCAGTAGTGAGAATACCTATAGTAGCAGCTTTAGCATCGAAATCTTCATCAGTAACTGTGAAATTGGCAGCATCATGATCAGCGAATTTACTGGCATTAAGACCCATTTCGGCAATTTTATCCTTCAATATATCACGTGTTTTGATCGTCTCTTTGATAGATTTGATAAAGTAATTGCGGTCAAAGTTTGCATTAGTGATAGTAGAAAAAAGATATTCTACAATCAACTTATCAGTTTCATTACAAGGCTCAGCATATTTTTTCCTGATAGCGAGTGGAATCTGTGCGCGGAAAATTGCTAATCCTTTCAGTGAATAGATCAAGAGGTCTTGCAGATTAGCCACATCCTGCTTTTTCCCGCAAGCTCCGTTAATTGTACAGCCCTTGTTACCGATAGTTTCCTGACATTGAAAACAAAACATACTCATAATAATCTCCTTATTTATCTTTTTTATTTGGATCAAGTATAATTGTAGCAG
>Ga0307990_1002740_pt1 | contig 13867 bp, 12 predicted proteins | sample EllFjometagen129_FD_203168 | JGI IMG/M metagenome (GOLD analysis project Ga0307990, IMG submission 203168) | Marine microbial communities from Ellis Fjord, Antarctic Ocean - #129 | ecosystem: Environmental > Aquatic > Marine > Unclassified | place: Southern Ocean | collected 2014-10-08
AACTGCCGCAATAATACCTGCAACATGAGTTCCATGACCATGGACGTCATCGGGAGTTCCATCACTATTCATATAATCATAGCTCTTATTAGAATCAATATTTTCTGCTAAATCAACGTGATCAAGGTCACATCCTGTATCTATTATTGCTATATTAACTGTATTTTTTCCTTTCTCTATCTCCCAGGCATTAAGTGCTTCAATTTTCTCTAAACCCCACTGTGAAGTATAATTAGGGTCAGTATCCTCAACAGGAATACCCTGTGCAGTAATAGCACCGCTAGGAAGAGAGGTTTCAAGCTCTATTTCAGTATTAGGCTCAGCTGATACTATATTAGCTTCCTCTTCAAGTTTAGCTATTGTCTGAAGCTCCTGCCCTTCTCCAACTTCAATTGTATCGTATGCAACGCTATACTCTCCATTATCTTTATAAATAGCTCTCTTGACTACAACCTGACCTGGAACATATTTATCCGGCAGCTCTTTTGCAAAGCTCTCCTCCATCTTTGGAAATCCTTCCTTCTCCATATGACGGCTTACAAGTTTACCGACAGAAGTCATCTCTTCACGTTTTTTAACCTCTATGCCAGACCTTTTAAGGTTCTCTATATATTGAGGCTCACTTTTAACATAATAATTATTATGAGATGAAGAGCTTGAAGCCTTAACCATAACTACGCTCTTTTCTTCGACCTCTTGCTTCTCTGCAGTTTGAGTAAAAGACTGAGGCTCAGGAGCAATATCCTTGGTCAGGGATATCTCCATACCCTCTTTTATCTCCTCCTCTAGTTTCACCAACCCGGTATCCCTGCCATCCCTCAAATTGAGAAATACGCCCAAAGCCAGAACTATCACTGAAAAACCAGCAATCCCTATAATCATTGTTTTGTTCATCTTCATCTTAAACCTCCAGATTTTCATAATTTCATTTATCTTCATAACTAATATTAATATACAACTTTCATGCCAAAACTAACATCTTAATAATTTTATACTTAAGTCATTCTGTATCAATCACTTAAATAACAAATTAAAATTATCTTACCATTCTTTGATATTAAACATATTTAAAAAGTGTAAACCATAGTTTACATTAATAAATAAACTAAAATTCATCTAAATTTATTTATTTAATATTAGATAAATTTGTTAAAAAAAATGGTTTAAAAGTAAGCACTGCTTTAAGCCTTAGAATTGAAACATTTAAAAAATTAATAAAGAAAATAAAAATTTAATAATTCTATTTAAAAATTAAGAAGTATATTAAACGCTTCTTTATCTCTATTAAGTGAAGCAGGAAAGATAGGATAAGGTCCTGCTTTTTTTATTACCTCTATCGCTAGATCTCTTACAATGGGGTCAACTTCACCTACTACAGCAGGCTCACCTATTAAATCACCTCTGCTATCTAAGAGAAAGACGACATTGACCTCTCTGTTTAAGCCCATATTCAAATAATTCTTTCTAAAATAATCATAAATCATATTCGTAACTTTTAGATAATAGCCCGAATAAGCTCCGCGTTCTTTATCTTCTGCTAAAACAGCTTCTGACTTTGAATAATTCGCTCTCTTAATTGAAGAGATTGATTCTTCTCCTAGAGATTCATAATCGTTCTGCTCGTTGGCAAAATTATAGTTATCCTTATCAGAATCTTTTTTAGCCCCTACTACTATTTGAGGAGTAAGCAAGATAACAATCTCTGTCTTTACTTTCTTCTTATGTTTTTCAGAGAAAAGTCTTCCTATTAGCGGTATATTTCCAATACCCGGAACTTTCTCCACCTCATCAACCTCTGTCTCCTTCATTAAACCTGCCAAAACAATAGTATTACCATCTTCTACTATAACTGTTGTATCTGCTTCAGACGTAGTCTTCTTTATATATATTGACCCCTCTAATGCTCCTGAAACCTCAGTACCTGAGCTAACTTCAGGCTTAATCTGCATAGTTATAAAACCATCGTCAGAGATATAAGGAGTAACGCTAAGCCTAACTCCTGTATCCATATATTCAACACTCTCAGAGTATATAGTATCGCCTGAATCTGAATTCGTAACAGAGACAGAGACGATAGGCTCCTTATCTCCCACGAGAACATAAGCCTCCTGTCCATCTAGCACTGTTATCTGAGGAGAAGATAAGACATCCGTCTTTCCGTAGGTATCAAATGCTTTTATAATTCCTTGATATTGATGCTGTCCATCTAATGTCGGATTAGAATTTAATGCTGCTTTACCTATAGCAAGCTGACCTACCCCTGCGCCACCTGAAGTCGGCAATGAGAAATTACCGCTATAAGATATGCCTAAATGTTTTCCAAATACTCCCTCCCAATCTACGCCTAAGCGATATTCATCGCTTAGAGTAATCTGGATAATCTTGGCTTCAATCTTAACAGCCTGAGGTCTTTTGTCAAAAGCCTTAAGAACCTTCTCGACATGTTCAACATTGCTAGGTATATCTGTTACTACAACTCTATTTGAGGTCTGGTCAAATTTTATTATACCTATGCCCTCGCTTACAAGGTCAGCAATATTCTCTTTTACATCTTCAACTCTTGCATAATCAAGCTGAATAATTCTAGTCTCTAAAGCAATATCCATACCTCTTACTATTTTATCTATCTCATAAATTACCTCTGGAGTATCAAGAACAACAATTGAATTTGAATATACATCTATTACGACTTTACCTATATTACTTTTAAGTGCATCAACAGTCTTACCGAGAGATTCCACTTTAGAGTTTCTTAAAGTATACTTCTTCAATACTCTTAAATCGTAAAAAGGTTTACCGTATTTAGATTCATACTCTTTATTTGTCATTACATTGATTAGGTCACCACGCTTCTCATAAGCAAGGTCATTAGCAGCAACAAGTATCTCAAAAGCATCCCAAACAGATACATCTTTTAAAAATATTGAAACTTTGCCTCTAACATCAGGAGATGTGGCAACGCTTAAGCCCGAACGCAAAGATATTATCTTAATAACATCGAGTATATCCATCCCTTTGACATCTAAAGTCATAGGCACCTTGAGGTCAACCTCTGCATATGATAATGAGAGGGTTAACAATAAGAGTATTAGACTAAAAACTAATTTCCATTCTTTCATCATTCATCTCTATTATGGCTGAGCCTTCTTTTATCTCTTTAACTGTAATTCCACTTAAAGACTCACCTTCTTTAACTAAATGCTGCTGCTTCTCTTTATTATCATATATAGCAAGATGTTTTTTATCCAGAACGATTATACCATTAAAAGAGAACCTGTCCAAAGATTCTTCCTCTAAGGTTTTACTGCTAACTTCATTGTAAGAAATGAAATTAAAGATACCCCTTTTAGCTACCTTTAAATTATAATCCTCTATTTTTCTTCGAGGATCTAATTTCTTAACATCTCCCTTTTTACTAAAAGCCACTGTTTTTTCATAATACTCATTTATATCTCTGGGCTTAAAGAAAAAAAGAGTTATTAATAGGGCCAAAAAAGACCCGATTAAAACTATTTTAGAATAATAGAACATATCGTTTTTAAATCTAATCATAATAATATTCTTTTTAATTTTATCTCCACTAAAAGTCTATTAGATTTGTAAGGAACAAGTTTAACCTCTTCTACAGAGTTGAGATTGTAGGGGCTCTCCAAATAGTATAGAAAATTAATTAACTCTATTTGATTAGACTCTATCTTAATCTTAAAATAAAGCTCTCTATTGTCAGTAGAATAAGTTGAGACTAAAGGTTCAAGGCTCTTGACTTTTACTCTAGATAATCTTGCTATTCTGTTTATAAATTTATATACAGATATTCTTATAGACTCTTCATCTCCAGAGACAACAACATCATCCGAAACAAGTTGAGCAATATCTTTGTAGAGAGTATTAATCTTCTCTTTATGCGCTATAAGATTTAAAGCTTTACTCAGTTGAGACTCATACCTCAACGATTCTGAATTCAACCTAGACCAATTAAGAAGAATAGGACTTACTATTGTTTTTAAAATAATTAAAACCGATAAAACCAAAATTAAATATAGTAACCTATCTTTTTTAGAAACATTCTTCAATATCATAATAACACCATCTTTAAATAGAATATTATTTCTGTACCTGAAGATATACTGGTTTTAAAAGAATTTATACTCTCTACATTCTTCATTTTTTTAATCTCTTCATAAAATTGATATACAGATTCAGAATCAGGCGAGACTCCCTCTATAATAATCTCACTATCTTTCTTATATTCAAATCTATTCAGGCGCACCTTATCAGGTAAGATAACTGCTATCTCGCTGAAAATGTCTAAGAATAATCTCTGAGCTGACTTTCTAATAAAAACACCTGTTATCTCTTTTCTCTCACTCAAGGTATTAGCTGAACTCTCTATACTGCTTAAGAAACTCTTTATATTATTTACATGGGCCACTTTTCTTTTATATAAAACCCCAAAAGTAGTTATTAATACTAAGGCAGCCGCTCCAAAATAGATAGCAGCTCTCCTCCTACCAGACGAAATATTCTTCTTTAAAGACTGCTGAAGTAAAAGAGGCGGGGTAAGATCTATACTGAGACGCTCATCGTAATAACTAAGACCTAATAGTTTAATCAAAGAGTAAATCTCGTTTCTGTTTTGACTGAAAAATTCAAAATTATCTTCTTTCTTTATAAAATCTTCCTGATATATAAATTCAATACTGCTAAAAGGCAGTTGTTCTTTTATATCCTCTAAAGATTTAAGATGTTTCGGGCCTAAGATAGCAACAGAGTCTATCTTAGGTATTAGACCTTCTTTATTAAAAGAGTCTAACGAATGTAACACCTCATCTAACCAGAGCTTAATGCCGTCATCCCTTATTGAATAATAACCTCTGCTTATCTCACGGCTAAAAAATAGTTCGCCTTCTGATATTATGCAAAGATTGCTATAATTGTTTCCTATCTCAATAAGTATCTTCTCTTTCTCATTTTTTAATAATCTATAAAAACCTACAACGCCAACACTATTAACAGTTACTCTATCAGGAGAGATAACCCCTTTGACATCATCGATATACTTATTTAAAATGTTTTCTGCAACTACAGATAGATTGACTTTCGTATAGCCATTGGCCTCTTTTAAGAGCACTCTAAGATCATAGATTACACTTAGGTCTTTGTAGGGAAACTGCTTTAAGGCTTGGAAATGAGCCATCTTCTGAAGCTCATCAATTCTTTGAGAAGGGAAAGAATGGTAATGCATCGAGACCTTTCTTCGCGGAATAGATACTACTATCTTATCAGATGAATGGACAAAAGCTTTTGCAATATCTTTTTTCTCTTTATCTTCTAGGGGTTTTTTAAATATACCCAGTTTTAAGACAAAAAATTTATTCTCCTTAAACTCAACACTAGAGAACTTTATCTGATCATCTTCTATCTCAATTATATTCATCTATCTATATGTTGTTGCCATCAAGATTATCCCAAAAATGGATTACCTTAAAATTATGGCCATCTCTCTTAACCAAAGCTTGAGCATAGCGATGCAAACCTCTAGTTGTCTCTGCCTCTATAAGCATTTTAAAGTATTGTGAGCTTACTTTGAAGTACTTTTTCACGTCTTCCCATTCTTCTTCAACTGCACCCTCTCTAAATTCAGGAAAAATATCAGCTATATTAGCAGGCAAATTCTTAAAGTAATTACCTTCAGATCTATAATCTAGAATCTTCCCAGCTAGATCATCAGATAACCCTAGCCTATACAAAAGCTTAGGTTCAACAGTATTGATATTCATCTTTATATCTGCCGTACCTATGGTTAGATTTTTAGAAATCTCACCAATATCTAAATAATCGCTACAGCCCTTAATATATTTAAGTTCTTGAAGAGTCTCAAGCTCTGAATCTCGAGAGCTATAGTTCAAAAATTTATAATAGCCATCGCTCTCTGCTCCTAAGTTACCGCTAACTATACCGTCACTATCAACCCAATCTATCAGGCTGTAAGCAAGCTCCTCCGCTAAAAATGAAATCAAAACATTTAAAGAACGAGAGTCGTCTTTTGCATTTTTTGCAAAATAGTTTAGATCCACCTTCCTATCTTGATCAGATATCTTAACACGGCAGCTGCCATACTCATTTTCAAATATAGCACCACTCTCTGCCCATACTTCAAGGGGGTTATCATATCCAGGTGAACTCTTATAATCTTCCCTAAGGATATCACAACCTTTAATAAGACCTGATAAAACTAAATAACGGCTATTAAATCTATCTTTGAAATAACGTAATGACCGCAGCTCAGTATAAGACCTATAGCCTATTCCTACGGATAGAAGAGCTGTTATACTGACAGCCCAGAGAACAAGGACAGATATTGAACCCCTCTTTTTATATCTGATTGTCTTGAAACAGAAAAACTCTCTTCTCAATTAACTCTCCTTCTATATTTGATTTTATTATAACCGCTTGAGGAAACTCATTTTTAGAATAATCTTCTAATTCAATTAAACTTTTACTAGCATTATCATGAATATTAGCTGAAAATCTAAAATCAATATCATTATAGACAATAAACTCTTCGATGTAGTCACTAAAAGGATCCTCTAATCTCTTGAAGAGAGACTTCTTCCCGTTTAACTCTTTCATATAATAACTTACACGTAATACAGGCTTGGAGTAAATCTCTTTAGTTAGTACATTCGGCTTAACATACCAGAAAGATATAGAACTGCCATTCTCTATTACAATATTATCATAACTACCGTATCCAAATTTAAAAGCTGAGCTTATATCGCTAGCAATAAGCTCTAAGAGATTTCTAGTTCCATAATAATCCTGAGAGACCGCTTTAGCTCTAGTAGAAATATTAAAATTGAGCCAGAGAAAAGAAGATACAAGTGTCAGTATCAAAGATATTAACACTACCGAAACCATAACCTCCATCAAAGTGAAAGAAGCCTTACTCTTTGATAAACACATTCCCTGCCTCACTGTAAAATAATATTATTTTAATTCTTTTATTGAAAGCTATCTCCATTTGAGCTGAATTTAAGATTTTCTCACCAGAGTAAGTTCTTAACAGACCAGTGGGATAGAAGACTACCTTATCTATCTCTGTATCTATTCTATACTCTTTTGGAATAGATATGGAATCCACCTTATTATTGTTCTTGTATATCTTAAAAACTTCAGGCTCAAGTTTAACCTCAATAATGGTATTATCTTTAAAAGAACCATCCTGAGCCGATTTGAAGAACTGCAACAAACGATATGAAAAATTGTCAAACTTAACCTCTTTATATTTAACTGAGAGATTAGGTACTAAGAGAAAGAGAACAATGCCCATGATAAGGACAACCACAACAAGCTCTAATAATGTAAATGACCTTTGCATCTTTTAAAGTTAGTTTAAAATAAGGGTTGAAAGTTGCGCCTGAATCTTGCTGTCTCTTCTAACAGAGACAGAGATCTTATTTATATCCTTCTCTAGATATTCAGATTTAATAAGATAAGATATCTCTTTATCTCTATCTGCATAACCGCTATTTTCAAAGTCATCCTCTAAGATAAGTTTTTTTACAAGAACATCCTCAACTCTATAAAGTGAAATTAAATCAGAGTTAACTTTTCTTAAAGCTTTTAGTGATGTCTCTAATGATAATAATATAGCCGATATAAGAATGGATAGTATCAACATCGCAAGAACAGCATCAAGCAAAAAATAACCTTTTCTACCTGCTATCAAATACTACCTCGCCTCTATATTCAATATCATCATCAGGCTCCTGGAGGCCAGATCCTGTTGATAAGAGCTCATATGAAGCCCCACTATTTACCGTCTTATACTTATAAGGCCTGCTCCAAGGATCTACTATTGATCCATCTCTTATCCTAGCCCTTTTAATGTAAGGACCATTCCAGTTTGATCTATAGTTATCAGCATCATGACCGGATGGAGCCTCGCTGGACCATAAATAACTTAAAGATTCAGGGTATCTTCCAAAATCAAGCTCATACATATCCAATGCCGTTGCAATACTTCCATATATCTCAGCCTCTGCTCTATTTTTACGGGCTTGCTCAGTTCTACCCGCAAAACGAGGCAGCACAGTTGCAACAAGAATACCTATTATAGCAACAACAACTAAAAGCTCTAGCAATGTAAAACCCGTTCTATTTTTCATTATTATCCTCCTATCTTATTACTAAGTTCAATTGAAATATCGGGAGTAATACTGCAATTACTATAACCCCGACAACTGCACCGACAAAAAGTATCATTAGAGGCTCCAGAAGCTGAGTAGCCACTTTCAAATTATAACCAAGCTCTTTCTCATAATTCTGGGAGACCTTAATCAACGCTCTATCTAAATTACCGCTCTCCTCGCCTACAGATATGACATCTACTACATCTTGAGGAAGAAAACCCTCTAAACCTCTATTTAAAGAGCCGCCCTCTTTTAAACTCTCTGCTAGCTCCCTCATCTTAGTCCGATATCTAATAGAACCTACAACAGAAGAGCTTAAACCAACAGCATCAATAAGAGGTATTCCCGACTCCATTAAAAATCCAAGTGTCTTAGTAAAGAGTATTATCTCTTTAAAATTAAATATTTTACTTAAAATAGGCATCTTAGACTTTATTCTTTCTGAAATAATTATATACTCTTCTCTGTTTCTATATTTTCTAATTAAAAATATAACAGAGATAATAATAGCCGCGACAAGCCACCAAGTATTTGCCAAGAGATTACTAAGCGAAACTACCACTTGAGTTAAAAGAGGAAGGTTCTGGCCTAGATCTGTGAATATCTCAGATATCCTAGGTATAACAAAAGAGAGCAGAAAAAATATTGTCAAAAATCCTGCGCTCATAACCAACCCCGGATAGAACATTGCAGATTTAACCTGACTTTTTAGATCAATCTCTTTCTGGAAGATATTTCCCGCTTCATTTAGAACCTTTTCTAAATCTCCGCTAGCCTCTCCAGATGCAACAAGAGCTGAAAGTAGAGGAGGGAATTTAAACGATCTCAACGCTTCTGAAAAGTTCGAACCCTCTCTTATAGCTAAAGCAATCTCCTTAATAACACTAGATATATTGCTCTTCTTAAACTGGCTAGCTAATATATCTAAACCTCTTAATAAAGGTAGACCTGATGAGATAAGCTCAGATAATCTCTGACTAAATTTAGCTACATCTTTTAACTTTAATCTCTGAGAACCCAGCGACAATGCTGCCTCTTGCTCATCAAGTGAGATAATAAAGAGACCTCTCTTCGTAAGCTCATCTATTGCAAGTTCTTTAGAGCCAGAATCTATTCTCTCTTCTACTAAACTTCCGTTCTTATCTTTTGCTTTATAGATAAATACCGCCATAGCTTAACCAAGATCCTCTGTAGAGACAACTCTTAAGACCTCATCAACTGAAGTAACACCGCTCTTTATCTTCTCCCAACCCTCCATCTTAAGAGTCTTCATCCCCAGCTCAACCGCTCTCTTGTTTATCTTACTTGAAGAGCTCCCCTTTAGTACCATCTCTTTTATTTCAGAACCTACATTTAAAAACTCATATATAGCTGTCCTGCCTTTATACTTTGTATATTTACACTCTTCGCATCCCTTAGCATCATAGATATCCACATTTTCTTTTTCATTAAAAATTCTTAAGGTCTCACTATCTGCTTTTATCTTAAACTTACATTTAGAACAGAGCCTTCTAATAAGCCTCTGAGCTATAAAACATTCCACTGAAGAAGCAACAAGATAAGATTCTATACCCATATCAAGCAATCTGGTAATACCACTAGCAGCATCATTGGTATGTAAAGTTGAGAAGACTAAATGGCCTGTTAGCGATGCCCTTATAGCAATCTCTGCTGTCTCTACATCTCTGACTTCACCTATTAATATAATGTCTGGATCATGTCTAAGAATAGAACGCAACCCATGCGCAAATGATAAGCCGATCTTAGGATGAATCTGAATCTGTGTAATACCTTTTATCCTATACTCTATAGGGTCTTCAACAGTTATAATCTTTCTATCATCTGTATTTAACTTTTGAAGACAGGAATAAAGCGTAGTTGTCTTTCCGCTTCCTGTTGGTCCGGTAACAAAGATAATACCATTAGGCTGCTTTATCACTTTATCAATAATATTTAAGTCATACTTTAATAACCCTAAATCATCTAAGTTAAAGAGCATAGCTTTTGATAATAACCTTAAATCTATGCTCTCTCCTTCTGGAGTCGGCAAAGTTGAGACTCTTAAGTCATACTCATTATCTGCATCTTTAAAGAGAATCCTGCCGTCTTGAGGTAGTCTCTTCTCTGCAATATTTAGATTGGCCATTATCTTTATCCTAGATGTAACTGCCTGCTGAAACTGTTTCGCTCCTTCAGGTAGAGGCATCTTGTGTAAGACTCCATCTATTCTGTATCTTACAGCCAGCTCATCTTCAAAAGGCTCAATATGAATATCTGTCGCTCTATCTTTAACAGCTTGAGATAAAATCTGGTTTACAAAGTTGATGATTGAGGAGTCTTCAACCTCGTCTTCTATCTTCTCTTCTTTCTTCGAATCATCTCTCTCTCTTAAACCTTCGACTGTTCCAGCCCCAAGTCCATAACTCTTTCTTATTGCATCTAAGATGGTCTCTTCGTAAGCCAAGTAGACTTTAACCTCAACATTTAATAGCATTCTTATATCATCTAATATCTGGATATTAAGAGGATCTGATATAACGATCTCTAACATATTATCTTTAAACTTAAGGGGGATTATTTTATAGTGCAGCGCAAACCTTGCAGGAACTTTATCAAGTGCATTCTGAGTTATAGATATACTCTTTAGATCTATAAACTCAACACCCAACTGATTGCCTAATACGCTAAAGACCTCTTCTTCTGTTGCTAGTTTAAGCTTTACAATTGTTGCAGCAAGAAAGTTCCCAGTTCTCTTATGTTCTATTAAGGCTTTATCTAATTCATCGCGAGTTATAATATTGGACCCGACGAGAACCTCTCCGATAAATCTCTCTTCACGTTCTGCCATCTGTTTATTTTATAGGATAGAACGACTTTAGTAAATATACTAATTAATAGATTAATATATATAAATAAGAAGAATACCTAATGCGATGAAAAGAAATGCCGTTAAAAGCTTTATCTTAGCTAAGTTATGTTTTAAAAATTTAGAAAAATCATCTGACTTTAAACCCCATAACCCTAGCAAAAATATAACAATGAGAGGAATTATAAACATAAGGTTGTAGACCACTAAATATCCTAATGCTTTTATTCTAACCAACCCCGGTAGATTAATTATGAATGCAACCGTCGGAAAATAAACCTGACCAGTACAGACTGACTCTAAAACCGATACTATAAAGCCAACGCCTAAAGCAAGTAAGACCAGTCTAAATATAGATTTATTCTCAGCACCTAAAGAGTCTCTCCTGTAACCTCTGCCAATGGTCTTTTGAATCAAAAACTTTATTCTTTGAGGAAGCTTTAAGATTATTCCGCTTGAACCTTTAAACTTATACACAAAAAAGTCATAGAGGTTTAAGAGCGCAAGTATAAAGACTATTGCTAAAAGCAGATAGCGCATAATATCAGCAAGAGTTCTATATATCGAAAGCCTATAAAAGGCTGCAAAAAGTCCTATTCCTATTAAGAGATAGGCAATAAAAACAGAGCAGATAAAAGCAGCGCCCACATAAGCCATCTCTCTCTTCTTATAACCTGCCATAGTAAGAAAAGAGATAAAGAATATTATTACAGTAAAAGCACAGGGATTTATCCCATCAAGAAGACCTGCAGATATAATTGCAGGCAAACTGAGCTTCTCAATATTGGATAGAAGTACATCTTCTTTGTCGCCTAAAATACCGGAGACTAATCTATCTTGAATCAGAAAATCAAGATCCTTATATATTTTTTCAGATGTCTGAACTATTTTATTACCAAAGATAATTGTTGGAGTATAGAAGTTCTGCTTACCTTTTATCTCTTTTGTCTTACTTAAAATATAATTAAAATTATTTTTTTCAATTACATTGTATTTCTTAAAATGAACTTTGCCTTTATACCTCTTCTCAATAGAAGGAATAAAATTCTCATAAATATCCAGCGCATCTTTATTTCTCTTAGTATTTGAAGAGCTATAGAAATATTCTAGTTCTAGCAACTGCTTAGGGTCTGGGAATATAGGCCTTTCCTTTTCAAGATTATCTTGAATAGTCTTATGCAGCTCGTTCTCTATTGCAAACTTACCAACAAAAGCTTTATCTCCTATAAATATCTTTGGTACTCCAGACTTATCTATATTATAGTATTTCTCCATCTTAAGCATAAACTTATACTTCCCAGACTCTGAAGTATCAAACTTAACAACTTTAACTAATCCTGGATAATCAGAGTATATCTCTGGTATTACTTCATCGTTTACTACCTTGCAAAAACCGCAAGAAGGAGAAGAGAAGAGATCTATAACTATTTCTCTCTCAGCCTTAAAACCCTTAGACTTATAGTAATCTTCTTTAAACTTATCTAAGATAATAAGTATTTTATCTAAACCGGATATAAGATACTTATTCTCCCAGATAAAAGTAGGTGAAGCATGTATATCTAACTCAGAAGCTGTCTTTATATTCTCTATTAATAGTTTTCGTCCTTCTTCCCTTAAACTATCTATCTTCTTATATGGAATACCAAGATTACCTAAAGCCTGAAAACGGCTCATCTTCTCTGTTAGAAGAAAATAACCATAGAGCTTATCCGGCCAGTATTTATTTATCAATAGTTGGTGAATATTCTCCTCAATCTCATCCGCACCATGCATAGAATCCAAATATCCATACTCATAATCAGCTATAAAGTAGAGCTTTAGCTTAATAGGCAAGTTGTATTTCTCTATAAACCTAACAATATTAATAACTGCCCTCTCTCCATAAGGACATAGACTCATACAAAATATTCCAAGTTCATTAGGCTTAAGCTCACGATCTATTACTTCTAAAGCAGTTACAGAACGCGAGTGATAAGAAGAAAACAGAAGGTAATCACCTCTCTTTTCAATCAAACGCTTCTCTTCCAAGCTCTTTAATTCAGAATCCTCTAGCTTCTCTTTGTCGTAGATAACAATAGGTCTATAATTTAAATCTAAGCTATCTAAAGCACCTCTCATCTCTTCACTATTATCGCTATAGTAATTGAAACTAAAACTACCTAGATACCTATTTAAACCAGAGATAATATCACTAGGTATACTGTCTTCATTTGAAATTATAGTTAAAGACACCTCTGCAAAAACACTAGAACACAATAAGATGGATAATATAAATAAACCTAAAAAAAGAAAACTTCTGAATTTCATATTGGATTATTATACAAGATAATAAAAAACTTTAAAATAAAAAAGGCTCAAAGATTAATCCTTGAGCCTTTTAAAGTTCAATCTAAACCAACTATTTAGTCACAAACTACATTACATACAGAATCCCCTAAACCTGCACTTATACAACTTGAATAACTCCCACCGACACAATTACCGTCATCAGCAGAAGCATCAGTAGTAGTAGTCGAACAACTGCTATCATCCCATTCTCCATCACTACCACAAGTTGCTGTTGAACATGGCTTTATCCCTGTACATGTTGGCGCCGTCGAACAACTGCTATCATCCCATTCTCCATCACTACCACAAGTTGCTGTTGAACATGGCTTTATCCCTGTACATGTTGGCGCCGTCGAACAACTGCTATCATCCCATTCTCCATCACTACCACAAGTTGCTGTTGAACATGGCTTTATCCCTGTACATGTTGGCGCCGTCGAACAACTGCTATCATCCCATTCTCCATCACTACCACAAG
>Ga0307990_1002741_pt1 | contig 13866 bp, 10 predicted proteins | sample EllFjometagen129_FD_203168 | JGI IMG/M metagenome (GOLD analysis project Ga0307990, IMG submission 203168) | Marine microbial communities from Ellis Fjord, Antarctic Ocean - #129 | ecosystem: Environmental > Aquatic > Marine > Unclassified | place: Southern Ocean | collected 2014-10-08
TTAGAGCGTCCCGATTAAAATCGGGAAGGTCTCGGGTTCAAGCAGAAACAGGAATAATTTGGCGAGGTAGCTCAGTTGGTTAGAGCGTCCCGATTAAAATCGGGAAGGTCTCGGGTTCAAGCAGAAACAGGAATAATTTGGCGAGGTAGCTCAGTTGGTTAGAGCGTCCCGATTAAAATCGGGAAGGTCTCGGGTTCAAGCAGAAATAGGAATAATTTGGCAAGGTAGCTCAGTTGGTTAGAGCGTCCCGATTAAAATCGGGAAGGTCTCGGGTTCAAGCAGAAACAGGAATAATTTGGCGAGGTAGCTCAGTTGGTTAGAGCGTCCCGATTAAAATCGGGAAGGTCTCGGGTTCAAGCAGAAACAGGAATAATTTGGCGAGGTAGCTCAGTTGGTTAGAGCGTCCCGATTAAAATCGGGAAGGTCTCGGGTTCAAGCAGAAACAGGAATAATTTGGCGAGGTAGCTCAGTTGGTTAGAGCGCATGATTCATAATCATGAGGTCGAGAGTTCAAATCTCTCTCTCGCTACAAAGCCCGGATAAGGAATACCGGGCTTTTTTATAATTTATTTTATTATGTCATTTTTTACATATATCATCTACAGTGATAGCAAGGATAAGTATTATGTTGGTTATACTCAAGACATAGAGACCAGATTAGCGAAACATAATAATGGTGCAACTCGTTCCACCCGTCCAGGTAGGCCATGGATACTGGTATATAGTGAGAAGTATACTGAAAAATCTGCTGCTATTAAACGAGAGATTGGAATCAAAAAAATGAAAAGTCGGATATATATTGAACAGCTAATAAGGAAGACACAGAATGGATAGAGCGTCCCGATTTTGATCGGGAAGGTCGCGGGTTCAAGTCCCGCTCTCGCTACAAAGTTCGGATAAGGAATCCCGGGCTTTTTTTTTAAAATTACTATCTTTGTTTACTGTCTTAAATAATGAATTTATCGATGCATTTGAATTTGATGACAAGCTTTTCCGGAAATATTCTTTTCCTGAAACAGGCACAAAAATTTTACAGGTTATTGAATCCAGTGATACAGTTTGTCTTGATTTCTTTTCATTTGATCTTAAGGGTGATTATATGGTAATTATCCGCGGGATTACAGACGATGGACAGCCAATGCATGGAGAATGTAGCTTTACAGTAAAATAATTGTCGGTCAGAATTTTCGGGAACCCCTTAGGGCTACCGGAGAGTGAGATATCCTTCGCTGTCCTTTATTCAAATCTTAGTGAATCAACTGGATTTTTCCGAACCGAATTTAAGGTTACACCACTCACCGTAGAAAATGCAATGAACAGAACAATCGCACCTGTAAGAATGAATATCCATCCCCCAACCGGTACTCTGAAAGCAAAATCCTGCAACCACCGGTGCATGGCATAAAAAGCCAGTGGAGTCGCAATCAGGAATGAAATCCCGATCCATTTAAACAGGTCAATATTCAGGAGATATAACAGATGAATGGCCCTGGCTCCGTTCACTTTCCGGATACCAAATTCATTTGTTCTCTGTTCAGCCATAAAGGTAGAGAGGCTGAAAATACCCAGGCACGAAATAAAAATTGAGATGAAAGCGAACAGGGTAATGATCGTGCCCAGACTTTTATCCGTTTTGTATAATTCCTTGATACCTGAATCAATAAAACTGTATTTGAAAGGATAATCAGGGGCAAACTCTCTGGTTATGGATTCAATTTCCTTAAGGGTTCCTGGTATATCTACGGAACTGATCTTTATGAATATATGTTTTAGGCCATTATAATTTGCCGGATGAATGGTGAAAACATGTGGCAATATTTCACGATGAAGTGATACATGATGAAAATCCTTAACCACCCCTATAATTTCTCCTTCTCTACCCCAAAAAGTAAGTTTCTTTCCCAGTGGATTTTCAACATCCAGTAGTTTTACCGCTTTCTCGTTGATTATATAGTTTGAAGCATCTGTTCTTAAATCATCACTAAAACTGCGACCCTTTATTAGTTCCATCTCAAACGTTTCAATATATTCAGGTAGTGTAATGGAATACCTTACAATGGGAACATGTTCGGGATTTTTTCCTTCCCAATCCAGACTAGTCTTATAATCCTCGTTATAAGGTACCGATTGTCCTGCAGTTATCCTTAAAATATTCGGATTGCTTTTTAACTTGTCTTTATAAGATTCAAATCGGGAGACCAGTGATGCATTAATTGAAATGTCAATAATATTCTCTGTCTTGAATCCCAGGGGTTGATTAAGCATAAAGGAGAGCTGTTTGATAATTAGTATTGTGCTTGCAAGAAGAATAAATGATATTGTAAACTGAGCAATTACAGTGCTGATCATGAAAATTGATTTTCTTGAACGAACAAAGTGAGATGCTTGCAAGGCGGCTATCGGACTCTTATTTGTAAATATTAGTGCCGGATAGATCCCTGCCAGCCCTCCAACAACCAGGGATACAATCAGGAAGAACAGGATTATCTGTGGGCGATTGAAATATCCGATATGTAAATCCTTCTCAATGAATCTACCTAATCCTGGTAATATAAATTCAACCAGAATTAGTGAGAGAAACAGGGCCAAAAAAGCAAACAAAAACGATTCAGTTAATAATTGAAAAATCAATTGGATTCTCTTTGCACCTATTATCTTTCTGACACCAATCTCTTTAACTCTCCTTGTCGATCTACCAGTGGTTAGAATAATATAATTCATACAACCAACCAGTAGGATAGAGAGGGCAACAACCGATAAAATATAGATATATTTCATCCTTCCAAAACTCAGATAAGATTTTGAGACCGGTAATATTCCCAAAGTCAATTCATTAGAAATGGGACTGGGATAGAGATCGATTAATGAGCCTGATATCTTCTCTTTAAATGCTTTGAGTGCACTATTTTTGTGTAGAAGGATAAATGACGGATCACGCCAATTATAATCTGTTGCCAAATTGCTTTTCAGGGGTAAAATAAAATCAGGTTGCTGGACAGATTTTGATGGTATGTCAACAACACCCGTAACAGTTAGAGAATTATCATTGTTGAGTAGCAGTATCTTACCCGTTGGGTCTTCATTCCCAAAGTACTTCTCAGATATCGACTTTTTTAGTACCACACCATCCCGGTTCAAGAGGGCAGATTTTGGATTACCATAAACAAATGGAAAAGGGAAAATGGAAAAAAACCCGGTATCAACCATAATAATATTATCTTCATAGAACATCACAGGATCCTCACTTTCCGTCTGGTGTTTAAATACACAATTGATAATTTTGCCCAATTTATAGATACGTGTGTAATTTTTAATTTCCGGATAAATATTAGCCATTGCGTATGGAACGGAATAGGGAACATTTGGATCTAATGTCCCATTTTTATGTGTAATGGTCAATTGAAAAATATCTTTTCCGTTCTTTTCGGTTTTTCCAAAACTCCTTTCATCCTGAACCCAAAGATAAATGATGATAAAACAGGTAAATCCTATGGTTAGGCTGATTGTATTGATGAACGTATACAGCTTATTGTTTATCAGATTCCGGATAGCTGTTCTTATGTATTTGATTATCATGACTTATTTGTTATGTTAAAAATAATACTTTGAGTCTGTTTAATTTGTTTTTTCTTTGTATAATATACCCATAACTGTGCCATAATTCATAAACTAAAGGAATATAGGTGTTTACAATTTTATTCATATTTATTTTATTTTGAAATGTCAAATATTTTGACAATACTTGTCTAATATTTTGACAATTGGTTTCACCCATCCAGGAGTTATTGAACTAAAAATCAGGATTTATGGTAAAAGGGAACTTGTTGATAGTAGATGATCATAAGAATGTGTTGAAAGCCCTGCTCCACCTGTTGGAACAGAACTTTTCCACAATACATACTGCCACCAATCCGAATCTGATACCAAATCTCATCCGGGATTTTAAGATTGATGTGGTTTTACTGGACATGAATTACTCTGCTGGTATAAACACCGGTAATGAAGGGATGTACTGGTTAGAGCAGATCCTGCACAGCGATCCTGATATTGCAGTTGTATTGATTACCGCCTATGGGGATGTGGAACTTGCTGTAAAAGCAGTAAAAAATGGAGCGACTGATTTTGTTCTTAAACCGTGGGACAATGAAAAGTTAATTACCACATTGAAATCAGCCTTCAAACTCAGGGAATCAAGACTGGAGATAAAGGAACTCCGCAATAAGCAGGTTCATCTGACCCGGAACATTGAAAAAGGGTATGATCCTTTGATTAGCTCTTCATCCGGGATGAGTGAGGTATTAGCAACTATAAGGAAAGTGGCACGGACAAATACAAACGTATTAATTCTTGGTGAAAATGGTACCGGGAAAGAATTGGTGGCTCATGAAATACACAAGCAATCGGATAAAGCAGATGAGATATTTGTATCTGTCGACATGGGTTCTTTAAGTGAGTCACTGTTTGAAAGCGAAATTTTTGGTCATACTAAGGGAGCCTTTACGGATGCCCGGGAGGATCGTCCGGGCAGGTTTGAAATCGCTAATGGAGGAACTCTTTTTTTAGATGAGATAGGTAATCTTTCCATGTCAATGCAGGCAAAATTACTGGCAGTATTGCAAAACCATCAGGTTTTTCGCCTTGGATCAAACACACCCATTCCAATTGATATTCGCCTGATATGTGCTACTAATAAAGACCTCAGCAACCAGATCCATCTGAATTTATTTCGGGAAGATCTTTATTACCGGATCAATACCATTGAAATAGAGATACCTCCATTACGCGAAAGAGGCGAAGATATACTTCAGTTAACCGATTACTTCATAAAGAAATATTGCAATAAATACCAGAAACCTTTGGTAAAAATATCAACCAGATCCAGGGATAAACTGTTGAATTATAATTGGCCTGGGAACGTAAGGGAATTACAGCATATAATTGAAAAAGTAGTCATATTGAGTGATTCAGATATTTTAAAACCTGAGGATCTCATCTTTTCTAGCACAAAACCAAAACCAACTGAAACCAGGAAACCCATAACGTTAAAGGAAATTGAGAAAAAGGCAATTAGAGAAGCCCTGAAGAATAATCATGGAAGTATTTTAAAAGCAGCGGAAGAGCTAGGGCTTACAAGACAAACTGTTTATAACAAACTGTTGAAATATGATCTTGATAAAAATCTCATAACAAATATTCACAAAAAATGATTTTCAAGAATTTTTATCTGAACACAGTTTTTCGCCTGGGACTGATTTTTTTTGCTGGTTTCCTTGTGCTATTGATCCTTCAGCTACTGCCTGGTGAATATATGTTCACTCTGATTGGAATAGGCCTGATCCTGGTTATACAAATCATTCTTCTCATCAAGTTTATTAACCGGTTCAACCGGGATCTAACCCGATTCCTTTCAGCCGTGAAAAATGAGGATTTCATGCTGGTATTTCAGGAAGCACAAGAGAACAAGTACTTCCGTGAACTTTATCAATCAATGAATGATTTAAATGAGAAGATAGTTACAGCGAGGGCAGAAGGCCAAAAACAATCCCTTCTACTCGACAGCCTTGTAAACAATATTGGGATCGGTTTAATCATTTATTATGATACAGGAGAGATTAAAATGATAAATCATGCTGCAAAGGAAATATTAAAAGTTACGTCATTAAATCATATAAACAGGTTGAAAAATATTGAAGCGGATCTGTATGATCGAATAATCAATCTTCAACCGGGAAAGCCTATAGTGGTCAGGTTAATCCACCATAATCAGGTTCAGAACGAATATGGAATAGTCCAACAGCTCCTATTAAAAAAGGATGTAACTAAAATAGAAGAAAAAACCTTAAATACTGTTTCTGTTCAGAATATTGTCAATGAGATGGAACGCAAGGAACTGGATTCCTGGCAGAAGCTGATCCGGGTGTTAACCCACGAAATAATGAATTCCGTAAGCCCAATCCTCTCTCTGACCAGATCTATTACAGGATATTTCCTTGAGGAGAAGAAAAATCAGCCAATCTCTCCTGCTGATATTACGGACAAGATGGTGGAAAAAGCGTTATCTGGTTTGCTTACAATCAGTGATACGGGAGAAGGTCTCATTGATTTTGTCACCAAATACCGAAGTCTAACCCGGTTACCCGAACCTCAGTTAGCTTCATTCAAGATCGAGACTCTTTTTAATAAAGTAAAGGAACTGATGCAAGAAGAGATAAACAAAGATCATATATCTTTCACAACGGTTATAGCACCGGATGGATTGGAACTTATTGCTGATATAAACCAACTGGAAAAAGTTCTGATAAATCTGGTAAAAAACTCTGTAGAAGCTTTGAATCAAAGGGATAGTGGGAATATTAAGCTAGAGGCAATGAAAAAACAGGATATCATTTTCATACAGGTTAAGGATGACGGACCTGGAATATCACCAGATTTTATGGATGATATTTTTGTCCCTTTTTTCACCACAAAAACTAAAGGATCAGGAATTGGATTAAGTATATCCAGACAGATCATGTTAAAACACGAAGGGACTCTGTTTGTTCATTCCGTCCCGGGAAAAAAAACAGTCTTTACATTGAAGTTCTGATCATTTTATCGGTGGCGATTGATCATACAGGGGTGACACCATACAGGGGTGATTGGCCGATCGCCCCAACAGAAAACAAATATTTGACAAATTAGAATCTAACTTCATTTGAAGAAATCCATTCTTGCGTCAAAGTTTATTGTTTCTTTGTAAATTATTTACAAAAAAAAGTAATGGGAATGAAATTGTGTTTTCCATTGTCTAACATAAATGATTAATCTAATTAAAACCAAACTGCATAATATGAATCGATCTTTAATTTTTCAAATATTAGGCTTACTACTTATCTGTTTTATTACAGAAAATACAAAAGCACAAGAAATAAATACTGACACTGACAGTCTGCGTAAAAATGCTGTTCGCCTGTTTATTGATTGCCAGCGTTGTGATATAGATTACATCAGACGAGAGATACCATATGTTAATTATGTAAGAGACGTTAAGGAAGCCCAGGTATATGTATTGGAAACCAGAGAGAGTACCGGTAGCGGAGGTGACAAATATACTTTTAATTTTTTGGGACAGAAGGAATTTGAAGGATTGAATGATACCCTTGTTTATGCAAGCAGGCCTGATGATCCCCGGGATCATACTCGTGAGGGCCGTACACAAATGTTAAGAATGGGATTGATGAGGTATGTAGCAAAGACTCCTATTTTTGAGGAGGTACAAATCAGACATACAGGTCGCTCGGTATCGGAGGAAGTTATTGACAAATGGAATTACTGGGTTTTTGAACTTGAAACAAGACCGCGTTTAGAGTTAGAGGAATCACTGAAGGAGATGTCTTTCAGAAATTCTGTATCAGCCGTGAAAATTACACCCGAGTGGAAAATAGAATTGGATTTTGATCAACAATTCACAAGAACGAAATATAACTATGAGGATACAGTATATACAGAAGATAAGAATTCTAAATCTCTGAAAAATCTTATTGTAAAAAGCATAGATGAACACTGGTCGGCTGGAGCTGCGTTTAATATTTCTGCTTCAACGTTCCAGAACACCAAATTGAATTATGAAATTTATCCATCAATCGAATATAACATTTTTCCATATTCTCAATCAACACAACGCCAGTTAAGATTATTATATGGAATTGGCTATACATACAATAAATATATCGATACAACAATTTATAATAAGATTGAAGAAAATTTATTTGGACAGAAGCTTGGAATAGCTTATCAGGTTCAGGAAAAATGGGGTTCTGTTAATATTTCTCTTGAAGGGTCTAACTATTTTTATGATTTTTCTAAGAACAAGATTAACCTGGGAGGATTTATCAATATTAGGATAGTAAAAGGACTTTCATTAAGTGTTTTCGGGAGTATAGGACGAATCCACGACCAGTTATCTCTTATAAAAGATGAAGTATCGGAAGCTGATATTTTACTTCAGCTCCGCGAACTTGCTTCAGAATACAATATTGATGGGGGCATTGGGCTTACATATACCTTTGGGTCAATATATAGTAATATTGTAAACCCGAGGTTTGGGAGTGGAAGACATTTTTATCGCAGGTAATTGTATTAGTAAACGAAAAAAACCATTCACTTTTTTTTATTACCTGTAACAATTGGTTCACTTTAGTCTGCCGACCTGTATTTCTGGAAAGTGAGAATGTTGATTTAAATATATTGTTGCTGAACAGATCCGTTATTGCTCACTTGTTGGTTTTAATAATCACAACGCCGTTAGCTCCCCGGGCCCCGTAAATAGCAGCATTGCTATCTTTTAGTATATCGATTGACGTGATCTGGCAAGGTGATATCCAATCGATACTGCTTGTTTCTACTCCATTGAGAATATAAAGGGCCCGTGTTGGGCCAACAAAAGAACCACTACCCCTTATATATACATTATTACCGGACACTGTTACTCCTGAGAACCGGCCCTTGATCAGATCGAAAATATTTGAGTAATTACAAAAGTCATTATTCTCCTGTTCAAGATGCGTGGCTGCATAAATGAGATCCTCTTTATTGATATAACCATATCCGACAGCCAGTTCCCTGTTCGCTTTGCTATCAATAAAAAGCAGGTTAATAAACAGAGAGTCTATGTCAGGTTTAATCTTTTTGTTGACCGGCTTAAAGGTTTTTGGCCTTATCCTGATGATATCGTTCTCAAAACATACAATAGAGAATTGTCCGAGGGAATCAGACGTTACAGTTGTTTTGGCTTTTTTTGCAGTAACTTCAATATTCTGAACCGGATAAGTGTTAAATGCAGTCAGTTTACCATAGACTACCTTGTTCTGGGCAAGAACAAAAGATGATAAAAATATTCCCGTTAATACTGTAATGATTTGTTTCATGGGTTAAAATATTTGGTCGTTTTATTATAAATATCAAAAAAAAAGAAACAACAATAATTATACCATATTTGAGATTTCCTTGATGTATTTTGGGATTGTAAAATGAAATTCTGTCCAGGAACTTTCCTTGGTTTTGCACCAGATTTCACCACCGTTTTTATCAACAAATTCCTTACACAGAACTAATCCTAAACCTGTTCCAGATTCACCTGTTGTTCCCACAGATTTATATTTTTGATCAATATGAAATAATTTCTTAACATTCTCAGCTGGTATTCCGACTCCATCGTCGCTAACTATTACCTCAAATAATTTATTTTTGTTTTGAACTTTTACTTCCACTGTTCCGCCCTTATTACTGAATTTAACGGCATTATTTATTAAATTTCTAATGACGGTATTTATCATTTCCCTATCTCCATAAGCTGGCAAATTATCAACAATATTAGTTGTAAGCACCACCCCTTTTTTTTCTGCTGGAAGTTTATTTAAATTCATATTCACCTGTACCAGCATCGAGATATTAAATTTTTCCGGTGAATACTCAATACGCCCCCTTTGCGAGTTTGACCATGTTAACAGGTTTTCAAGCAAATTGAAAATTTGTTCAGCTGATTTATGTATATTTTTCAACGCCATCACCTTTTCCTCTTCTTCCAGGTTTTGGTAATTATCAATCATCATTCCACTCATTGAATGAAGGCTTGAAAATGGATTTTTCAGGTCATGAGCCAGAATTGAAAAAAATGCATCCTTTGTTGTGTTAAGTTCCTTTAATTGCTCCTCCGATTGCTTCCGCTCAGTAATGTCACGTGCAACAATAGTTATTCCTGATAATTCACCCTTTACATTTCTTCTTGGGGCGATTTTAGCATTAAACCAGAATTCCTTGTTGTCTTTTTCAAAGGAATAATCGAATTCTTTGAAGCTACCCTTATGTATTAATTCGCTAAAAGTATCGGCCAGTTTCTGAACAACCAACTCAGGAAACCCAACATTCTTAAAGTGCTTGCCAATATATGACTCCGCTTCTGAATAAAGCGTTTTGTGCTTGCCCTGGTTATAAAATTCCTGAAATATTCCCGACTTATCCAATACAAAAACCAAATCATCAATGCTGCTAATAGTAGAACTTAATTTTGCTTCACTCTCTTCCACCATTTCTTTTTGTTGTGCAATCTCGGAGGTACGTTCCCTGATTTTCTCTTCAAGTATTTTTTTCTCCCGAATAAGACTTTTTTCTCTCGTCCTTATTACAATAAAGATTATCCCAACAATAAAAATAATATAGAATATGTAGGCATAATTGCTTTTCCACCAGGGAGGCAAAATGGTAATACTTATACTGGTCCCTTCATTATTCCATACTCCATCATTGTTGGTTCCCTTAACATTAAATGTGTATTCTCCAGGTGGTAATTTGGTAAAATTTACAAATCGTCTATTTCCGATTTCGATCCAATTATCAGATATACCTTCCATTTGGTATAAATATCTGTTTTTATCAGGATTAGTGAAATCAAGGGCTGAAAATTCAATGGTAAATGAATAATCCCGATATGACAGTAAAATTCTGTTTGAGTTTGGATTTAATTTCTGCCTTATACCATTTTTTTCTTTAATAAGTGAAGTGATTCGAATAGGTGGAATATAATTGTTGTCAGTAAGTGAATCGGGATAAAAGGAGATCAAGCCATCAATCCCACCAAAAAACATTTCACCATCGTTTGCTTTAAATACAGCTTTTAGGTTAAATTCCTTTCCTAGAAATTTGTCTTCAACCAGGAAGGGTTCTAATGCATTTTCATCAGGGTTTTTCATAACAAGACCACTTCCTGTTGAAAACCAGAGGTTTTCGTTACCATCTTTGATAATATCATAAATGATGTTACTGGGTAAGCCATCCTTAAGGGTGAAGTGTGAAAATACAGAATCAGTTTTGTTGAACCTATTAATCCCTGTACTGGTCCCTATCCAAATATTGCCACCTCTATCCTCACAAAGTGATATTACATAATTATCACACAGAGTATTTGATGAGTCAGGATTATTTACATAATAATAGACCCAATTTTCCGAAGGAATATACCTGTTCAATCCGTTTGCCGTTGCTATCCAGATATTTTGATCTTTATCCTCAAGCAGTGAATAAACCAAATTGCTGGTAATTGCCCAGTCAGTTTCATTACCCGTCTGAATAAGTGTTGAGCTTTTTGTTTCCGTATTCAGAATAACAATACCATTTCCTGTTCCAAACCAAATTTTGCCCCGGGAGTCTTCAATTATGCAATATACCCTGTTGTTATTGAAATAATTAAAGTCGGGTGTATTAAAGTAGTCCTGTACAGGGATAAATAGATTTCTGTTTTTATCGAAAATACTGACTCCATTTCTGGTTCCCAGCCATATCTGTGATTTACTATCTTCAAAAATTACATGAACATGATTTTGGGGGATGTGGGTTCTGCCGGTAAATTCAGAAGTATAATGAATTACTTCATTAATGCCTCTGTCCAATATATTTAAGCCCTTACCCCAATTTCCGATCCACAATTTACCATCACTATCCTGGTATACAGAAGCTATTACGTTATCCAAAAGATTGATTGAATTTGGATTATCTGATTTCGTGTATGTTCTTATGCTTTTCTTTTTCAGGTCTGTTTTATTAACACCCGAAAGAGTGCCTATCCACAGATTATTGGAGTTATCCTCATATAGTGAATGAACAATATCATGACTTATGTAATTAGAATTGTCAGTTCCACTTCTAAAATGAATAAAGTCGGCAGATCCTGTTGCTTCGCTAAACGTCATCTTATTAAGGCCGCCACCTTCCGTTCCAATCCAGATTGCACCGGTATGATCCTGTGTAATTGAGCGTATAAAATTATGACTAAGGCTGCCGGGCTTGTTATTATCCTGAAAATACCGAATTATTTTTTGAGTTTTTATATTGTAAATATTCAATCCATTTTCAGTACCGATCAGAATATTGCCAAGTTTATCTTCGAATAAAGCAGTTATATGATTATGACTTATCGTGCCGGGATCAGATTCACTGTGCGTATAATTATTGAATCGTTTATCCTGTAGGTTAAAACTGGAAAGCCCATTTAGCGATCCCATCCAGATTAAGCTTTTGCTGTCTGTAATTATTGGAAATCCAACATCATACAAAGCCTTATTGCGCTCAAATGTATTTGTGTAAGATTCAATTGAACCTGTATTGAAATTTAATACTGAAAGCATGGGGGGGTGATTCACGTAAATATTTGTTGAATCTGAGGTAATTCCGTAAATGAAATTTATATTATCTCCTGAATTGCCATCTATTATGCTTACACGTGTGAACAGACCGGTTTTTTTATCAAACTTGTTTACGCCCCCTTTAGTACCTAACCATAAGAATCCGTTGGCATCCTCTGTAATATCAAAAATCCAACTGTTTGAAATCGAGGTTGTATCAGTTGGATCGAAAAAATAATTCTCGAAAGAATAGCCGTCAAATTTATTTAATCCGTCTTGAGTCCCAAACCACATATATCCTTCAGAATCCTGAAAAATACATAATACTACACTCTGTGAAATTCCGTCCTTAACCGCATAGCGATCAAACTGAATTCCCTGACCTGATGATATATTGATGCTAATTAGCAGGCAAATACCTATAAGGATGGATATGTTATAAATTGGTTTCACTTTATTCCAAATATAATAAAATATTTAAATCCCCCCAATAGATTATTTATACTTAATAGACGATTATATTTGATAAAAGTCTCATTTTTTAGTAGTTAATTTTAAGGAATATTGCTTTTTTAATTATTTGGTGGTGGGAATATCAGATGTTAGTTAAATAAATTGTTAATCTCAGGAATTAGTTCATTTATCTCTGATTTCGATTCATTATTAAAGAGCTGTTATACACCAACTAATAAAGCGAAATTCAGGTTTGCCATAATCGAAGCTTTTTTAGGATCAAGTCCTGTATCCAGATATCGTCTTGTAAAAAATCGGAAAAGCAAACATAATAAAAATCATTGATTGTGCAATCTCTTCGACTTCTTCACACTGTAACTCATTCTTCCCTGTTTTACTTTTAATTTATTATTTATTTACTTTACAGAAAGTTTATGGAATTAACCAACCAGCTACCTGGCATGTTTCTTGAAATGATCTGATTAGCTATGCACAGATTACTTATCATATTTATTTTTTCCTGTTGGTCAGGAATCCTTTTTGCTCAGGATACTGTTATGTTAGATCCGGATACGATTGATATTGAAGATTTTGAGGTTATTAAAGGTATCGTATTAGATGGGCAGAAGGTGCCACATTCAGTGATCCAGGCGGTACAGGTTTTTCCACGCCGTGAATTTAAAAATAAAAGACAAGCCCGCCGATATAGCAGGCTGGTGAAGAATTTAAAAAAGGTCTATCCTTACGCAAAGCTGGCAAGAAAAAGACTTCATGAGATGGAAATACACATGGAGACTTTAGCGTCGGACAGAGAGAAGAGGAAATATGTTAACCAGGTTGAAAACGATTTAAAATTGGAATTTGAGGATGATCTGCGAAGTATGACATATACACAGGGGCGGTTACTTATTAAGCTGATTGATAGGGAGACAGGGGAGACTACTTATAAATGGATCAAAGAGTTAAAAGGATCTTTATCAGCTTTTTTCTGGCAGGCAATAGCACGTATTTTTGGCTCAGATCTTAAGACAGAATTTAATACATTAGGCGAGGATAGAGTTATTGACGAGATACTTATCCTGATTGAGATGGGGATCATATAGGGTATAATTAGAAATTAGAAATTAAATTAAACCTCAAACCTCAAACAATTTATATATTGCTTTAACCACTGCGTCTGCTCCTTCGGCAATTTGTGTAATATTAGCATCAAGCATATAACATGGTGTTGTAATTATCTTATTTTCTTCATCAATAA
>Ga0307990_1002744_pt1 | contig 13855 bp, 12 predicted proteins | sample EllFjometagen129_FD_203168 | JGI IMG/M metagenome (GOLD analysis project Ga0307990, IMG submission 203168) | Marine microbial communities from Ellis Fjord, Antarctic Ocean - #129 | ecosystem: Environmental > Aquatic > Marine > Unclassified | place: Southern Ocean | collected 2014-10-08
AGAGAAGGAACTTTCCATTTCCGAAAAAGCTGTGGTGTCGGTTCTCAATCCATCGAAAGTTCCCGTCATAGAAGGGGTAGAGGAAGCATTCGAAAAGGCAATGACTTTTCCCATTGGTGGGAAAACTCTGGAGACGATGGAAGTCCCTGGGAGTGTGGCAATCGCAGTCGCCGATGAATCGAGACCCACGCCGACAAAACTCCTGCTGCCACTTCTCTTGAAACGACTCTATAGGGCCTACCTGGGCCTGTCACCTGAGCAGATCACTATTATCATTGGAAGCGGGCTCCACCCACCCCTGGACGAAGAAGGGATAAGGCGGGTTGTTCCCGAGGCCACTGCACCGGGATGCAGGGTGATTGCACATGACGCTGTGCATTCACCCATGACTGATTATGGCTTCACCAGCCGCAAGACCCCCGTTGTGATGAATAAGGAACTTGCCAAGGCGGACCTTAAACTGGTTATAGGCAATATCGACCCCCATCAATTTGTGGGATTTACAGGCGGTTCAAAGGGTATTGTCATTGGATGCGCATCGCAGCGTACTATTGAGGCCAACCACGCCCTCATGTTTGATGAAAATGCCTACGTGGCCAACATCGAGGGTAATGCCGTAAGACTGGATATAGACGAAGCCGGTGATATGATAGGTATTCCCCTTGTTGTCAATGTGGTTCTCGATGCATCAAACGGTATAGTGAAGCTGCTCGCTGGTGAGCCAACGGCGGTGTATCGGGAGGGCGCCAAAACATGCGCCGACCTTTATGGCGTTGCCATCGAGGAAAAGTACGATATCATTGTGGCATCGTGCGGGGGATATCCCAAGGATCTCAATATGTATCAGGCCCAGAAGGGTTTTGCCCATGCGGCACTTGCCGTGAAACGGGGCGGAAAGATCCTCGTGCTGGCTCAATGCCCTCAGGGCGTAGGCGACGATGTCTATTTCGACTATGTAAAGACAATGCCGACGCCTGAGGCCGTGTTGGATGATTTCAAGAAAAATGGCTTCAGAATGGGTGCTCACAAGGCTTTTCTTTTAAGCAGGACCCTGGTGGCCTTTGATGTGGCTATAGCATCCGATATAGAAGGGGAGACGCTTCAGAAGTGTCATTTAAAAAAGTGTGAACCTCAAGAAACGATAGAGAGGTGGATATCGGAATTCCCAGGTAGTCCGAGGGTTGCCATAGTGCCCAAGGTGAATTCGGCCTATTTCTATGAAAAATAATTGCTTGAAATTCGTTGCGTTATTTGTTATTTGCACGCCTGTTTCTGATCTTTTGCTGTTTCGGCAGATAATTCGGTGAAATGATCACGAAGAAGCTGCGTCGTCTGTTAAAAAATCCTGTTCTCTTTGCAGAGGCGAAGAGACAGGCGTTATAATCGCCGCGGGCGAGGGAAAAAGTATCAATTAAGGAGAGGAGAATATATAATGAGTATTGAGCTTCATAAGAGGGCCATTAAGTTACTGGATGCCAGGATAGGAATCGTGTCCAACAATAAGGAGCTTATCTACGATAAGAGGTATTTTGAATCTGCCAGAGTTGAGTCACAGTTGACCAATATCCATAAACTGGAAGATGTTCCCTATGAAAATATCGACGCCGAATTTGTTGTCATCGATGATCCTCAGACAAAGCCGTCGGTTTCCATTGGGGAACGAACCTGCTTCTGTACCGGTGATTTTACACGGATGGAAAAGGAATGCCAGGATATCAGATATAGTGTCTTCGGGAATCTTGGGCTGTTTTTCCGCTATTCACTATCCGTATTGGAACGATACCACGGCATATACAGTTTCCACGCAAGTTCTATGTACATTCCCGGCAGCAATAAGATATTGCTTGTAGTTGGAGGTGCCGGCGCAGGTAAAACCGTGTATCTGTTGAAGGGTGTTATCAATGGATGGAAATTCCTGAGTACGGAGATGACCCACTTGAGAATGGGGAAAGATGGTTATGAACTCTACAAGGGAGCGCTTTTTGATAATGTGCGCGTTGGAAGCCTTGTCTACGATTTTCCCGAGGCCATCGATAAGCTTGGCGTCACTATTCCCAAGGTAGATAGCATATGGGGAAGTAAGATTGTGATAGATCTGAAACACCTGGCAGCAGACGATGTGTATAAGAATCCCACTGTCCAGATTATCAATGTGCGTATTGAGTCTGACAGGCAGTCAGCCGATGTCTCAGTGATGAAGGAAAAGGACACAGTCGTTTGGAACCTCTACAAGAATGCCAGCGAAAAACTGGCGCCACCCTGGCTCATGTACGAACAGGTGCCTGTCGGCAGCTGCGATGACGATACCATTGCCAGGGCCCGCTTAGAGACTATGCGGAGGTTTGTTAACGAGGGCGATCTTCCCCCGGTAAAATCGATCTTTTCCGGCATTAAGGATTGTCTGGAAGGTGTAGAAGTATAGTATTCGTTTTTAGTAAGTTAGAAGGTATCCCGTTTGTCGAGGTTAGGAAACGAGATTTTTTATTAACCATATAAGCTCCGGTGTGGCGTTTTTTCGGAGCAAAACATTTTAGGAGGAAATAAGATGAGTGTAAAGGCATTTGACGGCGTATTTGAGATGCCCGTGCAGGGCAGGTCGCAGAAACCGAGAGAAAACGGTGTAACAATGCTGATCGACAAGGGTTTGGGCCTGGCTTCAACGGAAGATATGCTCGAGATGGCGGCAGACAGTATCGACATGGTAAAGATGACCTTCGGGACATCGGCATTCATGGATATCGACGTGGTTCGCCAGAAGGTAGAGATACTGAAGAACTATAATGTACACACCATGCCCGGTGGAACCTTCATGGAAGTATCCTTATGGCAGGGTCATTTTCCCCAATACCTGAAACGCTGCAAGGACCTGGGCTTCAATTCCGTCGAGATTTCCGACGGCACCATTTCCTTTGATATGGACAAAAGGGAAGACGCCGTAAAGAGAGCAGTCGACATGGGATTCATGGTCTTGACTGAAGTAGGGAAGAAGGATGCCAGCGAGAAGGTAGCCTATGATCTGATGCATCAGCAGATTGCAGCAGACCTTAAGAACGGCGCGACGAAGGTAATCGTCGAGGCGAGAGAAGCTGGCAAGGGCGTGGGAATCTTTGATGCCGACGGTAATGTAAAGGACGACGAGATCAGCCAGATCGTGGCCGGTGTTGACGACATTACCAAGCTTGAATGGGAAGCCCCCATCAAGAATCAGCAGCAGCATTTGATCCTGATGTACGGCCCCAACGTAAACCTGGGCAATATTCCGCCCGAGGACATTCTTGCCCTTGAGGCACTGCGATGCGGTCTTAGGGGAGACACACTGAAGAAGGCATGGGAAGCCAACAAAGACTGGAAATAGTAGTCCAGGCCCTGTGCTGGATAATAATGAAACATGGAACAAACCCAATCGACACCGCATAAAGAGTGTCGATGGGCTTGTTTAGAAGGAGGTGTTTTGATGGCTAATTTCGATTATAAGATTGTTGAAGAGGCGGCGAAAGAGCTTTATATTCGCGCGCTGTGTGATCTTCCGCCTGATGCTCGCGAGGCTCTGAAACGTGCGGCCGAGAAAGAGACAAATCCCACGGCAAAAGAGATATTCAATGCTATGTTCAAGGCCGTTGAGATTGCAGACACAAAGAAGACACTTATTTGTCAGGATACGGGACTGCCCATTTACATGGTCAAGATCGGATCAAAATTTTTCTGGGACGGTGCGGAGCTGCAGGACAGGCTCTATGAAGGCGCCAAGCGGGCGACGCAGGAATTTCCCTTCCGTTCAAGTTCCACACATCCCTTAACGAGAAAGAACCCACAGACATCCGTTGGTCTCCGTCTTCCCGTTACCTATTTTGATTTTGTAAGGGATTCCGACTGCCTCGATATCCTTATGATTCCAAAGGGTTCTGGTTCTGAAAACATGAGCGCCATGAAGATGTTTACCCCCGGTGAAGGTGTCAATGCACTCAAGAAATTCGTTCTTGATACCGTCTTTGCCTCGGGAGGAAATCCCTGCCCTCCGGGAGTGATCGGTGTGGGTATAGGGGGTACTGCCGATCTGGTAACTCGTCTGGCAAAAGAGGCGATTGCACGACCCGTGGGTCAGAAGAATGAAGATCCGGAACTGGCGGCAATGGAAGTGGCCCTCGAAGAAGCGATTAACGCAACGGGGTCGGGTCCTATGGGGCTGGGTGGTGACATATCGACACTGGCCGTTCATATCGAGATGGGATACACACATATAACCCAGAATCCCGTAGCAGTTAATACGCAGTGCTGGCCGGCCCGACGATCGAGGGTGAAGATTTACCCCGATGGTCGGACCGAGTACGGATACTAAGGAAGGGAGGTACAATAGAATGGCAAATTATCACCTCAATACACCCTTTTCGGAAGAGGAAATGAGGAAACTTCGGGTGGGAGATATTGTCCACTTTGATGGAACGTTGTTTGGGATCAGAGATCTTACGCAGATGTACATATTCGACCAGGGCCATGAACCTCCAGTGAGCCTCGAAGGCATGCCCTGCATACATACCGCCCCGAGCCTGAAAAAGGTGGGCGATACCTGGGAAGCCATTTGTGTGGGGACGACGACCAGTACCCGTATGGACAGATTCTCTCCGGGACTGATGGAAAAATACGGTGTCAGGGCGATCATCGGAAAGAGCGGGCTCTATCAGCAAAGTCTGGATGCGATGCAGAGGTTTGGTGCGGTTTATCTTGCAATCGTAGGCGGTGCCGCCTCTCTGGAGACGCAGCAGATAGTCCGGGTAAAGCATGTTCACTGGGAACATCTCCATCCGGAAGCACTCTATGAGTTTGAAGTGAAGGACTTCGGGCCTCTGACCGTCGCCATGGATTCTCATGGGAATCACCTTTATGATGATGTGCGGGCCGAGGGAAGGAAACGGATGCCGGAGATTTACAAGAAACTGGGCGTTCAGTAAATTTTCAATTATCCCTCCCCGCGTTGCGGGGAGGGATAAGATGACAGCTGTTCAGCGCAATACATAGGATATACAATCCTTTACAGAAGGGGTAATGGACTGATTATAATGTGAAAGAGGGTTCTTTCACTTTTTTGTGCAATATATTTGATACACTGGGAAAAAGCCAAGATTGGACTTTTTCCGAAGTCGTCATATTTGATACATTAACGACTGAATACTTTGTGAAAAGGAAATCAAAGTAATGGAGAAGATACGAGGAGACATACTGATAATAGGGATGGGTGGCGCAGCGAGCCTGGCGGCCCTGAATGCCTATGATGCCAACCCGGACTTGAAGATCATAATCGTTACCAAGGATGTCAGGGGAAAAGGGGGATGCAGTCGGATGGTTCAGGGAGGATTCAACGTCGTTCTCAACGACGAAGATTCCCATGAAAAGCATCTCATGGATACCCTGAAGGGGGGAAAGTTTATCAACAACCAGGACCTGGCTGTACAGTTTGTAGAGCAGGCGACCCCCACGATCAAGGAGATGGAAACCATTTACGGGTGCTTTTTTGACCGGAATCCCAATGGAACAGTCCATCAGAAACCCTTTGCCGGCCAGACTTTCGATCGTACCGTTCACAAGGGTGACCTGACGGGCATCGAGATAATCAGCCGCACGACGGAGCAGATAAGCAAACGGAATATTACCCTTATGGAGGAACACCGGGTGCTGGAGCTACTCACGGATTCATCGGGTAAAGAGGTTGTAGGCGCACTCATACTGGACGTACGGCGCGGCGTTTTTAAGGTCGTTGAGGCCGCTGTTACATTCGATGGTTCCGGTGGAGGTACGACAAGCTACCGGTTTTTCGCCCCCGGTCCGCCCAAGACCCAGGACGGTCTGGGAATGATGTACCGGGCAGGGGTCCGGGTGAAAGACATGGAGATGGTGCAGTTCCATCCCACGGGACTTATCATACCGGGTAGCGTAGTTGCCGGTGCGCTCCTTGAAGAGGGGCTGAGAGGTGCGGGAGCCTACATGCTCAATTGTGACGGTGAGCGCTTCATGACCAAATATGATCCCGAACTCATGGAGCGAACGACGAGAGACGTTATGAGCCGGTCATCCTTTATAGAGATGATGGAAGGTCGGGGATGCGATCACGGCGGTGTCAACATCGTGGCGTCTCATCTGGGCGCCGATTTTGTAGAGAAGAACTTTCCCGGCATGTGTGAACGCTGTGCCCTCTTCGGGTATGACCTGGCACGCAAGCCGGTACCTGTTTCGCCGTCGGCACACTATATGATGGGTGGTGCCGTTATCGATTTGGAATGCAAGACCTCGTTGGAACGTCTCTTCTGTGCCGGTGAGGATTCGGGCGGTGTCCACGGCGCAAACCGTCTCGGCGGAAACGGCATTGCCGACTCCTGTGTCTACGGGAGACTGGCCGGTAAGGCCATGGTGAGATACCTCAAAGCCGACAGGGGTATACCCGAGTCACGCCAGGAGCAGGTCGACGGGTTCATCGCCACATTTATGGAGCCCTTCAGCAAGAAAAATGGATTTTCGGTCTATGATCTGAGGCATGAATTGCGTGAGTTGAACTGGACGAAGGTTGGTGTGGCCCGCAACGCTGAAATGCTGAAAGATGGTATTGAGGGTTTAGAAGAACTTCGTCAGAAGTTCATGGAAATCGGTGTCACAGGTGGTAGGGCCTACAATATGGCCTGGAACGACTGGATATCTCTCCGAAACATGATCCAGGTTTCCGCTGTCGTAAGCGGATCGGCCATATTGCGGGAAGAGACCAGGGGTGCCCACTACCGTCTCGACTATCCCAAGCAAAACGATGATTATGGTCTCTTCAATATCTTTGCAATCAAAGGTGAAGACGGTAAGCCAGTATTTGAGAAAAAACCGGTGGAATTGAACCATATGAAACCATCGGATCTGAAAAAATAATATTCATATTTCTATAGAGGTATTTTCGGAGGAATGACATGGAACAGAATGAAAATATTCAGTATCGCAATCCTTTAAGACGAGGAGAACTAGATCCAAACAGGTGGCGGAACACGCAGATCGGGATGTGGGCATGGCTCTGGCAGCGGATATCGGCACTTACCATTATAGTATTTCTGGGTATACACCTTACACTGCCCTACAGACCCCTGATACAGTTTCTATTGCTTATTACGGTGACCTTTCACATGGTCCTTGGTCTGAGAATTATCCTTATGGATTTCGGTATTGTACACGCCAAATATCAGAAGGCACTTTTGGGAGGACTAGTGGCAGTTGGAGCTATCATGTTCATTATTGTGTGGATAGGTATTTACTGAGAGGAGTGGGAACATCACATGACGGATAAAACACAGAAGAGCACAAGAGTTGTCAAGGTGTTTCGCTATGACCCGGCAGTCGGAGGTGACGGGCACTTTGATCGCTTTGAGCTGGAGATAGAGGATGAAAGTATTACGACCATACTGGACGTCCTGTTGCGTATTCAGACGGAGCAAGATCCGACGCTTGCCTTTCGCTATTCCTGCAGGATAAGCATGTGCGGTTCATGCGGTATGGTCATAGACGGGAAGGAGGGTCTTGCCTGTCAGACGACGGTGAGTAACCTGCAGGGGGGCGAGATTACGATTCGACCGTTGAATCATTTCCCCATAATCAGAGATCTTGTTGTCGATATGGATCCCTTCTTCAAGAGCATGGACAAGGCACTGGGATTTTTTGAGCCTGTAGAGAAGTTGACGGAACCGGCCATTATACGACCCGATTCAAAGGAACGCCGGTTGATCGAAAAATATACCGAATGTATCAGCTGTGGATGCTGTGTTTCGGCCTGCACCATGGCGAACTGGTATGAGGATTATCCGGGACCGGCGGCCCTGAACAGGGCATTTACGTTGTTGCTGGACAGTCGAGACGGACTCAACGAAGAGCGTATGGCTCAGGTTCTGGCTGGCTGTTATAACTGTCGTTCGGAATTGAACTGTACGGAAGTATGTCCCAAGAACATCAGTCCCACACGTTCATTGAAGTACATTCAATTGCTGGCTGCCAAGCAGCCCTTCAAAAAGGTTGATGTGGTTGATATTGAAGACAAGATCAAAGAGGCGGCCCCGGAAATTCCTGCAGCGGTGGTGACACCGGAGGTTTCGCGGCGCAATTTCATGTCCAGGATGACCCTTGCCATTGGTGGTGTCATCGCCGTGGTCATAGGGGGTATTATGTCCGTGACTGCTCTCGTGCCTGCTATGCGGAAACGTCAGGGAAAATGGGTAAAAGTGGGCAAGGTAGACGAATTCCCCGAGGGTGTCGTTAAAACAGTTCCCATCAGTTACAAGGTCAAGGACGGCATCTATGAAAGTACCGTTACCAAGCCCGTCTTTGTATCCCGCGAATCCGGCTCAGATGATGTAACCGTCTTTAACAGCCGTTGCACACATCTTGCCTGTGTATTGCACTGGGATGATAGAAAAAAGCTATTTCTCTGTGATTGTCATGGAGGCCAGTTCTATCCTGATGGACGTGTAAAGGCGGGTCCTCCGCCACGCGCAATGGATCGCTACCTGACAAAGGTGAAGAACGGAAACATACTTGTGAGGGAGGCTTAAGATGTCACGATTTAGATCATATATGCGCGATCGAGCAGGCTGGGATAAGTATCTGAAACCCTTTTTGGAGAAGCCCCTGCTGGGAAATCTGGACTGGTCCCTTACACTGGGTAGTGTTCTTGCCATTCTCTTTGTAGTAGAGGCCCTGACGGGCATGGTACTGGCCATGTACTACAATCCTTCACCGGAGTATGCCTATCAGTCCATTAATTATATTATGGATGATGTCTTCATGGGACGACTCCTCAGGGGAATTCATCACTGGGGAGCGGGTGCCATGATTATACTGGTTGTCGTTCATCTGGTTACTACTTTCTTTTATGGTGCCTATAAAGCGCCCCGTGAGTTTACTTGGGTAATAGGGGTATTTCTCTTCATTGTTACGCTGGGCTTCGGTTTTACGGGATATCTGCTTCCCTGGGATCAGAAGGCATACTGGGCCACGGTAGTGGGGACGACTGTCGCGAAAGACGTACCCTTTATTGGTGAATTTATAGTGCGACTGTTGCGTGGTGGGGCCGAGGTAACGGCTCTGACACTCACCAGGTTTTATGCGGTACATATGCTGATATTGCCTGCACTGCTCGCCATTGGTATCGTCATTCATATCTATATGGTGCGCGTTCACGATATTGCGGGGCACTGGACATCTGGTGAGTCACAGGAAGAGAAAACGGCCCGTTTCTATCCCGATCAAGTCTATAAGGGAACCATCGCCTTTGTCATCGTCTTTGCTGTCATAATTCTCATGAGCATCTTTGTCGATCCTCCACTGGAGCAACCGGCCATGACGCCCGATCCCAACTATATTCCCCGGCCCGACTGGTATTTCATGTGGCTCTATAAGATGCTCACCTTTTTCCCGGGAAACCTTGAATTTATTGGGACACTTGGCATTCCCGTTGGCGGTATGCTCATTTTATTCCTGCTCCCCTTCTTCAACAGGATGAAGAATCACAGCCCCGTCGACCGTCCCATAGCGATAGCCTTTGGGATTGCGATCATTGTGGGCGTTGTCTTTACGAATATTATGGGTATGGCCGATTCACATCCCTACGGTCGTGTCGTTGTCGTACCGGCCAGGCAATTGACCCAGACGGAGATAAAAGGAACGCAGACTTGGGTGGAAAAGGGTTGTTCATACTGTCACAATGTCCTGGGACAGGGCGGACGAATGGGATACGGCCCCGATCTCTCCAATGTCATAGCCAAGGACAGGACCAGGGAGTGGCTCATAGCATCGGTGAAGGACCCTCAGTCGGTGAGTACTTGGAATATCATGCCCAAGTATGAAAATACGGAGGAGGAGCTTAATGTCCTGGCAGATTATATATTGTCCCTCGATCTGAAAAAGGACGGCATGAAGATTCTTACGAAAGAGGAAGCGCTGAAAGGGACTAAAGGCTGAAACAAGAAAAGGGTTTTCGGGCAGTCGCTGCAAGGACTGCCCGAAAGTGACTTTTCTTGAATGCGCGGCATATAATAACTTGACTCTTTTTCAGAACTATGGTTACAATTATTCATATGTATTATATAACCCTCAAACCATAGGATAACCCCCCCTTTTTTCAGAGGGGGATCAGAAATTGAAAATTAGGCACTATTGGAGGACCGTCGATGGAGCAAAAGACCATTGTCTTGGGAGTACTGGGAGTGGATGCCCATGTCGTTGGGAACAAAATCATGGAATATTCGTTGCGGAAGGAAGGGTTTAACGTAGTAAATCTTGGCATATTTGTTACACAGGAAGAGTTTATTAAGGCGGCTATAGAGACAAACGCAGATGCTATTCTCGTCGGATCACTCTGTGGTCATGCCGAGCTGGACTGCAAGGGCTTCAGGGAAAAGTGCGTTGAGGCCGGAAAGGGTGACATCCATCTTGTAGGCGGCGGTCGTCTCGTTGTGGGAAGACAGGTGTGGCAGGATGTGGAAGCACGATTCCTGAAGATGGGTTTTAATAGGGTATATCCTCCAGATACGTCTCCCAAAGGTGTCATGGAAGACCTGAAGGAAGATCTGGGAATGAAAGACAATGAGTAAGATATCCAATCAGGGCCTCTTTATCGATTTCGGCAGTACCTTCACAAAGCTCGTACTGATAGATTTCGCAAGTGAACGCGTTATTGCGAGGACGCAGAGTCCCTCTACCGTAGATACCGACATTACGGTGGGACTCAATGCCGTTCTCGATGAAATCAGCAAACAACAGGGAAGTAATTTTCGATATCGTTATAAGCTCGCCTGCAGCAGCGCTGCCGGCGGTCTGAAAATGGTAACCATCGGCCTCGTTCCGGAACTTACGGCCGAAGCGGCAAAGAGGGCCGCTCTCGGTGCGGGGGCCAAGGTGGTGGGTGTCTATTCATATCAGTTGACCAAAAGGGAACTCTATGAACTTGAGGCCACGGCGCCCGACATTGTCCTCCTGGCGGGAGGTACCGATGGCGGCGACAGGGCAACGATTCTGCATAACGCCGTCATGCTCGGCCAATCCGGATTAAGTGTTCCTGTTATAGTTGCAGGTAATAAAAGTGCCGCCGATGAGATACAGACGATCCTTGACGCCGGCGGCAAGGATTATATAATCGCTGATAATGTAATGCCCGAAATAGGGGTGCTCAATGTTGATGAAGTGCGATCCATTATCAGAGAGGTCTTTATCAACAGGATTATCGATGCCAAGGGATTAAAGAATGCCGAACAGTTTATCGATGGTATATTGATGCCGACCCCTACAGCGGTACTGGCGGCGGCGCGGTTGATTTCCGAGGGCACAGCTACCGAGAAGGGCCTGGGTGAACTTGTAGTGGTCGATATCGGAGGGGCCACTACTGACATCCATTCTGTAGCCAAGGGGGATGCCATCGAGCCCGGAGTCATGCAGAAGGGACTCCCCGAGCCTTTTGTAAAGAGGACTGTCGAGGGTGATCTGGGATTGCGTCACAATGCCGCATCCATTCTTCGAGCCGCCGGGGAAGAACGTATTGAGGCACAACTTGCGGGTCTGGACTTTGATCTTCATAAGGCCATAAGCCAGTTTCCCCTCTTCCCCGAAAAGCTGCCTGAATCAGAATCGGAAGAGAGCCTCGATACGGAACTGGCGCGCAATGCGGCGCGATTGGCCATGGAAAGACACGCCGGGACTGTAGAGACAACCTATGGACCTGAAGGCCCCATATTGGTGCAGTATGGAAAGGATCTGAGGGGAACAAAGACAGTGATCGGTACGGGCGGACCACTGATATTCAACGGATGCCCTGAAAGGATATTAGGGGAAACAGTCTATTCGGAGGCAAACCCATTTTCTCTGAAACCTCAAAGTCCTGAATTTTACCTGGATGAACAGTATCTACTCTACGCCATCGGTCTTATGTCCGAGGTAGACGCAGACAAGGCACTCAGGGTGGCTAAGAAGTATCTAAAAAGATTATAAGGGGTTATAGCAATATGGAAGTTAAGAACGAGAGATGGAGTGACGAAGAATTCTATAGAGAGAGAAAGAAGGTTCTGTCGTTGTGGCCCACGGGCAAGGATATCCATCTCGATGAAGCCGTCGCCTTCCACAGAAGCCTCCCACCGGAGAAAAATTATGTCAACGTAATCAGGAAGGCAAAGTCGGAAGGGAAAACCTTGATTCAGCCCAGGGGTGGCGTGGCACTGATCGATGATCACATCAAACTGTTGAAATGCCTTCAGGATGAAGGGGGTGCCGATCTTCTGCCCACAACAACAGATACATACACGAGAAATATGAAGCTCGATCAGGCTCAGGTGGGGATAGAGGCGAGCCGCGAGGCGGGCAGATCGATGCTGAACGGACTCCCCATTATCAATCATGGCATAAAAGAGGTGAGGAAAGTTGTGGAGGCCGTTGATCTTCCCATCATTCTCCTGTCAGGAACCCCTTTCCCGCAGTTGACTGCGGAAATGGCCATAGCCGCCGGCTGCTCCGCCTTTCTGGGTGGAGGGATTTCCTATACAGTTTCCTACATAAAGGATGTTCCTATAGCAGAGGGTATCAGGAACTATCAATATCTGGATCGTCTGACGTCATATTATGCGGAACAGGGTGTCATGCTCCATCGGGAGCAGCCGGGATTTTTGACTGGTACGCTTATTCCTCCGGGAGTGGGTATAGCGATCGGCGTCATGGAAGCTATACTCGCGGCAGGTCAGGGCCTGAGGCATTACAGTGTCGGCCTGACACAGAATCTCGATATTGTCCAGGATGTGGCGGGTCTGTGGGTTATGGAAGATGTATGCCATGAGTATTTGAAACGGTGCGGTTATGAAGATATGTTTATTTCCATAGCCACGCATGAGTGGATGCAGGCCTTCCCTCCCGATGAGGCAAAGGCCTCTTCTGTAATTGCCATGGGGGGCATCATTGCGGCCCTTGCGGGAGCAACGCAGGTCATAACGAAGACGACTGAAGAATTCGAAGGTATCCCGACGAAAGAGGCAAATGCCGGGGGGCTCCGTGCCACGAAGATGGCGATACAGATGATAGGCGACCGGAGACTGCCCGTCGATGATAACGTGAGGCAGGAGATGGAAATCATACGCATGGAGGCCTGCTCGATTCTCGACAAGACACTGGAACTGGGTGATGGAGATATTGCCATAGGGGCAGTGAGGGGATTTGAAGCGGGTGTGATAGATGTTCCCTGGGCGCCCAACAGGCATGCGAAAGGGGCCGTAATCCCCGTGAGGGACGCCAAGAGGGCCGTCAGGTATCTGGAGTTTGGCGATCTTCCCTTCAGCAGGGAGGTAAAAGAATATCACCGGGAAAAATTGAAGGAGAGAGAAGTAAAGGAAAATAAAAAAATGGATTATGAGACTGCAATCTTTGATGTTTCGGAGATCAGTCAGTTCAGTTAATGTTTGTTTGAGTGAACACCTGTGTTGGCTTATAACTAACATGTTCCTGTCTATAAAGATGACGGACGGCATGATGCAAACGCCCGGATTCCTTTCAGTTGGATGCCTTTTAACTCGCGATAAGGCCGGGGAGTATTACGTTGTTGGGGTTGTGTCCCGACCAAACGAGGACCGTCGAAAGACGGATTCGTTTTTAAATAGTGTGTACGTTACAAATGAGATTGCCTGCCAATAACGAGAGGTAATGAAGCAATGTGGACGAATACAATCCAGAGTGGTGTACTGGGTTCTTATCACGTCTCATGTTTTAAGGAACTATATATGAGGAATAGAAAGGGGGTGATGTTGCTACAATAATTTGTGATGGTTGGCAAGGAGTGGCTTTCCGTTCAAAGTCAACCCGGTATGTGTTG